>WNFL01271589.1_pt1 | contig 17068 bp, 16 predicted proteins | sample 5400361 | NCBI WGS metagenome assembly WNFL01 (sample SAMN13153351, study PRJNA577476) | soil metagenome | isolation source: 40 cm soil on Douglas fir-dominated hillslope | place: USA:California | collected 2013-09-17 | reverse complement strand
CTGGATTACTTTTCTTTTTTCGATCATTTTAGGTAGTCCGTATACGGCATCGAAAATTGCCTTCCAAATGATCTTACCTTGTCCGCGTAGGGTGAGGTATATAGCAAAGAACAAAATAGCAGATATATGTAATGGCAGAAAAATCCAAATCAAGGGGGCAGGCATATTTTTGACAAAAGTCCAGATCATATTTCGATAGCCGTAGTATACGGAAAAATCACTTCGTTTACCCGTACTCGCGGATCCTACATGATGGACAACTGCTTCTGGAACATATAAACATTTTGCACCACCCAAGCGTAGACGAAATCCTAGATCCACATCTTCGAAATAAGAGAAGTAATCCTCATCAAAACCGCCGACTTTTAGGAATTCCTCACGTGAGTACAACGCCGCGGCTGGACATGCACTAAATACTTCTTCAAACTGATGTTTATATTCTTGCACAGGTTTATTGTAAAAACGCCGCCAGGCAAGTCCAGTCATATGATATGCATCGCCTGCTCCATCTAATAGATCAGGTGAGTTAGCTTGAATCTGTCGGGATGAAAAAACTGAATATGCAGGATGTGTTTCAGTAGCACTAATCAATTTTTCAAGCCAGTCTGGTTTTGGAAAGGTATCTACATTTAACAAAGCAAGCCATTGTCCATGTGCTATGTGGGCGCCAATGTTATTTGCAGCGGCAAACCCCAGGTTTGATTTAAGTTGTTTTATATGCAAGGTCAGTCCTGGCCAAGGACCTTTTAACTTTCCTATCGAGTCATCTATAGACCCATTGTCCACAATGATAATTTCAAAATCCTTGGTAATTTGTGCTGACAGACAATCCAAACATTGAATTAGATAATTAGAACTATTCCACACAACCAGAATCACTGAAATACGTGCAGAGGTGACAGTATTGTTCATTTGGGATTATTATGATGCTAGCTCTTGAATGTTTTATCTGTATCTCTATAATTAGTTTTTAGTTTTATGTGATTGTTTATTGTAATTTCAGCAAAATGAATTTGACAAGAATATACAATGTATGAATGAGATTATTTCAAAACTTAATTTATCTACTTGTCTGTCAGCACAAATTATTTGTGTTTGGTTAGGTATGTAAAATAAACTACCTTGCATCTTGTCTGATAAGATGCCTGCGCAGTAATCCTGTCATGTAGTAGAACAGTGAGTATTGGACGCACTAATGAATAAATATTTGTTTGGGTATATTATATATATTGAGTAAACCTTTTTTGTCATAATAAAATAAACACTTTAACTTGCTCAAATACAATTATAGAAGGAGTGTAATTTTTTTGCGATATATTCCCATTTTAAATGTTGCTCTGCAAATCTACGGCCACCTGAACCAATCTTTTTTCTCAGGAACTCATCTGAAAACAGAAGCTCCAGTTTTTGAGTAATATCTATGGCATTTCCTTCTTCCAATAGGATGCATTCCTCTTGATTTTTTAGATAAAGTCCAATGTTTGTTTTTGGCAGGACCACAGGTTTTCCACTTGCCAGAAATTCAGGCAGTTTTGATGGGAATCTGTATGCATTGAATCGATCTGGCTTTCCTGGTTGGACAAGAACATCTGCAATGGAGAGTAAAGATGGTAAGGCAGATCTTGGAAGATGCTCAAGTTCGATACAATATTTTCTTTTTATCGATTTTATTTTTGGGCTGACAAAAAGAAGATAATCTTTTCCAGTGCGGATTAATTTTACACGAATGCCATGGTTGTTGATTATTTCAACAGCCTGGTAAAGGTTGGCAACTTCAGCTTGATTTGCTGCGTGAACATTTCCAGTATAAACCACTACAAACTCATGATTGGTAATGCCTAATTTTTGTTTCAACTCAGAGTCTAGAGACATACCCCAATGTAAATCATCTTGATAGCCTGCCCAAATAATTACTCTTGGGAGATTTTTAGGAACAAACTCACTTAATTTTTCTATGATTATGGTAACCCCACTGGAGTTTTCTAAGAACGTCTTATATCGCAGTGGATGAGACATATGTGGGCGGATCATCAAATTAAGCAAAAAAGCAGGGACTTTTTTTAGAGTTTGAACGCGTAACTTGGTGAGTTTCTCGATTAAAAACTCTTCATTGTCTTCCAAATGAACAATATAAGGGCAATCGTACATGGCCAGCAGTTTCTGTGTGATCTTTCGAACGATTTCGCGTGGTGTCCAGGCATGAATCAAATCAATATTTCGTTTTATCTTTTCTCTCTGTAAATCTTCGAAATTGACTACCTCAAACAGTGGTTTTCCGACAGAAAGAACTTTTTCTTTTTGATTGGGAACACAAACAACACACTCGACATCAAGCTGTGTCAAGTGATTGGCTATATTGAAGATATGGATGCCGCTATTATTAGCGAGGTGATGATAGGCGATGAATAGTACTTTCACAATGCCTCAAAGCATTACAGAAATGCTCCAACAATCCATTTGCTGGTCAGTAACCACATTTTCAGGCTAACACGTTTATTCCATTGCCAGGCTGCCAGCCATGATTGGTATGCAATCTGGCGTAGAAAACGACGCTCGTCGATCTTGCGACCGTACCCCATTGTATCTGTTACGTGTGCAGCATAGCTATATAGCCAGCTATCGGGAACATGCCCCAAATGTTGCTTTAGCATATCGTTGATTTCAAGATGTACTGATATTTTTTGTCCCAATGTTTTGTTTTCGGCATAAAGGCGGGAACTTGCAAGATAGACGGGCAGGTAGGCTATCTGCGCACCACCCTGTCCGAGACGTAGCCAGTATTCATAGTCCATGCAATATTGCAGCTTTGCGTCCAGCATTCCAAATTGATCAATGACTTTGCGTCGGAAAAAGGCGGCTGGCTGACAAATAAAGCAAACACTTTTGAACTTCTCAAAATCCCACGGTGCTGTCAAGTATGGATTCAACTGATTATCATCTGCGTCAATATACCACGCATTTCCATAGAGCAAATCCACATCTGGGTGCTTTTCAAAGTAATCCCTAGCTGTTTGGAGGGCATCTTCGAGATAAACATCGTCTGAATTGATCCAGGCAATAATGTCGCCTTTCGTGGCACAGATACCCTTATTCACTGCATCGGATTGGCCTCGATCGGGTTCAGAAAACCATCTAATTTGTTGTTCGTATTTTTTTAATATCTCAATGGTGTTGTCGTTGCTGCCAGCATCAAAGACCACATAGTCAAGATTCATATTCTGATTAAGGACGCTCTGGATCGTGCGTTCAATGAATTTGCCTTGGTTATAAGATGGGGTAACGACACTAATGGATAGGCTCATGAGTATATATATCGGAATCTATTTGATCGAGGTAAGTGCATCGAACAACAGAACACCTGTCGATGATTTTACATGGAAAAACTCACAGGTAGCACCAAGGCGTCGATGGTCATCCGCAATTCCTAGACTAGCTGGGGTGAATACGGGAGAAAAGCGTATTTCAATGATGCATTCATGGACAGGTAGTTCCAAGTTTTGACGTAATATCATTCCACGTCCGCCACTGTATTCAGCAATTTGCTGATTGGATTCGAATAGAGTGAGCACAAGTTTCCCCGGATACCAATCTGGAATATGAAAGGAGAATTCAAGGAACCGTTCCTTATTGGAAGTTGGAATGATCAGATAGGCATTTTCGTAAAACCATCGATCTTCGGTCACACCATGCAATCCATATAAATTGATTTTCTTTTTCTTTTTAAGCATAGTATGGATGAGATTGCCATAATTCTGTGCCATGTTTTTGGCATCACCAAATATCTGCAGACGTTTATGTCCTTCTCGAATTAAATCGTTACGCAAAGTCTCATTGAACTCCAGTTCTTCTATAGCCTGAGTTATCTCAGAGATATTTCCAGGGTTAAAATATAGCACCGCATCCCCGCCGATCTCAGGCAGACTAGTAACGTTACTGCAAGCTATAGGGATACCGGCCTGCATAGCCTCCAAAAGCGGAATGCCAAAACCTTCATAAAGGGAAGGAAAAATCAGACCCCTTGTGCCTCGATAGAGAAAGCCAATTTCGCGATCAGGCAAAAAGCCAGGTGTTACTATATGTTGTTGTAACCCTAACTGTTCGACCTCTGTATAAAAAAACGAGCGACGGTCATCCAAGGCGCCAGTGCACACTATTTTCAAATCGGACTTAGGAAATTTTTCTCGAAAACGCCGAAATCCTTCCAGCAAAGCCTTGTGATTTTTGTGAGCCCAAAAATTTGCTGGGTAAAAAAGATAACGTTGATAATCCAGTTTCAGGCGTTCAAACACTTGTTGTATTTCAGATGGGTTAGATGCTTTTGAGTAGTCATGAACCAGACCAATATGAATTGTTGTTATCTGCTCAGGTAGGAGATTTGAATTCTTTAAGACCGATTGTCTCGTAAACTCTGAAATAGTAACTATATGATCTGCGGTTCGACAGATTTGGTCAAAATGCAGCTTGCGATAAAACCGTTCGCTTTCGGTAAAGAAATTAGGATAATCCAGAAATTGCAAATCGTAAATCACGGACAGAGTTGATACGGTGGGATCATAAGATATGGGCGTGCTACTGAAAGGGCAAAAAAGAAGGTCAATATTCTGATGTTTGATAAAAGGTATGGAAAGGTGGGCGGATCTGGCCCGGTAATAGGTAGCACGTAACCAACGCTTAACCCGCTCAGGTATCCAATGTTTAGCCAGAGCACGGACCCTTTTGATGAACCACTTAAAACCAATCGTCTGTTTTTCATGTTCAGCCGCGCCCATGTGATGAACGCAAACACGATTCAGATTGGGCCCATCAAGAAAGGCTAATTCTTCATGGTTGTAATCTGCTGTCCACAGAATAAATTCATCATTCGTCAGCAAACCTGGCAACTCTTGCAGCAAAGCTACTACCATGGGTTTGGCGCCACCGTTGATGCCGCCAGGCAGAAGGGGAGTAACGTCAACAGCTATTCTTGCCATACTAATACTTTATTTCGCTCCAGGATGTGAATGATTCTAGTGAACGTATTCCAGTCATTCCCATCAGCCTCTTTTTTTACTTCAGCATAAAAAAGATCAAAGTTCAGAATTCCTCGTTTCCGCCGGCCCTATAATCCCAGCTTTCTAGCTAGACGATAGATTTTTGCTTGTCCGAGTCTGGAAAGAATTTTTACAGAATGTATAGGTCGGACGGCTAGTATTTGGTGTTGCCGAGGCAGCTCTTGGTGTGTTAAGATAGCAGGATTGCATTTGTCTCGGTTTGCGAATGGGTTGCTAGTCTGAATTGGTCAAAGATACAGGGAAAGTGTATGCTACTAAGTTGGAATATGCCTTGGTTAAATAATAACGATTTAAACGATCAAAAAACCGCTTGCTCATTTTGCCTATCTGGTTATCTGAGTAATAGGCATAAAGAAAGTGATGACTCTCTGAAACATTATCCAATAGATGACCTAAGAAATTTGCACATTATTATAATTGATATCCTGCCTTTAGCGCATCTTCATAGAACATCTTTACTGTGTCAAGGGAATATTCATCCAATCCCTTCCCTACGAGAGATAATTTCTTAAGTAGATCATGTGTCACCGTAATTATATGACAACCGATTTCATCTGCATGAAAAATATTCAACAACTCGCGCGGACTAGCCCAGATCAATTCCTGCGTCTTATAAGGTGACATGATTCGCACCGCTTCTTGCATCAATGGCATCGGGTCGCATCCAGTATCGGCAATTCGCCCTGCAAAGACTGAAATATATGATGGCGTATGACCTTCAAGTGCCTCTGATGTAATTCTGACCTGCTCTAGGGTCATTAATGCAGTTATGTTTAATTGAATACCTTCTGACGCTAGATGGCGTACCAGATTCATAGATGATTCGCCACGGGTATTTGTCACTGGAATCTTAACATATACATTTTTACCCCAATTGGCAATCTTATGAGCCTGGCGTTTCATATCATCGAACTCGTCAGAAAATACTTCAAATGAAATTGGACGATTGGTAATATGCTCTAAGACCTGACGAGAAAACTTCTCGTAGTCGGCAATACCGCTCTTTCGCATCAGCGTTGGATTGGTTGTGAAACCAGTGATATACGGGTTTCGATAAAGCTCTAAAATCCCATCCAAATCAGCGCCATCAGCAAAGATTTTAACCTTTAGTTGTTCAATTGTTTTCATTTGTTTTTATTATTATCCTTTCAAAATAATATCTGCTATAGCCTCTGTATCATTCACCGTGAAATCAGCAAAGGCGCCTTTATAAGTTTCAGCATAATCATAATTGACAAAAATCGTCTTCAACCCAACAGCTTGTCCGGCCGTAATATCTTTCCAACGATCCCCCACCATCCAACTCCTTGAAAGATCTAATCCGTATTTTTCTGTAGCTTTTAGAATCAGTCCAGGTTTGGGTTTACGGCATTCGCAATTATCCACATTATCATGATAACAGACAAAAATTTCTGTAATAGGTAGCTTGGATTGAATCAAAGCATTGAAGGACTCCACTATTTCACGGGATTGTGTACCCCGGGCCACATCTGGTTGATTGGTAATCCCGATCAAAACGTAACCAAAATTTGCCAGCCGTAGCAATGAACTAATAGATCCGGGTAAAATTTCAAAATCATCCAATTTTGAAGGTGGATATGGTTTGCCATCATGTATTATTGCGCGATTGATAATGCCATCACGGTCAAGGAAAACCGTGGGTAATCCGTTTATCACTTCACAGATTCCCACATTGTCTGTTTAGCTTTCAAACGCGGGTGCGTCACCAATAGGTGAAGAACTACTGAGTGGAAAGCCTCTGTATGTGGAGTGATATGCTCCAGATTGACAATAGGGATGATGACACAGGCGTCAGACACCTGAGCACACCTGAGCAGTATAACCACCATCGCGCCCGACGATTCCTAATACCTTTGCGCCAACGTCTTTTGCCGTTTGCAATGCCAGAACCAGGTTTGGACTGACGTTTTTTTCTAAATTTCCTCCTCCAACTGAGAAAACCATAACCACATCCTTGGCATTTATATGACTGCCTTCCAACCAGCCCTTAAACACAGATGCCCAACCTTCGTCATTGGCGCGAGCAGTGAGTTCAGAGACATTGTCAGTAGGTGCATAAGCTTCAATGCCCACAATTTTCCTGAAATCGTTGACAGCATGCGATGCATTTGCGGCACTACCACCTACACCCAAGAGAAAGAGTCGTCCGCCTTGTTCACGAGTCTGGGCTAGTATGTCAACCATTCGTTCAATAGCAGGGATATCCAATTTGTTCAGGATTTCAGCTGCTTCGGCAAGAAATGATGCTGTGAAATTCATAGTTTTTCCTTTCGGAGAAATTGATTGGGGTTTTGGGTAAGCAGACCATCCAGCTCACGTAACCCCTCGAAAGAGCCAATCTCATAAAATCGCTGTGTTACTTCATAAGCCTGAAGATTATGATTTGCCACTAATTTTTGATAGGTCTGTGCCAGATCCATTGGTTGATTTTCAGGTATAGATGCGAATACTTCGGGTTTAAACAAACCAAGGCCGTAGTCAATAAATTCCATGCGGGTGGTACGTTTTTTCTTGTCATAGCACAAAATTTGCCCATTCATCATTTCCACATTGCTGGTGTCCCATTTTCCTTTGTTACGATAAACTGTCATCAATCCTGGTTGTTCGTGCGCATTAAAATGCGACTGAATGTCAGCATATTTACAGGGTAGATATGAGTCGCCATACAAAACGAAAAAGGGCTTATCTAGCAAAGGCAAGGCTTTGCGAATAGCTCCGCCTGTGCCTAGGGGAATATCGCCATCAAAAACATATTGTATATTCATTCCAAAAAGTTTTCCATCGCCTATAAATTCACGGATCATTTCGCCTTTGTACCAGGCAGAAATGATCGCCAACTTAACACCATGTGATTTTAACAGATTTAATTGATGTTCAATAAATGGTCGCCCTCCTACCTCCACCAATGCTTTTGGTATTTTTTCTGTGATGGGGCGTAGACGGGTAGCCAGTCCGCCCGCTAGTATGACAACAGGGTATAGATTCATCCGATTAAAGTCTTTGTTCCTTCAAAATCAAAGCGGAAGCGGACTTCTTCTAATCCAACTTTCGACATTGCGTGGCGCAATCGATTTCGGTCTTCAGCATAAAACATTAAGAACCCCCCTCCACCTGCGCCAACAAGTTTTCCACCGAGTGCACCATTTTTCATTCCAAGCTCATACCATTCGTCAATTTTAGGATTACTCATACCCTTGGAACGCTTGCGCTTATGTTCCCAATGTTCATGCATTAATGAACCGAACTCGGAAGTTTTTCCTGCCATCAATACATCTTTGCCGTACAACCCCAATTCCTTAACATAATGCATATTGCTGAGCATATCCTTATCCATTTCTTTACTGCGCTTATCCTGATCTTTCAAAATATTCGAAGCGCTGCGGGAAAATCCGGTGAAGAAGAGTAGCAGATTATCTTCGAGATCGAAGAGTGTATCCATGCTAATTTGTAGTGGGTATGCATTTACTGAATCATCGACATTAAACTCAAAACAAGTGATGCCCCCATAGGCCGCAATGTACTGATCCTGTTTGCCAATTGGTTCCTTCAAAATATCCAGCTCAATTTCACAAGCTAAACGTGCCAATTCATCTGGCAGGAGCAACCGGCGGCGATGCGCATAAAGCGCTTTTAGTAGAGCCGTGGTAAAACTGCCAGATGAACCAAGCCCTGTGCCAGATGGTATATCTGCCAGCGTTGTGATTTCCAATTGAGGGGTTTTGAAATCCAACATCCGGATGGCTTCACGGATAATGGGATGCTGAATTTCATCCACATTCAGTGTTTTTTCGAGTTGTGAATATTTCAGGAAAATTCCAGAAATAAAAGGGCGCATAACTGTGACAAAAACATATTTATCAATGGCAGCAGAAATGAGAAAGCCGCCAAATTGTCGATAATAGGAAGGTAAATCAGTCCCGCCGCCGCCAAGTGAGATGCGTAAGGGACTACGTGTGATAATCATAACCAGAATCCTTGTAGATTTTTTCCACAGTTACCAGGGCTGCTCGAGCGTCGTCTAAATTGGCAGAGGGCGTGCGGTTTAGTTGAATATCATCTAGAAATTCAGCAAACTCCAATGACCAGGAATTATCACCACGTGGGTATTCCCAGATGATGGTATCGGGAGGTCCCATTTCTGGTAGCATCTTATAGAAAGCGAGTCTCTCCACACCATAGCTGCCTCCCAGCCCCTCTATATGAAGCTTAGCTTCTCGTCCATAGATTTCCAGTGAAAACAGATTTTTCCATTCACTACAACTGACATGTAGAAAAGCAGTTTGTTTTCGATCAGTTTTTAATAACATAAACCCGTTATCATCCACAGGCATATCCCAATAATAGGTGTTTGCAAAACCCTGAATCTCAACGAAATCTCCCAGAAACCAACGTGATAAATCTATCAGATGTACACCTTGATCGATCAGTTCACCACCACCAGATAAAGATGGATTTGCGCGCCATTCACGGTCATAGCCTTTGCGCCCGCCATGTCCATAACGACCCCGCACAAACATCAGTTCGCCCAAATTGCCAGCATCGACCAGTTCACGTGCTTTTAGTAATGCTGGATGATACCGATGATTAAAGCCCACCCGCACCAACACGTTATTCGTTTTTGCGGCCTCGATCAATGGGTCAAGCTCAGCCACATTGCGAGCGGCGGGCTTTTCCACCAATACATGTTTGCCGGCCTCGACAGCTGAGAGACTGGTTTTTACTAGTGCATCATTAGTTGTAGCCACGATAACAATATCCACATCCTCGCGCTGGGCGGCGGAGAACCAATCGGCTGTCGAATCACAATCGGGAAAGCCAGACGCAAGGGCCTGTGATTTTTTTTCATCAACATCTGCGCAAACAACGAGTTTTGTGCCAGCCAACGTTTTGGAGCGTTTTTGCCCAATTAGACCACAGCCAAGAATGGCAACTCCAGGAATTTTTTTCATAAGCCTCCCCATGATTGATCGCGATCTCTTGGGATGATGCGGCGCAAAGTATAAATATCGCTATTTTTCAAGTCTTCCAAATGCTCAAGGAAATGCTCCCATGGATCCCAAATAGCACTAATGAGTTTACCTGTAATACCATTACTTTGTGCTGATGCCAAAAAAACAGCCAAATCAGCACCACGTTCGAGCGGTGTGCCACCTTCTGCTTTTTGTTTTATGGCACGCTCGTAAAATGACCTGCTCACTTTCTCAGGACCAGCAGCCAGAATTTCATCTAATAACCGTGTATTGAGCGCGCCGGGAGCAATGGAATTTACGTCAATACCATCTGCCTTTACTTCTTCAGCCAATGTCTCCATAAATCGTACAATTCCAGCTTTTGATGCAGCATAAGCACTAATGAACGGCAAAGGAGCGGTTGCACCACCACCAGAAAGTTGGATTATCTTTCCATAGTGGTTGGCGCGAAAGTGTGGCAGAAGTGTCCGGGCAATTAAAACTGAACCCAACAAATTGACCTCAATGGCTTGCACCCATTCTTCCCAATTAATATCTTCAATCGATCCCTTAGGTCCGTATACGCCAGCATTATTAACGAGGATATGGATTTGGGGAAAGCTCGTCAAGGCAGATGAGACTAGGCGATTTACATCATCCCATTTTGAAACGTCTGCGCGCATCGTTTCCACCCGTTGACTTGTTTTGCAGAGACTCTGTAGCTCTGTTTGCACATCAAGCAGTTTCGACTCGTTACGGGCACATAACAAGACATTGGCTCCAGCTTGCACATAAGCATAGGCGATAGCCTTGCCCAATCCCTGATTTGCACCAGTAATTAAAGCTGTGCGGTTTTCCAGTGAAAAACTCATGCCTATACTGCCTTTCCCACAGTCACATATGTCACATTCGATAAAGATTCAAAAGAGGCAACTAGGAATCGATTCGCATCTATTACAAGCGGGGTATGTAAGGCAGATATAACTTCATGATTGGCAACCGTGCGGTAGTCGGGCCACTCTGTTGCCACAACCAGGGCATTCGCATTGTGCAAAGTTTCGATTGGCGAAGTACATAGATGAATAGCGGAAAACTGCTCCGGCAACCTTTTTATGGCCGGATCATGTGCTCGTACAGTAGCGCCTTGCTCTAAAAGCCATTGGCACAACTCAATAGCACTGGACCGACGCAAAGTATTTGTACCCGGTTTATACGTCAGACCCCAGACAGCAATGGTCTTGCCTGCGAGATCACCCAGCAACTGCACAAGGCGACGGCGTGACCAGTTTTTATGAGCATCGTTACTTGCCCGCACGGCCGGGACAAGGTGAATTGGTAAATTGTGCTCTTTGCCCAGATTGGTCAAAAAGTTTATATCGCGTGCAAGGGTGCCACCTGCAAAAGCCCCACCCGGACCAAGATAAGCCCTCGGCCCAATGCGTGATTCGGATTTCAGCCCGCGTTCCACTTCTTTGGCGTCCGCACCAACCTGTTCACAAATCGAAGCCATTTCATTAATGAATGTCACCGATGTAGCCAGGAATGCATTCAAGGCATGTTTGGTCATCTCGGCTGATTCCACCGACATCCATTCAATATGGTCGGTAAAAGGAGCCAGCAACTCGGTAAAGACTTTGCGGCTTTGTTCTGAACGTATACCGATCACGACGCGGTCAGGTTGGGTAAAGACGGAAATGGCTTTTCCTAAGCGCAGATTTTCCGGAGAATATGAAAATGATACATTTATATCGGGTCGGGCTTGGGCGAACATTGATTCCAAATGTTGACTGCTACCCACTGGCAGCTGAGATGAAATCAATATATGCTGACCAGTTTCAAGGTAAGGAAAGATGCGAGACACTCGTTCAACAACGTAATCCACATCGGCATTGTCTTCATCATCTACAGGCGTATCATATGCAATCCAAATCACTTGTGCATCGTGAACAGTCTCTGGGTCGGTGGAAAAATTGAGTGTGTTAGATTGCAAGCCCATTTTGATGAGGTCTTCTAACCCAGGCTCGAAGAGGGGCGGTTTTCCATCTTTCAAGTTGGTAATAACCGTTTCATCATAGTCTAGACCTGTAACCTCATGTCCCCCAGAAGCCAGGCATGCGGCTGTTACGGCCCCAAGATGCCATAAACCAAGAACACATACTTTCATCAGGGTTGCTCCAAAAGCCATTGATTAGCTTGTAAATATTCCAACGTGCGGATAATGCCCTGCTGGATGGTTAACTTAGGCTCCCAACCAAGTTTGCGGATTTTAGTGGTATCTAGAAAAATAAAGGGATTATCTCCGATCCAGCCGCGCTCGCCACCAGAATAGATGAGCTGAGGGTTTAGCCCCAAATGTTCGCAAATCCAGCCAACGGAATTATTCACTTCACAATATTCATTAGTACCCAAATTGAAGATGTTGACCTTTTCCTGAGCTTTATCTACAGCAAATAGGATCGCATCAATGCAATCCAGTATATAAAGATACGATTTGCGTTGATGACCATCACCTAAAATATGCAGTTCTTCAGGGTTGCTAAGCAGTTTTTTGAAAAAATCAAAAACATGCCCATGTGAATAACGTTCGCCAAGGATGGAAACAAAACGGAAAATATATCCCTGGAAATTATAACCTTCGCAGTAAGCCTGGATCAATCCCTCGCCTGCGAGTTTCGATGCACCGTAAAGGGAAGTTTGCACCGGGAAAGGGGCATCTTCAGGGGTGGGAAATATCTGTGCTTCACCATAAACGGAACCGGTGGATGAGAAAGCAATTCTTCGGATATTGTTGGTGCGCATGGCTTCCAGCACATTATAGGTTGCGATCGTATTTTGTTCCAGATCCTTGCGCGGATGTTCAGTACCAAAGCGCACATCGGCATTAGCGGCTAGGTGGAAAACAAATTCTGAACCAGTCATTGCCTGTGTCAGGGTATCGAGGTTCAATGTGTCGCCTCGTACAAGAGTAAAGTTGGATGATTGAAACGCTGGAGCTGTAAATTCCTCCCGCCCAGTGGAGAAATTATCATAGCCTGTAACGATATGACCATCTGTAAGTAAGCGGTCCGTCAGATTGCTTCCGATAAATCCGGCACAACCGGTAATGAAATATTTCATGAGTTTCTTTATTTATACCTTCAATGTTCTAGTTTGTCATACGGCTATATTTAAAGTGGAGATATGCGAGGGCTTAACGTAATGCCTATAACTAAGTTTAGCGTTTGAATTGGCAAAACGGGCAATGGGAAATATCTTCTATCTTTAATTTCAAAATATGGGTGGAGCTCTTCCAAAATTTCATTTGCGCGATTAATATGCTCACGTTCAATAAACCATTTATATGATTGTTTGTATCGTTTTTCAAATATGCGTTGAGCAGATATACGGCGTGCCATTCCATATGCTAGGCCACCTTCACAAGGAATCACAACCGAAAAATTTCCTTTTTGCTTGTTAATCAGACGATACACTTCTTGGATCGCAGCAGGCAAATTGGGTAAATGTTCAAGAACATGAATGGCAAGGACACGATCGAAATACCCATCTTCAAATATATTTAATCGTTGCTGGCAGTCATGGACAATTGCCTGTATGTCAGGAAAACTCTGATGAATGATTTCCACCATGTTCTCACGCAAATCAAGGCAAAAATAGTTTTTACGTTGCTCAAGGGTTAGTGATTCATACTTGAGATGTTCCCCCAGGCCTGCGCCAATCTCAAGGGTGTGGGAAAAGTAAGCGGGGGCACGCAGCACTGGATAATTATGATTAAACTTGTCGATAATACTAAATTTGGAGGGAAGGACAGTATGCCAATAAGCTACATAATCATCAGAAATAAGCTTTTGCTCATCTGTGAGAGGTGGAAAGGTTTTGGGCCATTTATTTTGAGTAATCATATTATAAAGATCCTAGCTGAAAAGAATTTCGAATTCTTAATGATGAAATGGTTTCTGCGCAGTCAAAAGACATCGAATTCCAAAGGGGTAAGAAACCGCATTGCCAATTGTAAGTTCTATTTTCATAAGCGCATGGAAAAGCGGGTTGCTGCCTGTCTGGTTAATATTTTGGCTAACCATCTTTGCAATTTCATCATTGGGAATATCCGCGCGTTTTTTGTGGCGTAATTGTTTCACTGCAAAAAAACCGGGATACAAGAAAAAGCCAAGATGCGACTGCCGCAAAACCGAAAAACCAGCCATTAAAAACAAACTGCGTAATCCTGGCGATTTATAACGTCTGTAGTGCATCAGAAGTTCGTCGTAAATATCATATAACTCCGGTCCCGCTGGGACTTCAATTACAGTGATACCGCCAGGTTTTAAAATGCGAAATAACTGTTGTACAGCCAGTCCGTCGTCTTCGATATGTTCCAAGACATTAAGTAATACCGCCACATCTACGGAATTGTCAGGTAAAGGACAACGAGTAAGATCAAAGTGAAGCAAGGGAATTTCTGGCGAAGCTTTTGCAAGATTGAGTAGGGGGCCAAGAACAACATCAGCGCCCATAACATATGCTTGTGGCAAAGTGGTTCTTAAATCTGCCAGCAAGAAACCGGAAGAACAACCAACATCCAGAATTACTGACGATGTTTCTGATGAATATTTAGCCACTTGCGAAATGGCATAATGACGGGATGCAAGATCGATAAAGTGGGAACTGCCCGCTGTCTTCTCGTGAAATACGGTCAGGTCATCTGTCCAGCCTGAAATAGCTGTATCATAAGAGAGGATCGATAAAAGGTGGTCTCCCACTTGAAATCCGCGGCCGGTCCACTGTGGTATTTCGGAAGTGTTAGGTAGAGGCGGAAATATTTGGGGCCATTGCTGTTGGGTCATATTAACTATACTCTTGTTTGAAAACGCGTCTGTTTTTAGTTTCAAGCTGCCTTGGCAATTCTGAGAGTCAGATAATTCTACTCGTCAAAATTAAACGTGCGGTCCACAATATTTAAGGGGCGGTGTTTGACTTCATCATAAATCCGCCCAATATACTCTCCAATGAGGCCAAGTCCCAGAAGTTGTATACCTGAGAAAAAAGTGATGGCAAGAACGGTTGTGGATAGACCAGGGGTCAGGTTAACGCCCCAAAGTTTTTGCACGAGATACCATGCGCCCACCAGAAAGCTGAATCCAGCAAATGTCATTCCCACAAGCGACATTAACTGGAGTGGACGGCTGCTGAAACCGATCAAACCATTCAGCCCGATCTTCAAGGAGCCGGTTAGACGGTTGTATTTACCTGTGTCGGCGAAGCGCTCATCGCGATCATACTCTATAAAAGTTTGTTTGAAGCCAACATAAGCAACAAGTCCACGCAAGAAGCCATGAGTTTCATTCAGTTTGCGGAGTTCTTCAATAACGCGTCTGGTCATGATGCGAAAGTCACCGGTATCTCTTGGAATTGTCACATCACTCAACCGATTTATAACAAAATACCCTATGGAGGAGACCCATTGTTTGATCAAAGTCTCGCCCTTTCGTGACCGGCGTTTTGCGTACACAACCTCATAGCCCTCCTTCAACTTGACATACATCTGCTCAATTAGTTCAGGTTGATCCTGTAGATCAACATCAATGGTTACACAAATATCGCCTTTTGCCAAAAGTACCCCCGCCATGGTCGCGGCTGGCTGGCCAAAGCGCCGGGAAAATACCAACAACTTGATTACTGGGTTGCGGTTAATTTCTTCCATAATAATCTCTTCAGTTCGATCAGGAGAAGGGTCAAGGGAAAAGATTACTTCATATGTAACGCCCATCTTGCTCATTACAGCTTCCAATCGCATAAGAAATGGGCGAATACCACGCTCCTCTTTATAAACAGGAACAACAACCGAGATTATTGGAGTTGCCGGGTTGTTTTTATTTTTGCCTTTCATCATTTACTAACCTTTCATTTCATGTTGTGATGCTATAGAAAACACAAGAAAAGAGATCTAAACTCGCTTACTAACATCATACCCTTAAACCAATACAGGCTTTGGCTCGTTCCATAGCAGGCGGATTATTGCTAGAATCTGCGAACCGCCTTGCCACCATGTCACAACATTGAGGCTACCTGACAAAATCTGTTACCTTTTCGAGTTTGTCGGGGCCATGAAACGAAAATTTGCTAGAATCATAAAGATGACCATCTTAAGCGTACCATCGTTAGCATCTGAGAAGACAATGACCCAGAAATAAATCTACGACTTATCGAATTATTTTACTATCCACAGTGCCTTCAATTATAGGCAGGCACATGACATGAAATTTTTATATCGTAAATTCTCAGAAGCATATGACGTGGGTCGCCGTTTTTAACTGTAATTACATCATCAATACCTTGTAGCAACAAAGTATTCCTTCCCGGTTGCAAGATCATAGGAATAGTAAACTGCCAGCCGTCAACATCGCTTAACAAGATATCCTGATTATTACCATTTATTTCATAATGCAGAGTGCCTTTATTTGCATTTTTATTACTTGGTCCTGGTCCACCCGTAGCTATAAATTTGGCGGCCAGAGGCTGTTTAGAAAAATTCTCTATATAAATTTCAGATGGATAATCTCCAAGCCAGAACCATGGAATAGGTCCATGCTCGATTCCATTTGGAATTTGGGAATCCAAAATAAGACAGGGCCTAACATATAACCCAAGTAGCCAAGAAGCAAAATCATACTTTTTCTCAAGAATAAAGTCTTTATTGAGCGCTTTCTTCAACGAACTCTCATATTGTCGCAATGATTGTGTATAGGGATATTCATAACCCCCAGCTGGTTTAAAATATACGGGAGCAACAACCACATCAGACATTTCAATTTGTTTGAGAATACCGCTTTCAGCCGTTGGAAAAAATCCTGGCCCAAGCGAAGAAATCGGCATATCATTTCTTCTATCGTTTTCGTATAGATAAACATTAAAACTGGGAGTATTAATCGCGTCATGGGGGATCAACCAGAAGATGGTCAATTTGGCATTTCTGTTTGGCAGGATATTAACGATATCCTTATAAAGGGAGTTTACATTTTCCGCTTCAACAAAAGCTGCCGGAGAGAGATA
>WNFL01433127.1_pt2 | contig 17074 bp, 20 predicted proteins | sample 5400361 | NCBI WGS metagenome assembly WNFL01 (sample SAMN13153351, study PRJNA577476) | soil metagenome | isolation source: 40 cm soil on Douglas fir-dominated hillslope | place: USA:California | collected 2013-09-17 | reverse complement strand
GTCGCCACCTACGCGGGAATGTTCAACGGGAACGTTCCGGCTATTTACAAGAGCAACGACGGCGGCGAAAACTGGAACCCGCTCTCGCTTCGCCTGTCGTTCAATCCCCCATTTGGCCCGCCGGGCGGAAACTTGCTGGCCATCGATTCCCAGTCGACGCTGTACGCCGTGATCGGGACCTCGCCGTACAAGTCCAGCGACGGCGGCGTCACTTTCACCCAACTCAGCAACGCTCCGCCCGCCTCCCTGATCGCCGTCGATTCCGCGACGCCTTCCACCCTCTATTTGGGAACCTCAAACGGTCTGTTTCGCAGTACCGACGGGGGCGCCTCTTTCTCGAGAATCTACGGCGGTTCTCTTCGAGCGATCGCCGTCGATCCGAATGCTCCAGAGACGCTGTATCTCTCTGGATTGAACCCCGGAATTCTCAAGAGCACCGATCGCGGCGCGACCTGGCAGCCGACCGGATTGGCCATTCCATACGTGAACCTCATCGCGGTGGACACGCTAACTCCGGGGCGAGTTTACGCCAGCACCAGCCTTGATCCGGCCGACGTCTTCGTGATCAAGGTGGTCGAATAGGAGCGATTCAAAAGAGCCAGTTTACTTTTAGCAGTAGCGGGTTGGCCGGTGACGGTGCTAGTTCTTATGTTTTTGGATGGAGAGAATTCTGGACTCCGTCCGCAGGATCAAACGGTCACCTGCGATGGCCGGGGAGGCCATAGAGAAGTCAGACAGATCGTTGACATGTAGTAGTTCGAACTTCTCGCCGGCGGTGACCACGAAAGTCTTTCCTTCTTCGCTCAGGCAGAAAATGCGTCCGTTGTAGGCCCACGGCGAGGCACTGAAGGATCCAGCCTCTTTGTCGACGCGCGAACGATAGCTGACGGCGCCCGTCTTGGCGTCGATACGGCTGAGAATCCCGGATTCGTTGAGCACGTACAATGCGCCCTCGTAGGCGACTGGTGTGGGTATGTAGGTTCCGCCCTTCGCCGCCGACCAGAGGATGAATTCGTTGGAAATCGCGTCCTTTTCGAGCGAGATGTCGCCCGAGGCGCCAGGCTTGATCGCAAATAGGGTGCCGCCCCGGCCCCCGTCCACATAAAGGATGCCGTCGAATGCGAATGGCGACGGGACGGGACCCGTCGTGGCCCCCTTCATCCTCCATAGCTCCTTGCCTTCCAGGTCGTAACTGACGACCGTTGCCGGCCCCACCGTCACCACCTCGGTGCGGAGGGCGTGGGTCCAGATATAGGGCGTAGCCCAACCCAAGCGCATCGTCATTTCGCCGGGCTTCGGTCCCAGGTCGCGGTTCGTGCGCCACAGCTGCTTGCCCGTGTGCTTATCGAACGCGGCCGCGTATTGCTGCTTGTCATTGTCGGAGACAAACACGATCTGATTTCCACTCAACACCGGTGAGGCGGCCGTGCCAAAATCCACAATAGAATTGGTGGCGCTGCTTTCGACCGGCGTGTGCCAGAGTTGCTTGCCTTTCAGGTCGAAGGCGTAAAGACCCAGGTTGCCCACATATACATACACGGCGTCGCCGTCAGTAACAGGCGTCTCCGAGGCGAAGCTATTCTTGCGATGTCGCGAGCCGGGCGGATGGCCGCCGTAAAACTCGCTCTTCCATTCGACCTTGCCCGACTTGAGATCCAGGCAGTACAGGAAGTAGTGGAGGACCACCTCATTCGGCATCTCGAGGTCCCGCTCGGCGACCTTCTTCATGATGTCCTTCATGGGGACGCCCTGCTTCATCAGTTCAGCGCCGTACTGTTCGGTGAAAGCCACGCCGTGCTCAGGCTTCTTGGACGCTCCCTCGGTAACCACGGCGGTGACGAAGACCTTCCCGTTGGTGACGATAGGCGACGACCAACCGCGCCCTGGAATCGGTGTCGACCATTCTACGTTTTCGGTGGCGGACCAGCGGTCCGCGAGTTGGGGATTGGAGGCGATGGGATTCGACGCGGGTCCACGAAACTGGGGCCAGGATACGGATTCGGCCGCGAAAAGGATGGCATGGCCGTAGCCAAGTGACGCCAGCGCAACCACGAGCCGCGTTCGCGAAGTAAGCTTCCGCATCTGATAATCCGCCTTCCTATTGGGTGAGACGAGCCCGGACCTGCCTTATTTACGGCGTCGCCCAAGATATACGAGCCTCTGGCCTGGAATGTTCCCTTAGGGACAGATCGCCGTTTCACGACCGCCATGCTGTCGTTGTGGCAAGACCTTGGCAGAGCTAGTTGATGGGCGTTTTCGATACTCGGAAACAGCGCGCAGTCTTATCCCAGTAGACGCGGTCCTTGTTTGCCGTCCACGCAGCGAGCCACTGGGCTTGAACGAACTTTCTCCCGTGACTTTCGAGGAACCTTCGCCAACAGGTCTCTGAATCGTCATTACAAGGGTGGTCCAGTGCCTCGAGGCCCGGCATGTTGAAGGTCTTCCAGTCGGAATCTGTGAACAAATCTGACAAGGTGAAATAGGCGATGTCGCCTGCTGTGGTGTAGTGCCAATAATCGTAGATCGGTTTCCGTGTCCTGCGAGTATCGGTCAACTGCGAAATGAGAACCGGGATGGATGCCTTCCCCTGCGCGACGATCTGATCTATCAGCTTCGAACTGCAATATTCGTGGTCCTGTAGCCGACCTTTCGCACGACATGTCGGGTATGTGGTCATTTCATCAAACTTCCACAGAGGAAATTCTTTCAGTGCCAAAGCCGTGGTTTGGCTCTCACCATTCCTCCCCGCCAACATTGAAAACAAAAATAATGCAGCAACTGAGCCGCGGCGCAATTCTGCCATGTAGTATCTAGTTTAACTTGCCAAGGTGGATCGCCGTCGCAGATTAAGCGCCACCCCGATGCGCTCGTCTGCCGGATATCAGGGCGGCCAGCGGGAGAACGATTCCAATAAGTAGCCATGACGCTAGGGGAACAACCAGGAATGCGAAAGCGGGCTTCGGCCTGGGAGGTCCCAAGGCAACCTCTCCGTAGATGGCCAAAGAGCACAGCGTGAGAACCAACATCACGCTATAGAGCGTCGCGCGGGTTAGCACCGGCCAATGCTTCGAAGCCATGTGGGCCCATAGGAGGGCCACGAATGGCGAGAGCTCCCAGACTGTAAAAAGTCCTATGAGGATTAGAGACCTTTGGCGACGACCGGTATAGAGCATTAATCCGACAGAGCCCATGGCCCCAGCGATCACCGCGATCAGGGCCGCCCCGCGTAGCAAACTAAGGAACCCACCCTCGGGCCCTGTCCGGCTAACCTCGGAGGTCATCTCACCATTACCCACGGCTGTATCCTATCGCGATCTGAAGTACTCAAACAGGCTCGATCGGGCAGCGGCAATCCCGCCTAAACTCTCGCCAACAAAACCGCCTGCTTTGAGGCTCCCTTCAAATGTAGAGGGCCTGATGGTCCTTCGGGGGAGCTTCCAGGTGTCGAAGCAGCCAGTCTGCGCAGCGGTAATTCTGATGTGGGCGTGCTCCGCCGCATCCGGTCAGCAGATCGAGGACTTGCGTCGGCAAATGGAACAACTGAAGCAGGAATATCAGCAGAAGATTCAGGAACTTGATCGCCGGCTGGGCGCCCTGGAACAAGGCCCCGCCCGCGCCCCGGTTCCGATTGGGTCGCCGTCAGCCGCCGCGCAGAGTGCAGGGCGGGCGTCCGTGGTCGAAAAGGCAGCCGTTGAAGCCGCCAAGAACGCGCTAACGCCGCCACCGAACTTTCAAGGTCAGTTGCCCAGCGAGCCTAGATACGACCTGTTGCAGGAAGCCGAGACCAAGATCGAGACCCTGGAACGGCAGGCCAAGAGTTTCGAGTTTCATGGCTATGTGCGATCGGGATATGGACTCAATAGCGAGGGCGGCCAGATGGTCGCGTTTCAGGCGCCCGGGGCGGGCGCCAAGTACCGCTTGGGCAATGAAGCGGAAACCTACTCGGAATTGATTTTTGTCAACAACTGGATCAACACCGAGCACGCCTCCGACAAATGGTGGATGAAGACCGAGATGATGGTCGAGGCCGACACCACCAATTCCTCCAATTTCTCCAGCACCGATAAGCTCCGCTTGCGCGAATCCTTCGTGCAGGTAGGCAATGTATTCCAAAACCAGCCGGATGCCAAGTTTTGGGCCGGCCAGCGCTTTTATCGCCGCCAGCACATCGAAATCAACGACTTCTACCCCCTGGACATGAGCGGTTACGGGGGCGGCGTCGAGGACCTCAACCTGAAATTCGGAAAAGCCGCGATCGCTTTTCTTGGAGGCGCGCGACCGGACATCGTGACTGGCGCCGGGAACTACGCCAAGAGCAACCTCGACGTCCGTTTGTACGACGTGAAAGGACCGGGGGGCACGCTCGGCTTCTGGTACAACTATGCGATCGCGAAGGGGGGAGCGTCCCAGAACGGCGCGACGATTCCGGGCACCGATGGCTACGCCGTGGGGTTTCGCCACCAGCGCCTAAACCTGGAAGGCGGGTTTAACACCTTTTCGGTCCAGTACGGTAAAGGCGCCGCCAGCAATTTCAGCACATCACTCGACGATCCGACTTCGTATCTGAAGAGCTCCGAGCGATTGCTGATCACCGAGCAAAGGCTGATTCAACCCAGCGAAAAGTTCGCCATCATGCCGATCGCGATCTATCAACGCGTCAAAGACGGCAACCCGCTGCACGGGACCGATCAGTGGTTGTCGTTGGGAGCGCGCCCGCAGGTTTTCTTCACGGAGCACGTTTCGCTGGCCTTCGAGGGCGGCTTCGACCGCGTCTGGAGCGGCCGGCATTCCTATGATGGCTGGCTGCGCAAGCTCACCATCGCGCCGCAAATCGGGGCCGGGAGAAAGTTCTTCAGCCGGCCCGTCCTGCGCGCATTCCTGACCTATGCGAACTGGTCGGACGGACTCCGCAGCTTCGTGGGCGGGACGCCCTATCTGAATCGCACGCACGGCCTGACCTATGGAGTTCAGGCCGAGACGTGGTGGTAAACGAAACGAGGACCGAATGGCGACTCGATACATGAGCGAGAAAGCGTGCGAAGCGGAGCGGATTCAGGCGGCGCCTGCAGGCCACAGTTACACCGGCTCTTTGGCGATCCTCACGACGCTTTTCTTTATGTGGGGATTTCTCACCTGTCTGAATGACATTCTGGTGCCGCACCTGAAGGCGATTTTCGACCTGAGTTACACGCGCGTCATGCTGGTCCAGTTTGCGTTTTTTTCCGCCTACTTTCTGTTCTCCGAGCCCTGGGCGAAAATCGTAAACTGGATCGGCTATCAGAGGTCCATGGTGGGTGGCCTGCTGACCATGGCAGGGGGAGCGTTCCTGTTCCTGCCGGCTGCCTCGGCGGCTTCCTTCCCGCTGTTCCTGACTGCGCTCGTCACGCTCGCTGCGGGAATTACCGGCCTTCAGGTGGCAGCCAATCCGTATGTCGTGGTATTGGGAACGCCGGAAACGGCTTCGAGCCGCTTGGACCTGACCCAGGCCTTCAACTCGCTCGGAACCACCATCGCACCAAAACTTGGCGGCCTGCTGATTCTGAGCGCGGCGCCACTCGCGATCGAACAGTTACAGAAGCTCGCGCCGCAGGCTCTGCATGCATACCGCGTGCAACAGGCGGCGTCGGTCAAACTGCCCTACGCTGTGATCGGCGTGGCGTTGGTGTTGCTGGCGGTCTTCATCGGGACGTTCAAGCTGCCCCAAATCGAGACTGCGGCGCGGCGTCCCGGCGATGACGTCGACGATTCGATCTGGAGGCATCCGAACGTGGTCTTCGGCGCGCTGGGGATTTTCGCGTACGTGGGCGCGGAGGTGTCGATCGGGAGTTTCCTGGTCAACTATCTCGGCTTGCCCGAGATCGCCGGCCTTTCTGCGGTGACTGCCGCAAGTTTTGTCTCGTTCTATTGGGGCGGTGCGATGGTCGGACGATTTCTCGGTGCGGGAATCCTGCGGCGGATCAAAGCCGGCTATGCGCTGGCGGGCTGCGCGATCGCAGCGGTGGCATTGGTCACCACTTCCATGCTGACGGGCGGAAGCACGGCGATGTGGAGTATGCTCACGGTCGGATTGTTCAACTCGATCATGTTCCCCACCATCTTCAGCTTGGGCGAAGCGGAACTGGGACCTCTTACGGGCAATGGATCCGGCCTACTGAACATGGCCATCGTGGGCGGCGCCGTCCTGCCGCTGCTACAGGGCGTCATCGCCGACCGTGTTGGTCTGCACCACGCTTTCTTAATTCCAGTGATCTGCTACCTCTACATTCTGTTCTACGCGGTGAGCGGATCGAGGCCAAATAGCGAGCGTTACACAACGGGCCAGAAAGACAAGGAGAAGACCATGCGAATCGCGGGAGACTAACGAAGGGGAGCTTACAAGTGGACCTCAAATTGAACGGAAAAACTGCGGTGGTGACCGGCGGCACTGCTGGGATTGGGCTGGCAATTGTACGCGGACTTGTAGCGGAAGGCGTAACGGTAACGGTGCCGGGAAGGACGATCGAGAAGCTGAATATCGCTCTCGCTGGGCTCGGTGAATCGGTCCGAAAAATCGAAGCCGATGTGGGAACCGCCAACGGAGCGGCCCTCGTCACTAGTCAGGCGCCGGACGTCGACATCCTGGTCAACAATCTCGGCATCTATGAGCCAAAGCCATTTGTTGAAATCTCCGACGCCGAATGGCTCCGGCTGTTCGAAGTGAACGTGCTTAGCGGAGTTCGGCTGGCGAGGCACTATTTCCCGAAGATGTTACAGAGGAACTCCGGCCGCATCATCTTCATTTCGAGCGAATCGGGTATTATGACGCCGCCGGAGATGATCCACTATGGCACTACCAAGACTTCACAGCTAGCCGTCTCGCGAGGCTTGGCCGAACTTTCGAAAGGAACCGGTGTGACGGTCAACTCAGTGTTACCTGGCCCGACGCGGTCTGAGGGAATTGTCGAGTTCCTGCAAAGGTTTGCCTCCAAACCAGTGGCAACGGCCGAAGAGGCGGAACGGGAATTCTTTCACTCTCTCCGTCCAAGTTCGTTACTTCAACGCTTGATTGAAGACCACGAAATCGCCAATCTGGTCACCTATCTCGCGAGCCCGCTCTCTTCGGCAACCAACGGCGCAGCTTTACGCGCGGAGGGAGGCCTGCTGCGCTCCATTGCATAGCTCAGCGTTGGCGAAAGTTTAGAACACATAAGGAGATGACTATGCTAATCGCGGGAGACATCGGTGGAACAAAAACCGATTTGGCGATCTTTTCGAGCGAATCCGGACCACATGTTCCGCTCGCGGAAACCAAGGTCCATAGCGCGGACTACCCCAGCTTGCAGTCGATCGTGAAGGAGTTTCTGGCCAAGACAGAGAAGCCGGTGGATCGCGCGTGCTTCGCGGTCGCGGGGCCGGTGATCGGCGGCCGCGTGAAAGCCACCAATTTGCCTTGGGTGATCGAGGAAGCCCGTCTCGCCCAGGACTTGAATCTGAACCCGCAAGGCGTTCAGCTCATCAACGATCTGGAGGCCGTGGCGCGCGCCGTCCCGATCCTGCGGCCCAACGATCTGATCACGATCAATCCCGGCGAAGCTGTTTCGAAAGGAGCCATCGCGGTGATTGCGCCCGGCACCGGCTTGGGCGAGTCCTTCCTGACCTGGGACGGCGCGCGCTATGTTGCGCACAGCTCCGAGGGCGGTCATGCCGACTTCGCGCCGACTGGCGAGCGACAGATCCGCCTGCTCGAATACCTGCTAAAGAAATCCGACCATGTCAGCTTTGAGAAGGTCTGTTCGGGAATCGGCATTCCGAATATTTATGCATACCTGGCAGAGGTCGAGCGGATCCGGGAGGAGCCTGACGTCGAAACCGCGATCGCTTTTGGAAAGGATCCAACCGCGGTGATCGCCAACCACGCTCTGGGCGCCAGCCCGCACAGCGCGTTGTGCGCCGCAACCATCGAGATGTTTGTTTCGATTCTCGCCAGCGAAGCAGCCAATCTCGCGGTGAAGGTTCTGGCGACGGGTGGCGTATATATAGCTGGCGGGGTCGCGGTGCATACTCTGCGCGCGCTCCAGTCTCCTGCGTTCCTGCAGTCCTTCATACGAAAGGGGCGCTTTTCCGACTTGATGGCGCGCATCCCCATTCACGTGGTGGTCAGTGCGGCGGGATTGACCGGAGCGGCGGCGCGGGGGCTGGAGTTGTTTACCGCGAAGGCCTAACCAGTCCAATATCCGTTAATCCATTGATCACGAACTGAACGCCGATCGCCGTGAGCAGTAGTCCCATCATTCGCGTCAGAATCCGAATCCCGGTTTCGCCCAGATAGCCGCGCACGCGGTCCGCCGCGGCCAGCGTCCAGAACGACGCTACGGCGGTGATGGCGATGGCGGCAAAGATGGGAATGGCGTACCACCATTTCGGCGCACCGCCCATCAGAACCATGACGGTCGAGATCGACCCAGGACCGGCCAGCATAGGAATCCCCAGCGGAATGATGCCGACGTCTTCGCGTTCCGCGCCTTCTTCGGTTTCTTTCGGGGTTTCCTTGGTTGGGGAGCGGCGCGCCTGCAGCATGTCGATCCCGATCAGGAAGAGGATCAGACCACCCGCGATCTTGAAAGCGGAAATCGTAATTCCAAACAGCTAAAAGATCAGGCTGCCCGCCAGCGCAAAGCTGCTCAGTACCACGAAGCAAGTCCAGGCCGCGCGGCGCGCCATGCGCCGCCTGTCTTGTTGCCCGGCGTGCGCGGTCATGATCAGGAAAGCCGGCACGGCGGCGATCGGATCGACCAGGAAAAGAATCGAGGTTAAGGTGACGAACGAGAATTGCAGAAGCTGCGCCAGGGTCTCAGACATTCACATGCTTCCGGCCGCCGCTCGCGGGTCAAGCGCCGGTTACCTCGATTTGGACGTCGACATTGCCGCGCGTCGCATGCGAATACGGGCAGACCTTCTCATGCGCTTCCTGCACCAGCGCGGCGAGCTCGGCCTGCGCCAGGCTCTTGTCCTCGACGCGAATCTTTACGGCGAGACCAAAACCGCCGAGGTCGCGCGGACCGATTGAAACGGCGCACGTGATCGCGGCCTTGCTGGCATCCTTGTGATGCTGCTTAGCGGCATAATCCAGCGCGCCCCCAAAACAGGCGGCGTAACCAGCGGCGAAAAGGTGTTCCGGAGTGGTCGTGCCGGGTTTCCCGGGTCCACCCATTTGCTTGGGAACCGATAGATCCGCACTTACAGAGCCATCGCTGGCTGCAGTATGTCCATTACGCCCGCCGGTCGCAGTCGCCGTTGCGGTGAAAAGCGGCTTGATGGTATCCATGAGTTTGTGTCACCTACGAGGATACTCCGGACAGCGTTCTTGTTGGTGACCAACTGCCCCAACAAATTCCCGGCGCGCCGGCTCCTCTCGTCTGAAGGCCGCTGCTCGCGGCCAGGAGAATCGATGAACACCAAACATTTGCTCGCGACGGCCGCCCTGGCCGGAGTTTTCTTCCTCAGTGGCAGCGCGGCGTTCGCCCAGGACTCGGCGCGGTCCTCCGATGAAGACATCAAGCTGTTCCGCAAAGACGTGAGATCCCTGAAGAAGCAGATCATCGCCGCCAACATGGATCTGACCGACGCGGAAGCCCAACAGTTCTGGCCGGTCTACGATCGCTACACGGCGGAACTGGTTACCATCTTCGATCGAAAATTCGCTTTGATCAAAGAGTACGCCCAGAATTACACGACGCTCACCGACGAGCAAGCCGAGAGCTACATTAAAGGGCGCGCGGCGGCCGAAGAGTCCGTCATGCAACTACGGCTGAAATACCTTCCCATCGTTCGCAACGTCCTGTCTGGCAAGTCGACGGCATTGTTTTTTCAAATGGACTGGCGTCTCGGCCTGATCATAGACTTGCAGCTAGCTTCTCAAACACCCCTCATCGAACCCTGATCCCCGCGCCCGCGCCTCAGTTAGTCTTCCGCCGATTCCTGTGATCTCCCGGGTGACGGGCGCTGTGCGTCGCGGCCCGCAGACGGCGCGTCAGTGAACAAGCCATCGCACTAGGATTTGTTTTCTCTGATAATCCATTCGCGAATGTAGAGCGGACAGCTCACCAGCTCAATGCCATTCGCTTCACAAGCGCCCAGGAACCTTACGGCCTCGCGATCCACCAACTCCAACTCCTCCAGGTGGAGGGCCAGCTGCTGCGTGCAACCATCGAATTGAGCCCGCACTTCGTGCAGATCTCCCGCTTGTACGCGGCCGCTGATCCGAAAAACCACGGATTGCCCGGCCTCGAATTTGTCGATTCTCAACATCCCGGCACCCGCGCCCGCATTCCTGATGGCCGGAGTTTGGTGGAGAGCATGTGGCGCGCGCGAAAGAGCCGAGTCTTCACGGCTGGAACATTCAAATCCAGCCAGTGCGCCGTTTCCCGCTCGGTGCGTTGCTCGAGATCGCGAAGGATCAGCACCTCTCGATACTTCTCGGGCAGACGCACGACGGCGCTGCGAACTGCGTGTGTTACTTCGAGACGAGCAAGAGACTGGTGCGGCGAGTCGCTTGGACATACAAAGGCGTTGAGATCGACCAGTGCTTGACAATTCGGCCGGCGCCGCGCATAGCGATAGGACTGCAGTACTTCGTTGATCGCCACACGCGTAACCCAGGTGCCGAAACTGGCTTCTGCGCGGAAGGTCGACAGATGACGCCACACCTTCAACCAAACCTCTTGCAGGAGATCCTCCGCGTCGGCTGCGTTTGGCACCATGGACCGGATTCGCTTTCTCAGCGCGACTGAGTGGCGCTCCAGTAAGGCCGCAAAAGATTCGGCCTGACCGGCCAGCGCCCGGCGGATCAGGGTGATGTCTTCGAGCGTCTCAAGTGCTGCGGTCATTTATGATCTCTGGAACTCCTGCTAGAGGAGATGCAACAGACACGCCGCTTGTTTGATGCGGCGACCGGCGCAGCATCAGCGTGTTGATGTACTGGACGAAGTCCGGGATGTGCGCGAAGTCGGCGGCCGCATCTTCCCACTCCCGTTGGAAAACGGGACCCGTTATTGCATGCCGGATCTCACGTTCCCATAGTGTCCAAAGACCCTTCGAAATGTATCCACCCTGGTGAAGATGAAATACGTCGGCCGCGAGCTGGATGCAGTACAGCGTGCAGTCGGTCAACTCCTGACTGCGCGGAGGAAGCGGCTTGGAAGGATTCAGATTCGCGATCCAAGCCTCCGTCGGAAACAGGTGCAACAGGTCCTGGAATCGTTTGGAAAACTCGATGAACATTTGGGCGTTCAACTGGCGGCGCTGGTTCAGCAGTGCGACCCAAATACCCGCTGAACCAAGGATCAGTGTCCCCACGGTTCCGAGTTGCACTAAAAGATTGGAAGACATTTCGCACCGCCGCCGAGAGGAAAGAGTGCTTGCGGCAGCATTCTTGTTGGATTCGTACCAATAAACCTTCCCCCGCGAGTCTCTTCTCACTCGGGATGCGCCAGACCGGCCCATTCAGCCCCACCATTTGGACTTGAAAACTTTAACGCTCCAGAGGTGTTCATAAATTCAATGAGCCGGAGTTTGTCTGTGCTTGATCGCATCGCGCGCGCCGCAGTGGTTTTCGCCTTCTCTACATCTCTATCGCGCGGGCAGTTGACGCCGGGCGATCCGGTTCCGTCCGATCCCGCTTCCCGGCACGAAATCCACAATCCGGCGCCAGCGGAGAGCAAGCGCATTCTGGGTATCATCCCCAACTACCGGACTTCCCCCAGTCTGCAGAATTATCAACCTTTGACCATTCGCGAGAAGTTCAAACTGGCTTCGCAGGATGCCTTCGATCCGGGGACCTTCGTCCAGGCGGCTCTGATCGCCGGTCAAGGTCAGTTGACCAATGCAAATCGATCCTTCGGCCAGGGAGGCGCCGGATTCGGCAGATATTTCGGAGCCGCCTATTCCGACGCCGTGATCGGCAATTACATGACCGAGGCTGTTTTTCCTGTTCTTCTCCGTCAGGATCCGCGTTACTTCCGGCGCGGCACGGGAAGCGGATGGTCCCGGCTCGGCTACGCGATGGGGCAGATCTTCTGGACGTATCGCGATTCTGGCGGGACACAGTTTAATTACTCCGAGCTGCTCGGGAACTCCACCTCCGTTACAATTTCGCAGGCCTACTATGCGAACAACCGGAGCGCTTCCGATGCCGCTGGAAAGCTCGCCATGCAACTAGGCGCCGACATGGTCGGCAATATCCTGAAAGAGTTCTGGCCTGATCTAAATCGGAAGTTCAAGCGAAAACACTTGCCGGACACCGCTCCGAAATCGAACTGACCTACACTAGCCCGATTCTTCCTCCCAACGCGTGTCTCCGTCGAGTGACGAAAACCCCAAGACGGGAATTCGACAAGTGACGACCGAACTAGCCCACCGAACCTCTCGGCAAGCGCCGTAAAGCCCGAGAAATAAAGCCTTCCACAGAGCGTCAAGGTTGGACGTTCGAATGCCCTAAGCGAGGTGCAGCCAATGAGGGGCTGAACATCTGATGGGTACTCACACCACCAACCCGACCATCGCAAACCTGAGACCTCGCCAGGAAGGGGCCGTGACGGATCGGTTTCTGGACGCTCCCAACGACGATTCGTTCGCGAACTTGTTCGACGTCTTTACCCCCCAACTTGTCGCTTTCTTCAGGGCGCGCGATTGTGATCTGGCGCTAGCCGAAGACCTGAGTCAGGAAGTGATGCTGACGGTTTACCGCAAAGCTTCGCAGATTCGAGATCGCAGGTTGTTTCGCGCGTGGCTGTTCAAAATTGCTCGCAACGCCCTCTGCCGTCACTATGGAAAGCAAACGCGGGAAGTAGACACCGTGGATATGGCGGACGTCGCGGATCGCCTCGTCGCCGTCAGTCACAAGCCCGCCGGCAGGCCGGCGTTCGAGTTCTTGAATTGGATGGAATTCCTGGACGCGCGTGAGCGCCAGGTTATGACTCTCCGCTTCATCGAGCAGTGGGAATACCATGAGATCGCCGCCGCCCACGCGATTCCGATCGGGACCGTGCAATGGCGCGTGTTCAATGCGAAGAAGAAGCTGGCGCCGTACCTGATGATGCTCCAGGGCCCGCTACGCGCGGCTGCTTGAGAACGCTGGCCGGTCGTTCCGGCCACACAGCGGAAAGCATCAGGCCGACCGTAATCCCCAGCGAAACCTCGAAGAATCGATGCATCGCAATACGCCACACGCCAGTCGATCGTGTGACCAGCATTACGATCGCCAGCGTAATGCAGGCGTACCGGTAAGCGCTTCGCTCAATACGCAGGACCGCGCACAGCACTCCGATCAGAAAAACCGCGACGCCGAACGCCCACAAGTGCGCGCCGAAGAAAGTAACCATCGTCGCGCCGACTAAAGCTCCCAGCCCCGTTCCCGCGAAGCGTTGCACCGAGACCGGCAGCGCGGCGCCCAGCGTCGATTGCATCACGATGAACGTCGAGATCGTAGCCCAGTACGCTTCCGGGAGGCCAAATAAACGCGCCGCTAGGTAGGACAGCACGGCCGCCACGGCGGTTCGCGCCGCGTGCTCCAGAGTCGCGGGCGCGTCTCTCGCGACCATCAAGCTGCTGAGTTTCCCGATCGATGCGAATTTAGATTTCAGGGCGTCCGTCCCTCCGACACTAATACCACGGCTTGGGCCCAATCGCTCCGCGTCAATTAGCTCGCTCTCTTTCCATAGAGGAGCGGCACGCCGGGGTCTTTATTGGGCGCTCCCAAAAACTCGACACGTGGCACGTCCCAACAAACACCAGCAGTGAATCGCTCTTAACTCTTGAGTACAAAGTCAACGCTGTGCCCAAATCGGCGCAGCGAACGTCACAAGGAGAACACTCATGTTTCATAAAAACGCGATCTGGGCGTTCGGGTCCATTCTCGCGACTTTCCTGGCGCTGGGCGCCACTGCCGCGGCCCAGGAGACCACGCCGAAGTTTGAAGTCGGCCTGAACTACTCCTGGTTACACGTGAATTCGGCAAACTTCGATCGCCAGCGAACGGGCAACGGGGGTTCAGGCTATCTCGAATACAACCTGAATAGGACCGTTGGTCTGGTCGCCGACTTCGGCGGGTACGCCAACACGCGGACCGGAATCAACGACAAGCTGCTGACCTACCTGTTCGGCCCGCGATTTAACTGGCGTCATTCGCGCTTCACGCCGTATGCTCAGTTCCTGTTCGGCGGCGGATACGTCTGGAATAATCCCCCCGGCGTCGCGTCCACCAGCCAGAACGCCTTCGTTACAGCGGCCGGCGGGGGCCTCGATTACAACTTGAACAAGCGCATCTCGATCAAGCCGATTCAGGTCGAATACGTCATGACTCAAATCGACAGCGCCAAAGGCTTCGGAAGCCATCAGAACGACGTGCGTTATTCGGGCGGTGTTGTCTTCAAATTCGGGCAGTAATCGTGTTCGTTGTTGTCGGTTGCAAACTGCGCCGCAATCGCTCTTGTCAATCCCGCCGCAAGGCTGGATGCGCGCGGCGCAGGAGGTCGATGGCCCATCTCATGAGAACACTCTTCTTAAATCCCCCCTCGTTTGAGAATTTCGACGGCGGCGCCAGTTCACGCTGGCCGGCCACCCGCGAGATTGAGTCCTACTGGTATCCGGTATGGCTCTGCTACCCCGCGGGAATGCTCGCCGACAGCAAGGTCGTGGATGCGTCGCCGCACAAGATTTCGATTGAGCAGACCGTCGCGATGGCCAGCGATTTTGAATTGGTCGTACTGTTTACCTCAACCTTGGGCCTGCGGGTCGACCTGAAGATCGCGGAAATGATGAAGGACGTGAATCCCAAGCTAAAGATCGCCTTCGTCGGGCCGCCGGTCACGGTCGAGCCGGAGAAGGCGCTCCAAAGTGGCGCGGTCGACTTTGTGGTGCGGCGCGAATTCGATTTCCAGATCGTCGGCTATGCCAATGGCACGCCGCTCGAAAAACTGCCTGGGGTGAGCTACCGGCCCAATGACGGAGGCATGGTGCACAATCCCGAGGGACCGGTGATTGAGAATCTGGATGCGCTGCCTTGGGTGACAAAAACCTATAAGCGCGACCTGGACATCACGCGCTACAACGTTCCTTTCCTCCGGCATCCTTATATATCGCTCTACACTTCGCGCGGGTGCCCCGCTATGTGCACCTTCTGCCTCTGGCCGCAGACCCATTCCGGACACCGCTGGCGCCTGCGTTCCACCGACGACGTGGCGGCGGAGGTTCGGTATGCATCGAAAGCATTTCCCGACGTCAAGGAGATCTTTTTCGATGACGATACCTTCAACTACCGCAAGGCCCGGACTCTGGAGCTATGCGCCAAGCTCAAGCCGCTCCAGTTCACCTGGTCGTCGACCTCGCGAGTCACCACGGATTACGAAACCCTCAAGGCCATGAAAGACGCTGGATGCCGGCTGCTGATCGTTGGATATGAATCCGGCGACCCGCAGATCCTGCGCAACATCAAAAAGGGCGCGACCGTGGAGATGGCGCTGCGCTTCACCGAAAACTGCAAGAAGCTGGGCCTCGTGATTCACGGCGACTTCATCGTCGGCTTGCCCGGCGAATCACGCGAGACCCTGCGCAGGACCATCGACTTTGCGAAACGCCTCGACACGGAAACCATCCAGGTGTCGATCGCCCATGCGCTTCCCGGCACCGAACTCCACGACTACGGCACGAGCAACGGCCTGATCCAGTTGTCCATGTCCGATGAAGCCGGTCATCAGTTGCCTAACATCACTTATCCGGGGCTGGATGAGGCGGAGTTGGTGGATGCAGTCGAACGCTTCTACGGCGAATACTATTTTCGGCCCCGCGTCGTGTGGCGCGTTGTGCGCAAGGCGATCTTTAAATCCGCCGAGCGCCGCAGACTTGCCAAGGAGGCGCGCGAATATCTGGCGCTCCGCTCGAAGCGGAAGCAATTCGTACGAGAGCAGCGCAAGAGCACCGCCGCCGTAGACGCGAGTGCCGCGCAGCGTGCTGAATTATGAGTCACCAGGTTTGGTTGTGGGATTGGCTGTTTGCCTCCAACCAGATGCCAACCGCGCGTCTCTGTTCCGCCATTCCCGTGCCGTAATCTCCTTCTGATGAGCAACGTAATTTGTGGCGCGGGGTTTTTCTTAACCCGCAAACGGGCCGCCTGCAGCCGCGGCTTTAGCCGCGGAACCAAATTTTGCAAACCGAACCCAATTTCGCCATCGAGTTTGTGGACTGAAGCACTTAGCGTGCCCACTTCGGACAATTCGATTCATGACCCACCGAGGAATGGGTAACATGAAACCGGCTGCGGAACCTAACCACGAATGAGCAACCAGAGATACACCCTTCTCCCCTCAGAGTCCCTCAGCGGCGACGTTCTCGCGGAGCTCGCTCTCGATGTGAGTTGTTCGTGGAGGCATACCGAACGCGCCCTATGGAGTCAATTGAACCAGGACTTCTGGGAGCGAACCCGCAATCCCTGGGCTGTGCTGCAGACGGTGTCCGGTGAAAAGCTGGAGAAAATCACCGCTCAACCTGCCTTCCGCGCCGCGTTGAACGATGTGCAGCGTATCCGGTCGCAAGAGGAGCAAGCGCCGCGCTGGTTTCCGCAGGCACATCCGCAATCGCCGCTCACCGGCGTCGCCTACTTCAGCATGGAATACATGCTGAGCGAAGCCTTGCCGATTTACTCGGGCGGTCTGGGCAACGTCGCCGGGGATCAGCTTAAGGCCGCCAATGATCTCGCGGTTCCGGTGGTTGGCGTTGGCCTGCTTTATAGTCTGGGCTACTTTCGTCAGGAACTGGGCCGCGACGGCCGGCAGCGCGCACTGTATCCGTATAATGACCCGGGGCAACTTCCCGTTCGTCCACTGCGCGACCCTAATGGCGACTGGCTGCGGTTGTGCCTTCCGTTTTTTGGGTGTGACCTGTGGATTCGGGCCTGGGAAGTTCAAGTCGGCCGCACCAAGCTGTATCTTCTCGACTCGAACGACCCCGCGAATCTTCCAGAACATCGCAGCATCACCAGCGAGCTCTACGGCGGCGGCCCGGACAATCGACTGAAGCAGGAAATTGTCCTGGGGATCGGCGG
>WNFL01030012.1_pt1 | contig 17075 bp, 17 predicted proteins | sample 5400361 | NCBI WGS metagenome assembly WNFL01 (sample SAMN13153351, study PRJNA577476) | soil metagenome | isolation source: 40 cm soil on Douglas fir-dominated hillslope | place: USA:California | collected 2013-09-17 | reverse complement strand
CGCGAGCTCGAGCTCGAGGCCTGGCGCAGCCGAGTCACTGCGGTGTTTCAGGATTTCATCCGCTTCGAGCTGCCGCTCCGCGACAACGTCGCGCCCGCCGGCGCGCCGGACGAAGTGATTCGCGCGGCGCTCGACGATGCGGGCGCCACGGGGCTGGCCGGCCTCGACACGGTCCTCGCCCGTGGCTATCCAGGCGGCACCGATCTCTCCGGCGGTCAGTGGCAGCGGATCGCGCTCGCGCGCGCTCTGTGCGCGGTGAGACTCGGCGCGGGGCTCGTGCTGCTCGACGAGCCGACGGCGCAGCTCGACGTGCGCGGCGAGGCGGAGATCTTCGACCGCGTGCTCACGGCGACCCGGAACACCACGACGATCCTGATCTCGCACCGCTTCTCGACCGTGCGCCATGCGGACCGGATCTGCGTGCTCGAGCACGGCAAGGTGGTCGAGCTCGGCTCGCACGACGAGCTGATGGCGCTCGGCGGCCGCTACCGCACGATGTTCGAGCTGCAGGCGTCGCGTTTCGGCGTCGCCGACGAGGCGGAGGCGAGTCTCGATGTCCTCGACTGAGAAGCTCGTCCCGGTCCCGGCGGCGTTGCCCGCGATGTGGCGCGCGCTGAAGCGCGGCTACGACGCGGAGCCGCTGCTGCTCGCGGTGTCGTTCGGGCTCGCGCTGCTCGCCGCACTCCCCGATGCGCTGCTCGCGCTCTGGATGAAGCTCCTGGCCGACGGAATGCTCGGCGGGCGGCGCGAGCTCGTGCTGACCGCTTCCCTGGGTCTCGGCGCTTCCGCGGCGGCCACCTGGTTCCTGGCGCTCACCAGCATGCGCACACAGCGGCGCTTCCGCGATCGAGTCACGATCGCGCTCGAGTCACACGTCGCGCGCCTCCAGGCGACCGTCGCGTCGATCGACCACCACGAGCGCCCCGAGTATCTCGACCGCCTCGCCGTGCTGCGCAATCAGGTCTTCGTGCTCGACCACATGTACATGTCGCTCTTCACTACTTGCGGCTGGGTGCTGCGCCTGGGCGTGGCGGTCGCGCTGCTCATGTCGGTCCATCCGGCGCTGGCGCTGCTCGTCGTCTTTGCGCTGCCTACGGTGCTCACCTCGACCTGGCGACCCGGGGTCGAGCGCGAAGCGGAGGAGAAGGGCGCCGCGGCGAACCGGCTCGCTCGCCATCTCTTCGACACCGCGACCACCGCGCCGCCCGGAAAGGAAGTGCGGGTCACTCGGATCGGCCCGCGCCTGGTGCGCGAGCGCCGTGCCGCGTGGGAGCGCTGGTTCGGGCCGATCGCCGCGGCGCGGCGCGGCAGCGCGCTCTGGTACGCGCTGGGCTGGATGATCTTCGGCAGCTCGTACGTCGGCGCGATCGTCTTCGTGTCGTCGGTGCTGGGCGCGACACCGGGGAGTGTTCTCCTGGTGCTGTATCAGGGAGCACGTCTTTCCGCCTACATCGGTGCGACGGTGGGAGAGATCGGCTTCCTGCGCGGCATCTGGCTGGACGGCTCGAAGCGCATGGCCTGGCTCGAGGACTACGCCGCCTCGCTCGTGCAGGACGCGGACGCGCCCGCGCCCGAGCGACTCACTTCGGGGGTGCGCTTCGAGAAGGTGTCGTTCGCGTACCCGGGCACGCAGAAGCTCGTGCTCGAGGACGTCGAGATCGAGCTCCGGCCCGGCTCCGTGGTCGCGCTGGTCGGCGAGAATGGCGCCGGAAAGTCGACCCTGGTGAAGCTCCTGTGTCAGCTGTATCAGCCGACGCGGGGCCGCATCCTGGTCGACGGAGTCGAGCTGGCGCGCATCCCCCCCGACGAGTGGCGCGGGAGACTCGCCGGAGCGTTCCAGGACTTCTTTCGCTTCGAGCTGCGCGCGCGCCATACCGTGGGCGTCGGCGACGTGCCGAACCTCGACGACGGCCTGGCAGTCACGGCCGCAGCTCGTCGCGGGGCTCGAGACACAGCTCGGCCCGACCTGGCCGGAGGGCGTCGACCTCAGCTTCGGGCAGTGGCAGAAGCTCGCGCTCGCGCGCGGCTTCATGCGCGCGCGCCCGCTCGTGCTCGTGCTCGACGAGCCCACGGCCGCGCTCGACGCCGAGACCGAGCACGCGCTCTTCGAGCGCTACGCGGCCGCGTCCCGAGAGCGTGCAGCGGACGGACGAATCACTCTGCTCGTCTCGCACCGCTTCAGCACGGTGCGCATGGCCGACCAGATCGTGGTCATGAACGGCGCGCGCGTGGTCGAGTCGGGCTCGCACGAGGAGCTCATGGCCAAGCGCGGGCAGTACGCGGAGCTGTACAGTATTCAGGCCGCGGCTTATCGCTGAAAACCAACCGCGCAGGGAGACCTCGATGGCGCACTTCTCGCTGGCGCTCTGTCTCGGAGTCGCGTTGCTCGGCTGCGCGTCGGTCGAACAGAACCGGAAGGACAGCTTGCTCGAGGCGGCCGGCTTCAAGGTGGTGGCGGCCAACACGCCCGAGAAGATCCAGGCGCTGAACACGCTGCCGGCGGGCAAGATCGCGCGGATCGATCGAGACGGCGCGATCTACTACGTCTATCCCGACGCCACGCAGTGTCGCTGCCTGCGGGTCGGTCGACAGGAGCAGTACGACCGCTACGAGAAGCTCGTCGAGGGACGCAGGGCCGGAAGGCTCGAGACGACCGGCGGCGCTCGTGCTGGCCGCCCTCGGACTCACGGCGCTCGGCTGCACCCTCGGCGGCGGCGTTCCGGGCGAAGCGCTGAACGACCCGATCACCGAGCGCCTCGTGATGGCGCCGTATCCGGCGGCGCCGCCGTGGAGGCAGGTTTCGGACCGACACACCCGCGAGGGCTCCGTCGCGGTGTGGATACCGCCCGACCAGGACGCGAAGGCGCCGCGCGACTCACTCACGCAGCGCATGCTTCTCGGCCGCGGCAAGCTCACGGCCAGCGAGCTCGCGAGCGAGCTCGCGAAGGACATCGCGCGCGGCTGCGAGAGCGCGCGGATCGAAGGCCCGAGGCGCGGGACCGAGGACGGCAACGACGTCGCCTACGCCGAGGTGACCTGCTCCTTCCAGCAGCTCGTCCTCTTGAAGGTGATTCGCGGCCACGAGGCGCTCTACGTCGCCGAGCGCGAGTTCCGCGACGAGCCGAGCGCCGCTGCGCTGCACGAAGCGAACGCCTACCTGGCCGAGAAGGTCATTCTCTGCCCGGTCATGGGCGGCCTCGGGCGCTGCAGGTAGAGTCTACGCCGGGTCGAGAAAGCTCTTGAAGCCGTATTTCGGGTGAGGGCCGATCGCGATCTGCTCCAGCACGCCGATACCCTCGTCGTTGCCGCAGCGCGCGCGGACGACCTGCTGGATGTGCTGGTTCTCGAGCGCGTTCTCGTCGAGCTCATTGGTCTTCCACGACTCACCGCCGATGGCCAGCTCGCCCTTCCACTTGCCGTGACCCCAGACCGGGTGCTGGTAGCCGATGCCCTTCATGCGGAAGCACTGAATGGGCTCGAGCTCGATCTCGTTCCGCTTCCCGTCGAGCTCCACCTTCGTGATCAGCGCGCGGCGCGCGCGGCGCGTGCCGCGCACGTACTCGATCTGATGGTCGACGTACAAGAGAGGAGTGACTCCTGGATCGTCGACGAGCGGGATTTTCTCCGGATCGTCGTAGCTGGGGACGATCATGCCGTCCCAGTGCCAGCGCACGCCCTGGTTGTTCTCGAAAATGCCGGCGTGCGTGCAGCGATGGCGCCAGTGCAGCGGCGCCCAGAGGAAGAAGATGCCGCCCATCTCGAACGGCCCGGGCGGCGCGCCGCCGATGTCCGGATCGCCGACCGGGCGTACGCCCCAGGAGCGGTCCTTCGTGCCGTAGACGCGCTTCGGGTCGATCGCGACGCTGCGGCCGGCGTAGCGTATCTCGCCCTTCCAGTAGCCGAACTGATTGAAGCGCGTCGCCTCCATCGTGCCGCGCCGGCGGCGCATGTACTGGTAGCCCTCGAGGAAGCTCGACGTGCGCGGGATCCAGAGCAGCTCGCCGGAGATCCCGGTCTCGTTCGGATCGAGCACGACGCGCAGTGACTTCAGCGCCTCGAGTATCTCGATGCGGAACGGCCCGACCTCGATCTGGCTCGGCTCGCGCGGCGCGCGGCGCGAGGCGTGGAACGCGTGCTGCTCGCCGTCGCGCACGATGCTGAAGCCGCAGTCCATGATGCCGAGATTCGGATACAGCGCGGCGCCGATGCCGAAATAGAACTCGCCGTCGTTCGCGTAGCCGTTGAACCAGAAGCGGTCGTAGGCATTGCGATCCGTCGTCGCCGGAACCGCGACCGGCTCGGCCGTCTGGTGAATGGTGTAGTCGTCGAGCTTCGAGAGCATGAATTCCCTCCCCGCGAAGGCGTCGATTATACGCACGGGGGACCCGCCCTCGCGCAAAGCCCTGGATTTGGCATTGTCCCCGCCGCTGCCCCTTCCCTTGGAACCCTTGCGCTCGGCGCCTTCGCCCCGAGCCCGACCGAGGTTACGACCGGATGGACGTCCTGGAGACGGCCCTGGCCAAACTCCACTTCTCGAAGACGCTCTACTGCGCGCACTGCACGAACCGCGCGCCGTGGGGCGTCGCGCTCCCCGAGTCGCGCTCCGTGATGTTTCACGCGGTGCGCTCCGGGCGCGCGTGGATCCGTGTGGCTGGCGGGCCGCCCATCGCTCTGGAAGCCGGTGACTTCGTCGTGCTGCCGCACGGCGACGCGCTCGAAATGTCCGACGAACGAGACACTCCGGCGCGTCCGGTGCACGAACAGCTCTCGGCCGAGCAGCGCGCGAACCCCTGGGTTCTCGGCTTCGGGAAGCAGGGCGCGCCCTCCGAGCTGATCTGCGCGGCCTTCGAGTGCGCGGCGCGCTCCGCCGATCCGCTCCTGTCGTTCCTGCCGCGAATGATCCTCCTGCGCGGCGCGGACACCCAGTCGCTCGAGCCCATTCTCGCCCTGGCGGAGCGAGAGATGCGCGCCTCGAGCCACGCTCTCGACGTGGTGCTCGCCCGGCTCGGCGAGATACTCATGGTGGAGGCCGTGCGCGCGTACGTGAAGACACTCGCGCCGGGCGAGGGCGGCTGGCTGCGCGCGCTGCACGATCCGCAGATCGCCTCCGTGCTGCGCGCGATTCACACCGAGCCGGCGCGCCACTGGACGCTGGCGGAGCTCGCGGGCCTGGCTGCGATGTCGCGCACGTCGCTGGCGACGCGCTTCCGTGCGCTCGTGGGCACGTCGGTGCATGCGTACATCGCGCGCCTGCGCATGAGAACAGCGGCCGCGATGCTCGAGGATCCCAACCGCCCGAAGCTCGCGCGCGTCGCCGCGGAGGTCGGCTACGGCTCCGAGGCGGCGTTCAGCCGCGCGTTTCTGCGCGAGATGGGCGTCGCCCCGACGAAGCTGCACCCGCGCGCCGCGAAGAAACAGCCGGCTGAACGCTCGGCATAGAGATCCGTACGGCGCGTGCTTGCGCCTCGCGCTTCTCGAGCCCACACACTTCGCGTCGCGATGGCCGTCAGCACGATCACTCAGGACGCGTTCTTCGGCGTGCCACCGCACGACGTGTTCGAGATCTTCGTCGACGCGGGCACGCACAGCGCCATGTCCGGCGGCGAACGCGCGGAGATCGACGCCCGGGTCGGCGGGGAAGCCCGCGTGTTCGAGGATGCGGTCAGCGCGACGTTCCTCGAGATCGCCCCAGGCCGCCGCATCGTGCAGACCTGGCGCGATCGCGACTGGCCGGACGGTCATCAGGCGCAGCTCGAGCTGCAGTTCCTGCCGCTGAACGATGGGCGCGGCACTCACGTCCATCTGACGCTTTCCGGTGTACCCGCGGACAAGGCGCGCCAGACGGCGAACGGCTGGCGCGACTACTATTGGGTGCCGATCGCCGAGTTCCTGCGCGACGCGAAGGTGCGGCCCGTCCGCCGGTTCTTCCTGGAGTTCAAGAAGCGCGCGAACCTCGACGCCGTCGACGAGACCTGGGCCGAGGACTCGATGCTGCACCTCGGCGGCACCGCTCTGGGGCGCGGCACCCAGCCACAGAAGAGCGTCGGCCGCCAGATCTTCGAAGCGTTCTCCGACCTGCGCATCGAGGTCGAGGACCAGATCGTCGAAGGCGATCGCGTCGTCGAACGCCACCGCGCGGTCGCCATTCACGCGGGCGAGTTCATGGGCATCTCCGCGACCGGCCGCGAAGTGTCCTGGACCGGGAATCACATCTACCGCATCGCCGACGGGCGCATCGCGGAGGCGTGGTCGGAAGTGAGTCTCTACGAGCTGATCGCCCAGCTGACCGAGGAGCGGTGATGCCCGACAGCCTGCACGAGATCGCGATCGACGCGCCGATCCGGGTCGTGTTCGACGCCTGGGTCACGCCCGAGGGGATCGCCTCGTGGTGGACCAAGGACTGCCGCCTCTCGGGCGCGCAGGGCGAAGTCAACCTCTTCGGCTTCAACGGCCGCTCCGTCCTGTTCCACTTCCACATCGACGAGATCGAATCTCCGCAGCGCGTGCAGTGGACCGGCATCGACGGGCCGGGCATGCCGGACGAGTGGATCGGCACGACGATCGACGTGCGACTCATCGCCGAGGGCGAGAGGCGCACGCGCGTGCGCTTCTCGCACCGTGACTGGCGCTCGTTCGATGGCGGCTACCGGCTCTGCAACACCACCTGGGGCGAGCTGATGTATCGCCTGCGCGACGCCTGCGAAGAGCGGAACCCCGGTCCCCTGTTCGCTTGAGTCCAGCTCCGCGACGCTTCACGATGCGCCTGAAGGAGAGCCGATGGACTTCGGAATCGCCCTGGCCACGACGACCGAGAGCTGGCGCTCCGTGAAGCGCGCCGAGGCGCTCGGCTTCTCGCACGCGTGGTTCTACGACACGCAGCTCTTGAACCCCGACGTGTTCGTCGGCATGGCGCTGGCCGCGCGCGAGACGAAGCGCATCCGGCTGGGCACGGGCGTGTTGATCCCGTCGAACCGCATCGCGCCGGTTGCGGCGAACGGCCTGGCGACGCTCGCGAAGCTCGCGCCGGGCCGGATCGACTTCGGCGTCGGCACCGGCTTCACGGCGCGCCGCACGATGGGGCAGGGCGCGGTGCCGCTCGGCGAGATGGAGCGCTACGTCCACGTGGTGCAGGGCATGCTGCGCGGCGACACGGTCGAGTGTCGCCTCGACGACGGCGTGCACAAGGTCCGTTTCTTGAATCCCGACGCGGGCCTGATCGACCTCTCTCATCCGATTCCGCTGCACGTCTCGGCGTTCGGGCCCAAGGCGCGCGCGCTGACCGCGAAGCTCGGCGCCGGCTGGCTGATGTTCGCGGGCGCCGTGGGCGCCGCGGTCGCGTCGCTCCGCGGCATGCAGGAGAGCTGGCGCGACGCCGGCCGCTCCGATCCGCTGTACTCGACCTTGTTCACCCTGGGCTGCGTGCTACGCAAGGGCGAACGCGCGGACAGCAAGCGCGCGGTCGCACAAGGCGCGCCGCTCGCGGCCGCGTTCTTCCACGACCTGGTCGAGCGCGGTCAGCTCGGCGAAGTGATGGGCTCCCTGCCGCCGTTCGTCGCGGAGGCGGTCGAGCGCTACCGCAAGCTGTACGAGCGCTACGAGCCCGCGGACGCTCGCTACCTGACCCTGCACCGCGGTCACTTGATGTTCCTGCGCCCCGAGGAGCGCCCGCTCTACACGAAGGAGATCGTCGAGGCGTTCTCGTTCACCGCGACCGCGCCGGTGCTGCGCGAGCGCGTCGAGGAGCTCCGCGACGCGGGCTACTCGCAGCTCACGGTGCAGCTCGTCGAGGGTCACGAGGACGCGCTCAGTGACTGGGCCGAGGTGCTGAAGCCGCTCGGGCTCGGGAAGCGGGCCGTGGCGAAGGGCGCGCCCAAGAAGCGGGCGTCCGCGGCGAAGAAGCGGCGCCGCTAGCGCTCGCGAGCTAGAGTCGCCGCATGCGCGCACTCGTCACCGGCGGAGCGGGGTTCATCGGGAGTCACGTGGCGGCGGCCCTGGTCGCGAATGACTGGGACGTCGCGGTCGTCGACGATCTCTCGAGCGGCACGCGCGCCAACGTGCCCGAGAGCGCGGCTCTGCACGTGCTGGACATCCGCGACGGCGACGGGGTGACGCGCGTGTTCGAGGCCTTTCGTCCGGACGTGGTCTGCCACCACGCCGCGCAGGCGAGCGTCGCGGTCAGCACGCGCGATCCGCTGCTCGACGCGCAGGTGAACGTCCTGGGCTCGCTCAACCTCCTGGCGGCGAGCGCCGCGTGCAAGGTGTCGCGCTTCGTGTTCGCGAGCACCGGGGGCGCGATCTACGGCGAAGTGCCCGAGGGCCAGCGCGCGCCGGTGTCGATGCGGCCCGCGCCCGCGAGCCCGTACGCGTGCTCGAAGTTCGCGACCGAGGCCTACCTCGAGTCGTTCCGCCAGCAGCACGGCCTCGCCTACACCATTCTGCGTTACGCGAACGTCTACGGCCCGCGCCAGAGCCCACACGGCGAAGCCGGCGTGGTCGCCATCTTCGCGCGACGTCTGCTCCGCGGCGAGCCCGTCTCGGTGTACGCGCGCGCCCAGACCGGCGACCCCGGCTGCGTGCGCGACTACGTGTACATCGACGACGTCGTGGAGTGGAACCTGCGCGCCGTGTGCGGCGCCGTGGCCGTTCCGATCGTGAACGTGGCGACGGGCGAGGCGACGACGACGCTCGCGCTCGCGGAGCGGATGAAGGGCATCGCCAACAGCGCCTCCGAGATCCGCTTCGGCCCGCCGCGGGCGGGCGATCTCGAGCGCTCGGTGCTCGAGCCGGAGCGCGACGCGCGGCCGCCCATCTCCCTGGAGGTCGGCGTGCGTCGAACCCTCGAGTGGTTCCGGAGTCATGCGGCCGACTGAGCCTCGACTCAGTCGACGAGCGCGACCTCGTCGCCGACGCGCACTCGCGCCGCGCCCCTCGGCCTAGCGTACAGGCCGACGTTCTGATTCGCGTCGCGCACGATCGCGCGCAACAGGCTGGGATCGCGCGGCAGGTCCGCGAAGCCGTGAGTCACCATGACGCAGCGCGGGCAGGCCATCGCGCCGTCGATCTCGAGCTCGCCCAGGCGCAGGCGCCGGCCGGCCCAGTCCGCGTCGACGTAGCCGTCGATCCCGGCATCCGTCTCGACCACGAAGTTCGGGCGGAAGCGGCGCACGTCGACCCGTGACGCGGGCGCTGCCTTCGCGAGCTTCTCGAGCGTCGCGGTCGAGAGCAGCAGCAGCGGGAACGCGTCGAAGTACGTGCCAGGCGGTGACTCGTACTCGAACACCTCGCGCGGCAGCTTCGAGAAGTCCGGCAGCGGCTCGTCCGCGGTGCGGCCGAACACGGCGCGCAGCTCGGTCTCCATGTCCGCGTGGTCGGGCGCGCCGCGCCGATAGTGGTCGAGCGCGGTCGCGGGCAGGAGTGGCCAGAGGGTGATCGTCGCCTGCACCGCCGCCGACACCCGCTCGGCCGCGTCGCTCGCATTCGCGCGCACCCGCGAGCCGTCGGGCAGGGTGATCTCCGGCGCGCCGACACGCGCGCGTGTCGGTGGCTCCAGATAGCGCGCGGCGCAGCGCATCAGGCCCGCGATCTTCTTCGCGCCGCGAATGCCCCCGCGCACCTCGTCGCGCACCGCCCAGCCGCGGTCGCCCGGGATCCCGACCGGATCGAGCTCGACCTCGTCGAGGCGCTCGCCGGCCATCGACTTCACGGGGTAGCGCCAGATCTCGGAGATGCGACCGACTTTCATCCGGCCATCATGACACGCGCCGCGCGGGTTGCGCGGGCCCGGCCTGTTGCCGTTCGAGCGGTGAGTCATGTCGGCGATTCTTTTTCGCCCTCCCGTTCGTTTAGGCTGTAGAACGACCCCACGAGGAGCTCCGCCATGGCTGACCCCGCGTCCCCGTTCGCGGTGCAAAAGGACGTCCGCGTTCCCTGGCGCACGTATCTCGACGAGCTCGCGCCGCTGCGGCCCGAGCTCCACCGCTACTGCGTGCGCCTCACCGGAAACGTCTGGGACGGCGAGGACCTGGTACAGGAGGCGCTGCTGCGCGTGTTCGGCCAGCTCGGGAAGCTCGATCCGGATCTCGAGCGGCTCGAGCATCCGCGCGCGTACCTGGTTCGAACGGCGACACGGATTTGGATCGACCAGCGGCGCCGAGCGGCGCGCGAACGGGAGGTGCTCGAGGTGGAGCGACGCATCGGCGAGCGCGACGCGGATGCGCGCCTCGGAGATCCAGGGCGCGCGCCCGAAGTGCGTGAAGCGGCCGGTCAGCTCCTGGCGCAGCTAGCACCGCGCGAGCGCGCGGCCATCCTCTTGAAGGACGTCTTCGATCTGTCACTCGAAGAGACCGCGAGGGCCCTGCACACGACGGTGGCGGCGGTGAAGGCAGCGCTGCAGCGCGGCCGCGGCCGACTCGACCACGACGCGGAGCAGAGCTCCCCGCCGGCCGGGCCGCTGCCTTCCCCGGCGCTGGTCGAGCGTTTCCTGTACGCGCTCTCCAACAAGGATCTAGACACCTTGAAGGCGATCTGCTCGGCGGACCTGTGCGTCGAGCTCGTGGGCGGAGTCGACATGGACGGCTTCGAGCGCGCGCGCCCGTTCTTCGAGCACGCGCACTTCGTGATGCCCGCGCTCGGCTTCGGCGAGAATCCGCGCTGGGAGCTGGCGGAGTATCTCGGAGAGACACTCGTGCTCGGCTTCCGGACGCTGGGCGGTGTCGAGGGCCTGAACGAAGTGCATCGCCTCGAGGAGCGCGACGGACAGATCACGCGCGTCCGCTGCTACTGCTTCTGTCCCGACACGCTCCGCGTTCTGGGCGAGCACCTCGGGAGGAACGCCTTGCCGCGGCGCTATCGCAGCCCATCCTGATCTTGCTCGGTGCAGCGAGCGGCGCGGCCGGTGCCTTCCGAGGAGGGTACCGGGACCCGGGGGGGACCCCCGAGGCGGCGCCGGCCTCCGCACGAGCCGCGAGTCAGCGACTCACTTTCTGCGCGCTAGCGCGCTCTCGTCCTGCGAAGAGCGCTCACGGCACGGCGTCTGCAGTACCGACCCGGTTCACTCCGGAGTTACTATGCGACCTGCCTCCTGGCGCACCTGGATCGCGCTCTGTAGCTCTTTCGCGGCGCTTTGTACCATCCGCGCGTACTTGCCCGTCGTCGTCGAGCACCGCGTCGCCGCTGCGCTGGCGAAGAACGAGCGCTACGCCGGCAGCTTCGACGACGTCGACGTCTCCGTGCTGCGCCTTTCGTACACGATCGAAAATCTGCGCCTCGTGAAGCGCAATGGGCGCGTTCCAGTGCCGTTCGTGATCGCGCCTCGTGTCGTGTACGCGCTCGACGGAGGCGCGCTGCTGCGCGGCCGGCTCCGGGGAACGATCGCGTTCTCGAGTCCCTCCGTGAACCTGGTGGATGGACCGACGCCGGAGGACAGGCAGGGGCCGACGGGCGTCGACTGGCGCATCACCCTGCGCAGGCTGTTTCCGACGAGCGTCAACCGCATCGACATCAGCGACGGAACGCTCCACTTCCGCAACTTCCACACGAAGCCAGCGGTCGACGTGTACCTCGACCACATCGAGCTCGGCGCGTCGAACGTCCCAAGTCAGGGGCCGGTGACGCACGGCACGATCGACCTCCACGCCCGCGGCGTGCCCATGAAGACGGGCACGGTCGAGGCGTGGTTCCAGCTCATGCCGAACACGCGCCGCCCCTCGTTCGACGGCAAGCTGTTGGTAGAGCACGTGCACCTGGCGGAGTGGAACTCGCTGCTGCGCGCCTACGCCGGACTCGACGTCGAAGGCGGGACGTCGGGCCTCGACTCGGCGCTCGAGTCTCGCGACGGCCGTATCGACGGCTACGTGAATGCGTCCGTCTCCGAGATGGATGCGCTGAAATTCCCACACGAGCTCAGCGTGCAGAGCATCGCCGAGTCTCTGCGCGGCACCTTGCTCACGGCGGTCCTGGAGGTGCTCGAGGGCCCGAACGAGCACGCGGCCATGTTTCACGTCCCCATTTCGGGAACGGTCGACCGCCCGCAGAGCGACTATTGGACGGGCGTCCAGTCGCTGCTCGAGAACGCCTTCTTCGATGCGCTGAAGTCGGGCTTCCAGAAGGACACCGCCACGCAGTGAGTCACTCGGGCAGGAGCGCGAACGTCGCGACCGGGTCGGCGATCCCCTTCAGTACGGCTGGGGGCAATGCGCGCACCGCGAAGCGCGGGTCGAGCGCGCGCTGCGCGTCGGCGGTCACGAGGATGTCGACGCCGTGCTCGCGCGTGAGCGTCTGCACGCGCGCCGCCACGCTGACGACCGTGCCGACGACGGTGAACTGCATCAGCTCCAGGCTCCCCACGAGGCCCGCGATCCCCGTGCCGCGGTGCAGTCCGATGCCGATGGCGAGCTTCGGGAGGCCTTCCGCCGCGAGCTCCGCGTTGTACGCGGCGAGCTCGGCGCGCATTGCCAGCGCGGCGCGCAGCGCGTCGTCGGTCTGCCACGGGTTCGTCTCGAGCGCGCCGAAGAGCGCGAGGATCCCGTCACCGATGAGTGTCGAGATGTGACCCTGGTGCGCCGTGATCGCGCGGCTCATGCGCTCGAAGTAGCCGTTCAGGATGCGCACCAGCGCAGACGGATCGACGCGCTCGGAGATCGGAGTGAAGCCGACCAGGTCGGCGAACAAGACGGTCACTTCCTTGCGCTCGCCGCTCGTGGGCACCCCGCTCGCGATCACGCGCTCGACCAGCTCCATCGGGGCGAAGCGCGCGAACGCGTGCTCCAGGCGCTCGAGCTCCGCGGACGCCGCGCCCAGACGGGTGCGAGCGAGGGCGTTCGCGCGCCGCACGCGGAGCCACAGCGCTCCGAGCACGGCCGCGGCCGCGGCGCAGCCGAGCGCGACGAGCCACGCGAGCGACACCTTCAGACCTCGGTCATCACGCCGAGCCGGGCGACCGCGTTCGCCAGCGCGCTCATCGCGACGGCCTCGATGATCTGCTCGGGGGAGAGCAGCTCGAGCAGGGCGCGGGTGCGCTGCTGCAGCTGGAGCGGCCGGCCTCGGATGGTGCCGCGCGCGAACGGGATCAGCGCGTTCTCGATCGGGTCGAGCTCTGGCGAGCCGAGATGGGTCAAGATCGGCTCGGCTCTCGCAGGAGTGACTCCGCACTGGTCGAGCAGCAGAGTCGCTTCGCCTGCGGCGAGCGGGTCGTCGAGCCCGCGCGCGACGACGGCGAAGACCAGCGCCTTCGCGCGCTTCGACAGCACGGGGGAGGCGAGCGCCGCATCCAGCGTCGCGCGCAACGCGCGCGCTGCGGGCAGCCCATCGAGCGCGCCGACGAGATACTCCCACGCCCCGCGGCTCGGCGCAGGCGGCAGGAGCGCGGCGCGTTCCCGAGCCCGCTTCTCGCGGTGGCGCAGCACGACGCGCATCACCGGGGCGACGAGGCGGATCACCCGAAAGTCGGCGAGGCCTTCGACGGGCGCGAACGGAATTGCCGCGACGGTCATCAGCCGGTTCATGTAAACGTTGAAGGCCGAGTGGAACGCGAGCTCGCGGATTCCCTCCGTGCGCCAACCCGCGGCGCGCAGCGCTTCCGTGTCACTCGCGGCTGCGAGCGGCGAAGCGCGCGAGAGACGGCGCGCGAAGTCGAGCGCGGACCTCGCGCGCGGGTCGATCTCGGCGTCGAGGAAGCCCTGCTCGAGCTGCCGGATGCGCCCGTCCGGCAGGCCGTGCACGCGCAGCATCAGGCGCTGCACGCCGAAGCAGTAGCGGCACGAATTGTCCTGACTCACGACCAGCCCGATCAGATCCGCGAGCACCCTGTCGACGTGCAGCATCGGCGCGGTGATCGGGCTCATCTCGGCTATCGAGTGCACGACCCACGGCACCGGCGTGAAGTAGGCGACCGCCGAGGGCACCGTGCCGAGCCCGCGCCGCACGTACGTCTCGAGCTCGCGGTCGCGCCGCGGCTCGAGCACGCAGGCATCCCACTCGACGTCGGCGAGCGCGCTTTGCATTGCGCTCCCAGAATAGACCGGAAATTTGCGCGGCGTAGCGCGCTCGCCGAGAATCACGGCCATGACGGTCGACGTCTCCGCGCTGCGCCCCTACCGCACTGCGATCTTCGACAACCGGCGCTGGGCGAACTTCGAGCCCCGGCCCGGCGACATCTTCGTGTGTACTCCGCCAAAGTGCGGCACGACCTGGATGCAGGCGATCATCTCGAGCCTCCTCTGGCCGGACGGCGACGCCCCGGGCGCGGTCATGGCGATCTCGCCCTGGATCGAGTTCGAGCTGATGCCGATCGAGGCGGTGCTCGAAATCCTGCAGGCGCAGACCGGCCGCCGCTTCGTCAAGTCACACACGCCGGCGGACGGCATCCCGTTCTTCCCGGACGCGAAGTATGTCGTGGTGGGACGCGACGGCCGCGACGCGTTCATGTCGATGTGCAATCACATGGCCCGCTTCAAAGCGCTCGACGCTTTGAACGCGCGCGCGACCGCCGACGGGGTGCCGCCCTTGCCCGGCTGGGACGGCGACGTGCACGCGTTCTTCCAGCGCTGGCTCGAGGCGCCGATGCACCTCGAGCACCTCGCGTCGTTCTGGGCGCGGCGCCACGACCCGCGGCTGTACTTCGTGCACTACAACGACCTGAAGGCGAATCTCGCGGGCGAGATGCGGCGCCTCGCCGACTGGCTCGGCATTGCGGTGCCCGAGGCGAAATGGCCCGCGGTCGCCGGGCGCTGCACGTTCGAGGCGATGCGCGAGCGCGGCTCCGAGATCGGCCCGTTCGAGCTCGCGTTCGAAGGCGGCGCGAAGGGCTTCCTCTTCAAGGGCACGAACGGCCGCTGGCGCGAGGTGCTGACGCCCCACGAGCTCAAGGCTTACGCCCGCCGAGTCAGTGAGTACGCGCCGCCCGACGCAGCCGCCTGGATCGAGCACGGCCGCTCGGCGCTTCCCGCCGGTCAGTGAGACAGGGCGAGCTCGAGATCGTCGGCACGTATCGGTTCCCGCACGAGGCGGAGCTCGCGAGGACGACGCTCGGGGCCTACGGGGTCGAGGCGTGGGTGCTGGACGAGAAACAGATTCGCCTGCGCTGGTACATGGGCTCGGCCGCGGGCGGTGTGAAGCTGGCGGTGCGCGGCGCGGACGCCGACACGGCGCGCGAGCTGCTGGGCGGGGATCACTCCGCCGACCTGGCCGCGATCCCCGAAGCCAGGCTCCCGCCGGCCCCCGACGAGCTCTGTCCGCGTTGCGGCGCGGACGCGCTCGAGAGAGTGAGTGGGCACACCACGGGCGGGGTGCTGCTGCGGATGCTCGGTTTCCAGCGCGCGTGGCGCTGCCGCGCGTGCGGCAAGTGACGCAGGCGATCGAGCTCGCCACCGCGCGGCTGCGCTTGCGCCAGTGGCGCGACGCGGATCTCGCGCCGTTCGCGGCGCTGAACGCGGATGCGCGGCTCGATCGCGCAGCGCGGCTGGGGACTCTGGGCGGTCGAGGCGCCAGGGGTGAGTCGGGGCCACACATTCCGGTGTCGCCCTGCGTCGAGATCGGCTGGCGCATCGCCGCAGAGCACTGGGGCAAGGGCCATGCGAGCGAGGCCGCGCGCGCGGCGCTTCGGGTCGGCTTCGCGCCTCGCGCGCGAGCTCGGCTAGCGCGCCTGCGCTCGGTCGACGTCGGCGAGGAAGCCGAGCACCGCGTCGAAGCTCGCGGGGTGCGCGACGGCGCTCAGGTGATCGGCGCCGGGAATCAGCGCGGTGCGCGCGCCGGGGATCAGCGCCGCGAGACCGGCGATGTCGCCGACGAGACTGTCCTGGCTGCCCGCCCAGGCGAGGGCAGGAAGTGAGAGCTTCGCGAGCGCCTCGCGGTTCGGCGCGGCGGAGCGCGGGCCGCGGCGCACGGCCGCGAGCGCGCGCAGGTCGTTGCCACGCGACTCCGCGAACTCGCGGAACATGCGGCCGACGGGGCTGGTGATCTTCGTCGGATCGGTCGCCTCGAGCGCGGCGGCGATCGCGTCGTTCTCCGGCAAACCCTGGAGCACGTTCGCGCCGATCCCGCCGAGAATCGCCGAGCGCAGGCGCGCCGGCTTGCGCTCGAGGAAGTGCAGCGCGATGCGCGCGCCCATCGAGTAACCGAACAGATCGACGCTGCGCGCGTTCGCGTAGCGCAGCATCTCCTCCAGGTCCGCCGCGAACAGGTCGAGAGAGTAAGCCGCCGGATCGTGAGGCTTCTCGCTTCTGCCGTGGCCGCGGCAGTCGATGCGCAGCGTGCGGCGCTTCGCCTCGCGGAAGCGCTTCACCCAGCCGGACGCGAGCCAGTTGTCGTCGGCGCTCGACGCGAAGCCGTGCACCAGCAACACCGTCGGCCAGCTCGGCTCGCCGTCCTGTTCGAAGTGCAGCCACACGCCGTTGGAGCGAATCGTCGGCACGCGCGCGTCCCCTTAGCCGGGGCCGAGGGCGGAGAGACCGCCGTCGACGACGAGTGACTGGCCCGTGACGTAGCTCGCTTCGTCGGAGAGCAGGAACACCGCGGCGTACGCGACTTCCCAGCCGGTCCCCTGGCGCGCGAGCGGCACCGGCGTGCGCGCGCGGCTCGGCCGCCCGCGCGAGGCGAGGCGGCCCAGCGGCGTGTCGATCAGCCCCGGCAGCAACACATTTGCCCGTACCCCTTGGCGCGAGCCCTCGAACGCGACGTGGCGCATCAAGCCCGCGAGCCCGGCCTTCGACGCGTCGTACGACGGCGCGCGCGTGCCCGGCTGCAGCGCGGCGATCGAGCTGATGAACACGAGCGACGCGCCGGCGCGCAGTCGCGGCAGCGCGGCGCGCGCGATCAGGAAGTGGGCGCGCAGGTTCACGGCGAAGGCCTCGTCCCAGGCGGCGGCGTCGGTGCCGGCGAGGCGCGCGCCGCGCGCGATGCCGACGTTCAGCACGACGCCGTCGAGCCCGCCGAGGCCCGCGTCCGCCTCCGCGACGATCCGCTCGCAGGCCGCCGCGTCGGCGACGTCGCCCAACAAGAGCATGCCCCGGCCGCCTTCCTTCTCGATGCGCTCGAGTGTGTCGCGCGCGGCCTCGGCGTCGACGTCCGCGCAAGCGACC
>WNFL01062012.1_pt1 | contig 17079 bp, 32 predicted proteins | sample 5400361 | NCBI WGS metagenome assembly WNFL01 (sample SAMN13153351, study PRJNA577476) | soil metagenome | isolation source: 40 cm soil on Douglas fir-dominated hillslope | place: USA:California | collected 2013-09-17 | reverse complement strand
AAGCGTTTCCACCTCGGCGGCGGGGCGACGCCGGACACAACAGACTCGGTGCTGTTTTTCAAATCCGGATTCTCCGACTTGCGCGCGCCGGCGATGGCGTACTTCAGGGTGTTCGACGAGGCGGCCTATGCTGGGCTCTGCGTTGAGAAGAAGCGCCGGGAGGTGGCCGAGACGGGGACGGAGTTCGGCACCAGCTTCGAACCTTTGTATCGACGGGAGGCTTCATGAGAAGCAGTGTCCAGTATCCGAGCCAACCGTCAGAGTGGAAACTCTGGTGGGCCTGGTATCCAATCCAAGTATCTTTGCCAGATGGCGGTCGCGTCGCGGTTTGGTTCGAAAACGTGGAACGAAGACGCGTGCCGATGCGCAACGATAGTTATGCCGAATATCGGTTTCCTGAGATGCGGAGGGAGGCATTGTGATCGAGGATCGTGGTAATGAGTTTGCAGTCGGCATATCGAATGCCCACAAGATCGTCATTCAACTCAGGCTTCCGCCAGATTTAACCGAGACTCAGGCGATCAACTTGGCCGCTTGGCTTGTGGCCGTTTGCGGCGTGAGCGGTGAAGATTTCAACGCGCTGCTGGAGAAGGTCTGGAACTCGTGAGAGTTGAATGACAAAGATTTATCGCGGCATGCCCGGAGGACAGGTCACCGTCGAGGACGGCGGCAAGGTCACCGTGCTTCCGCCATTCGATCCCACTCGCGTAGACTTTGCCTGGGGCAACAGCAGTGCTGGAGCATCCCACCTATCGCTGGCCCTTGCCGAGAGTGTGCTTGGCAACCGCGAGGAGGCTGTTCGGTTCTACCAGCGTCTGAAGTACCGCACCGTCATGTTGTGGCCGAAGGCGGGCCAGTGGTCGATCAGCGAGAAAGATATTCTGTCCCACATCGAGGACATGCGTCAGAACGAGCGGATGTCGGCCCAGGCGAAAGCGATGGTGGCGCAGCAGCCTGCCCCGGTCGCCTACGAGGGCGGCACCGGGATAGGCGGTATCCCGATCAAGCGCAGCCAGCAGGACGGCGGGCCAGGACCCGTGGTGGCCCAGGAACGCCGCCAGGAGCCCGCCAATGCGTTCGCGGTCCTGACGGCCGGTCTAGAGCATGTCCCGCCTAACGCTCACCAACAACCTTCTATCGAGCGTGGCGAGGCCATCCCTGACGACTGGCCAGAGAAGGTGGACGGGTTCCGCGCCACGGCCAGCGACTTCGTGACAGGGACCAGGCTCGTCTACTGCCTCGTCCTGTGCGGGTGCTACAACTGGCAGGACGCGGCGCAGGTGCCGGAGGAGAGGCTGCGGGCGATCCCGCAGTGGGGCGATGCCTTGATGGCCGAGATGATGGAGGTGTTCGCGAAGCGCAACATCACCTACGTCGTCAAGGAGAAGCGCCAGCAATTGTTGGCGTCGGCGCTGGCGAAGCTCACGCCGGAGGAGAAGGAGGCGATGGGACTGTCATGAGACCGCTCGCCCTCGACCTGTTCTGCGGCGCCGGCGGGGCGAGCATGGGCCTTTGGCGTGCCGGCTTCGATGTGATCGGCGTCGATATCCGGCCGCAGCCGCGATATCCGTTCCGGTTCGTGCGGGGCGATGCGCTGCGGCCTCCGGTGGACTTGGCGCAGTTCGATTTCGTGTGGGCGTCGCCGCCATGCCAGGCGTATTCGCTCTCGGCCCATTCCCAACGGCTTGCGGGCAAGGTCTATCCCGAACTCGTGGAGCCCACACGGGAAATTCTGGCGGCGCTGCCGTCCCCGACCGTCATAGAGAACGTCGTCGGCGCCCCAATCCGGCCCGACCTGCGGCTCGACGGCACGATGTTCGAAGGCCTTATGGTGGTGCGTGAGCGCTGGTTTGAGATCGACCGCTTTTTCACCTTGGGCCCGGCGACACAACGATGGCCGGGCATCTGCATCCGCGGCGGCTTCTATTCGGTGACGGGTCACGACGGTTCGTCCAGGCTCCGCAAGGCGGGCGCGCCGCGCAATACAGTCGCAAAGTGGCGTGAAGCCATGGGCATCGACTGGATGATCCGGGATGAACTCACGCAAGCCATTCCCCCCGCCTATTCCGAATTCATCGGCCGCGCGGCGCTGCGGTACCTTAAATTGGAGGCAGCATGAACGAGAACAACGTGGCGCTGAAGGCGATGGCCAAGGAGGCGCTGGAGCTGCTTGAGGGACGACGCGCGGTTGTCAGCCAGGCGGACAGGAACATCGCGACGACGCTCGTGCGTTTGGCCGAGGCGGTCGCATACGGCTCTCCCAGGACTCCGCAGCGGTCGCACCACCACGACGAGCACGACCCGACCGGCCTACCGTCCACAGCCCGGCAGGAGGCGGAGCGCAACGCGGCGCTGGCGAAGCTAACGCCGTCTGAGAAACGGGCGCTGGGGTTGCCAGGATGAACAAGGTTGCCGCGCTGTTTGTCCAGACGGATGGCTGCTATTTTGGATTGCCGAACGTTGATCCTTGGGACCAGAAGCGTGATGCGCGGCTTTATTCAGGTGCATATCGGGTTGTGGCTCATCCTCCATGCGAACGCTGGGGACGTTACTGGTCTGGTGGCCCGTCGGCGCATGAGCGGCGCAAGTTGGGCGATGATAACGGTTGTTTTAGTGCTGCCATCGCCGCAGTGCGTCGTTGGGGCGGCGTTCTTGAGCATCCAGAAGGATCGCATGCTTGGCGCGCCTTCGAACTCAACGTACCGCCGCGTCATGGCGGTTGGGTAATGGCCGATTGGGAAGGTGGTTGGACATGCTGCATCGAGCAAGGTGCCTATGGGCATAGAGCTCGTAAGGCCACATGGCTCTATGCTCATGGCGTGGAATTACCTTCCCTATGTTGGGGATCTGTACCCGGTGATTTTATCAGACTTGATGAAGGTTTTCACTCAATTGAAGAACGACGGCGATCGGTCAAGACCAGAATATGTCAACGGCTTTCGAAACAGCAGCGCGCCGCAACTCCAATTGAGTTTCGTGATCTTCTCATAAAGATGGCGAGTAGCTGAGAAAAGAAGGACAAGCAAAATGTATCCGAACCAAGATCAAGTTCTGGGACTATTTCGTAACCTGCTCGCGCTCGGCGGCGGCGTTGCCATCGGTCGCGGTTGGATAACCGGCGAGCAGCTAGCGCAGATCGGTGGCGTAGCAGGAACTCTCGTACCGGTGATCTGGACGCTGTTCGCTCACACCGACGGTGCCAAGCTTGCCGCGGTGGCGGCGCTGCCCGACGTGAAGAAGATCATCACGGTGGCGAACCCTGCCAGCGACGCCGTCAAGGCAGCGATGAACGACAGTTCCCAGCCAAAGGTGGCCCCATCTCTGTGATATTCTATCCGCGATCGGCGCGGGCAGGTCAGCAAAAGGAGGATAGGTTTTGAAACGATGGGTTTATTCTGGCTAGAAAGCGAATCAGATGCGGCAAGTCGTTATGCCGTACTTACGAGCCAGCTTAGCGCATTGACGAAGGCCGTCGGTGCGATAGTTGGAAGTCAATCAATCCAAATCGACACATTGAGGAAGATCATGACAGACATCGAGAACCTGACAGCAGCAGTGACGGGCCTCCAGACGGCTTCGGCGGCCGCGGCGAGCGCCATCGAGACGGAACTGGCGAAGATCGCCGCAGCCAACACCGGGAACGATCCGGCCATCGCCGCGGCGGTGACGAGCATCCAGAGCGTTACGACGGCGCTCACGGCAGAGGCCGCGAAGGTCACGCCCTGAGCTTACCAGGCATGGTCGCCGCGAGGCAGAGAAGGGGAGCCCGAGCCATGGCTGTCGCCCCTTTCCAGCGGGTGGGAAGCCTGCACAATTAGGGGGACGAATGGCATGTACGATCATATCCGAATGCGGAATCAACCACGACGGCAGTCTCGACAAGGCGCTCCGCCTCTGCGACGCAGCGAAGTCTGTCGGCGCGGACATCGTCAAATTCCAGACGTTCATCCCGGCATTGTCGATCCATCCTAAGAGCAAGGATTTAGCGACGCTTCTCAATCTCTCACTGGACTTTCCGAGCACATTGAAGATTGCGCGGCATTGCGAGGGAATCGGGATCGAGTTCTGTTCGACGCCAGACGATATCGTCAGTCTCAAGTTCCTGGTGAACGACTGCGGCGTGAAGCGCATCAAACTAGGGTCCGGCTCGCTGCTCTACGAGCCGCTGGTGGACGCGGCGTTCGACACCGGGCTTCCGGTCCTGCTCAGCACCGGGATGGCGACGTCCATGGAAGTTAACCTAGTCGTGGAACGTCAGCGCATACGGTGGGGAGAGAACGGCCACCGTTCCATGAATCATCTGACCGTGATGCACTGCGTCAGCCTTTATCCGTGTCCGCCGCAGTTGGCTAACGTCGGTGTCGTCGCCGAATTGCGCAAGTTAAAGATGGTCTGGCGGCCAGACCTACTGGACATGGGCTACAGTGACCACACGATCGGCGACTATGCAATCTGCGCGGCGGTGGCGCTGGGCGCGACCGTCGTCGAGAAGCATTTCACGCTCGACAACGAGGCAGAGGGACCGGATCACCACATGTCGGTGACGCCAGAGCAGTTCGAGCGGATGGTGATGAAGATCAGGATGATCGAGGAAGTGCTGGGCGACGGCCGCAAGGAGCCGAGTCCGGAGGAGTTGGCGATGATCCAGCGCATCCGGAAGGACGCGGAAGGGTTTCAACCGGGGTTGTGATGGACGGATGTCCGTGGGACGATTGCATTTGGCCTCTGTGCAATGTGCGATGTTGTCCGAATAGACCAGATGAACCGCTTGGAGTACGAAAAATGAAAGTTCTGGGGGTTATCACAGCCAGAGGCGGGAGCAAACGTCTTCCGAACAAGAACACCGCCATGCTCGGCGGGAAGCCGCTCATCGCGTGGTCGATTGATGTCGGGAAGAAAGTCTGCGATCACCTCGTCCTGAGCACTGACAGCGAGTTCATCTCCGGAGTTGCTCAGCAGCACGACTGTGACGTGATCATGCGGCCGCCGGAGTTACGCGGCGACGCCGACCACGTGTCCGTCGTCATCCACGCGGCCGAGATAACCGCCAGGGAGAAGGGCGATTTCAACGCGGTGATGCTGCTCCAGCCGACGTCGCCGTTCCGCACCGAGGATGACTGCCGCAAAGCGAAGCAGGTGATGATAGACACGAGCGCCGACTCGGTCATCTCCGTCATCGAGTTCCCGCAGCAAGACACGCTGTTCACGCTGGGCCATGCCAACAGGATGCGGAGTGCCAGCGAGAGGGACATGGTCTACACGCCAAACGGGGCGATTTACCTCATCAAGTGGGACCACCTGTTGGAGAATGGCGACTGGTACGACCCGCACGCCTACGCCTACGTCATGCCGCCGGAGCGCTCGCTCGACATCGACACGCACGCGGACTTCGAGGCAGCCAGGGCGATGCTGGACGATGAGGGGCGGTTCGACCCGCGGGCGATCGTCAAGAAGATGACGGCGCCAGCATGAACCTGATCCAGGTATCATTTTGCATCATCATCGGGCCTCCTGGCCGCGCCCACGACCTGTCTATTTATTTTAGCCCGCTCCTATGGAGGTGGGGTAAGGTCGAATATCAGGAGCAACACATTCCGACGTCGGCGGGGAATGTTTTTACTGTTGCCAGGATCGGCTGGATGGTAGGTCCGTTCGCGGTGTACGCGGGTCGCAGATAAAGAGGGTTCATGTTCAGCGCCCAGGCGGTGGTGGACGCGGTCTTATCAGTCACGGGGGGACCAGCCAGCCACCACCGGCCGGTCGTTACCGACGAGGACGTGCTGGCGATAGCGGACCAGGCCAGGCGCCTCGATTCCTACCATTACATCAACCTGTTGCAGGAACGCCTCAAAGAAAAGTTGCACGTGAAACATGCCGTCGCCGTGTCGAGCGGGACCGCGGCGCTGGAGTTGGCGCTGCACTTGGTCGGTGTCAAGCGTGGCGATATCGTGTTGTTGCCGACGCTCTCGTTCGTGGCCGCGGCGAATGCAGTCGTAAGGGCCGGTGCAAAACCCGTCTTCCTGGATGCTGACAAGAATGATTTCGGGATCGATCCTCATCGACTCGGGGAATATTTGGCGCATAACAACACGCCGAAGGCGATCATCGCGGTCCACCTGCTTGGTCATCCATGTGGCATATCCTCCGTTATGGCGCTCGCCAATGCCTACGGCATTCCGGTCGTCGAGGACGCTGCGGAGGCGATAGGATCGTCTATTCGCAACGACTATTTGCTCCAGGTTAAGCCATGCGGTTCCTGGGGTACCGTTTCCGTCCTCAGTTTCAACATCAACAAGGTTGTCACAGCCGGCGGCGGCGGCGCGCTGCTGACGGACGATGATTATTTCGGGGAAAGGGCCCAGCACCTCGCCACCACAGCCAGGGTCGCGCACCCGTGGCTGGTAGAGCACGACGCGATCGGGTGGAACCACCGCATGCCGATGCTCTCGGCGGCGCTGTGCAGCGAGCAGGTCAAGCGGCTGGACGGACTGGTGAAGGCGAAGCGCGGGCTCGCCATGGCCTACAAGGCAGCGATCAACGGGATGGACGGCGTGACGTTCCACGAGGAGCCGGGCGGCACGTTCTCGAACTTCTGGATGCCGACGATCATGGTGCATCCCGGGAAGCGCGACGCGGTGTTGACGGCGCTGCACGACAGGGGGGTAATGGCGCGCGCGGTGTTCACGCCGATGCACCGGCTGAAGATGTACCAGGATCATGGTGGCGAGTTCCCGGTGGCAGACGAGGTGTTCAGCCGGGCGGTGTGCCTGCCAGCGGGGATCGAATTGGCGAGGAGATTTGTCTGATGGCGACGCTAGAAGAAATTGAGGCGGCGGCAAAGGCGCTTTGCTGTCCGTACGCCGAGGGATGCCTCAGACATGACAATTGTTGGGCTCTTGCACAAAAGCCATTGGCTCGTGCCCAAGCCGCCCTCGAAGCCGCCGAGCAGGTGCGCGCCGGCATTCGTCACAGCCGCGACGAATACCACGACTGGACACATTCATTGATCCGCGAGGAGCGCCCGCCAGCCGATGTTGACGCCGACTCCCGTTCCGTTGCTAGGGTCATCCACGGAGACGAGGAGACTGCTGATGAGTCCTCTAGAAGTTGTTGAACTGAGGAAAAAAGCTCATCCGTTCACTGGAGAACTAATCCAGTGGTTTGCTGAGAGAAAAATAACGGATGATCCGATAATTGTGCTGTTCGTACTTGCTCAAGCATTAAGGCTGGCAATCGAAGTTATTGAGCAGACTGATTCAGCAGCAGCACAATCCGCCACTCGAATTATCATAAGCGAAATTACCAGATGAAGATGAGAACAAACATGGGTTGGATATCGAGAGTTATCCCAAAATGGCTAAGGGTTCAGCCGTCCGAGACGATCCGGCCGAAGATGCCTAAGCCGTATGGGTCGAACCAACATTTGAACGCGCCGGTGCCGCCGACGCGGGCGTCGATACCGGTTCCACCTGGACCATTCACCGACGGAATCGGTCCTTCCCACGCGCAACTTCCGTTGCGTCCAGTCTACGACAAGGATGGCAAATACCTTGGGATGTCGACATGAAGCAAGCTTTTGAGAATCTGCGCGCACTCAAGCGTACGGACAAGACGGCCGATGATGTGGACAAGATGATAGTCTCAGCCGGTCTCGATCTGCTGGAACAGTTCATGGGCGACGTCCATCGTATCGCCAACGCGCTGGAGCGCATCGCGGACGTGCAGGATGGCACCAATCACAAGAAATGGGCGCAGGAGTACAGGGAGCGGACTGGGAAGTCCTGGGTACCATAAAAGGACGAAAGCAATGCCTCTAAAGAACGAAATTAGAGTCGAACGCATGAAATGCGCGACAGCAACAACGACTGGCGAAGTTCGAGAACTTCTGAAATACGAGCCATCAACAGGATTGTTCTTCTGGAAGAAAGATGTTTCCACGAAGATCAAAGCAGGGATGCAGGCCGGGTCAATCGACAGACAAGGCTATATCGTGATTGTTGTTCGTTACCGCAACTATAGTGCTCATCGCCTTGCATGGTTGCTGATGACGGGAGAATGGCCGCGTCAAATCGATCATAGGAACAACACGAGAAACGACAACAGATGGGAAAATCTTAGGATTGCCACAAACTCGCAAAACCAAATGAATTGCAGGATCAAGTCCAAAAATTGGACAGGACAAAAGAACGTTTATCACAACGGAACTTCCTTCGTGGTCAGGATTATGGCTGACGGCGTTGATCACAATAAGACGTTCCAGACCATCGAAGAAGCCGTCGCTCACGCACAAGCATTGCGGCAAAGATTGCATGGCGAGTATGCCAGGGATGGGCTGTCATGAGAGTTGCATTGATCTCGGGCAGCCGGTCCGACCGCAATGCGCTCGTCATGGTCGAGAAGGCGTTGAAGGTAGCGGGGCATGATGCCAAGTTGGCACATTGCATAGAACTCGGACTACCACCCTCGGAAGCTTTCGACTTTATGGCAGAGGCAGTGCCTCTCGTTACAAAAGCAGAAACGCCTGACATCGTTATCATTCACGGCGATCGTCACGAGATGCTTGCCGTTGCAGCGAAGGTCAACATTCTTGGGTTTCCGATCGCCCATATCGGCGGCGGCGATATCACCGAGGGCAGCCAGGACGACTGCTTCCGCCACGCCATCACCAAACTGTCGCACCTACACTTCGCATCGAACCAGGACTCGGCGGATCGGATCGTCCAGATGGGCGAAGAGCCGGGCCGCGTCCACGTCACCGGTTGTCCGGGGATCGACATGGTGATGGCGACGCCGGTGCTGGAGCGGGAGGAGACGTTCGCCGCCGTTGGCCTCGCCAGGCCTGTCAGGAGCCTCGTGGTGTTGTTTCACCCTGACACCCTTGGTGGGACTACCTCAGACCACCTAGAAGCTCTCAGCGTCGCTCTATCACGCAGGGCTGAGGCATTGGTGTTGCTGGGGCCGAACGCCGACGCCGGGGGCGACCTCATCCGCCGGGAGTGGCAGCGCCTCGCCCAGAACCGTCCCGACACCGTCTACCACGACAACGTCGAGCCGCAGTTATTCTACTCGCTGCTGCGGTGGTGCGACGTGCTGGTCGGGAACTCGTCGGCGGGATTCTACGAGGCACCGTGCTTCGATAGGAGCGTCGTGAACATCGGTGACCGCCAGGATGGTCGCGTCGCTGTTCACGTGAACAACTATCGGGCTTTTCCGACCACTCAGGACATCCAACGCGCCATCGACATGGCACTCGCTCCACGCGACGGTCATAAACGAGCCACGGCCACGCCGCCGATCGCATCGCCAAGGTGATAGGCGGGATCAAGGACCCGCGCGCGTTGCTGCGGAAGAAGTTCCACAATGCCTTCTCTACACTGTTAGGCCAATATGCACGGGAGCGAGCAGAATGATTATAGCAGCGGCAGCGATCTCTCTCTTGGCGTATGGCTGGATACAGCCTGTAAGCCAGCAGCGCGGGTATTATTGGAACGGGTACGAGTACGAATGGCGCGGGGGAGGGCAGCCGACGCGGGCGTATCCTCCCGGTCCCACGTATCCGGAGGGATATATCCGGGAGCGTGACATGGACTGCCGCGGGCAAGGATGCGTCGACCAGTTCCACCGGAACGGCGGCAGGCCCAGGCCGCTGTGCCCGTCCCCGCGCGGTCCTATCCCCTGCTATTGAACAATGGATATCGTGATCGAGTTCCTGATCCTGTTCATTGTCGGCGGCGGTGGTTTCGTCATAGGCGCAACATTGGCGCTTGTTTTGGGATTCAAGGTCGCAAGATCGAAGCAGAATGAGATCAACCGCCTGCAACAGGAGTTGGAAAATGCAACAGGAAACCGCCGAGAAGACGAGCATCGAGAAGTGGGACGATCTACACCGAACGGTTCAATGGGGGACTTGCCCGGAGCCGGCGGTGGCCCGCTGGGCGATGCGTCGGTGGGGCGGAAGGGATAAGGACGCCAAGGGCAACGTTCACCTCCTCGAGGTCGGCTGCGGCGTGGGGGCGATGGCCTTCTGGCTGGCCAACAACGGGTTCTTGGTCGATGCTGTCGATGCTTCAGATGAGGCGATCAAGCGGGCCCAGCATCTATATGGCTACGTTTATCCGCATTCTCTGCGCTTCTTGCCGATGGACGCTGAGCATTTTCCAGCGGAATGGCTCTCGACGTTTGACGGGGTCGTCGACGTGTGCTGCCTCCAGCACGTGGATGATCTTGGCCCGGTAATCATGGCCGTTCACGACGTGCTCAAGCCCGGCGGCCAATTGCTGTCGATCATGGCCTGTGCAGATCACAGCCCCGTGATGCGCGAGGAGTTGAAGGGCGCAACGTTCCACAGGTTGACGCAGGGCGAAGTCCATCGTCATTTCATGCGGTTCTCAACTATCAAGCTGGAGTCCATGACCCACACCGACAACGGCGCGAACATCTCGCACTGGATCATCGAGGCGACGAAGTGAGGTAATATCAATGCTGACTTGGGCAATCGTTTACATGAAGACTGGGGGCATCGATATTCCCAATGGAATCTTGGCACTGGCGATTATTGCTGATGTGGCAATCTGCGGCTCAATCGCGCAGATTTTCTGGAAGTAAAAATTAAATGACTGATCTTCTATCCCGCCTTCAATCCGCCACCGGGCCCAGCCGCGATCTTGATGCGGAGATCGCGCTGGCGAATGGATGGACATACCAGAAGCTAAAGCCGGAGAATGGCCGTGGTGGAGACAGCAAACCCTATTGGCGCAAACCTAGCGAGACAAAATATTACATCCGTGAGAAACAAGGTCCCCCCTGCTACACCGAATCCATCGACGCGGCGCTGACGCTGCTGCCGAAGAATTACGGCTTCATGCTGCGATATAACGAGACAGTGCTCGGGCGGCGGGCAAGCTGCTCTCTTCTCGGCGACGCCAATCTTTCCGATACGTGGGAGGCTCGTGGGGTAACTCCCGCCCTCGCCCTGCTCATCGCCATCTGTAGAGCGAAGGAGGACAGCAATCCGTGATCGACAATTGCGCTGTTGACGATTGTCAGAAACGCTTGTTGGAAGCCCCATATCCGGGAGCTGGAAGAGCGCATCAAAGTGCTTGAGACAATTGTTGCTGCCATTCCATTGGAAGAGGTTGAGGAGCACAGCAAGCCATGACCGACGCCACCGCAATGCAGAAGTACACCCTGATCAAGCCCGTCGCCATGGAGACCTTCCCGGACGCGCATCACGTCTTCCTTTGGGTGACTAACCAGTGCTTCCGCGTTTCGCCGTATGGCTGCAAGACCAAGGAAGATGCGGAATTGTTACGGGATCAGCTCTGCGTGGCGCTGGCGAAGATCGTGGAGGACAGCAGATGACGACGGCGCGGGACGTGATCGCAAAATGTTTGGCTGATTGTGCGATGGAACCCTTCGATGAAGTTTCATCAACTAAATATAACGGCGATGCTGCATTTGTTCTTGCCTGTCTATGCTCCGCCCCAGACTCCGTCCGCCTGGAGCTGGCAGCATTGCTCAACCCTTCGACAATCGCTCATGAGTTGTCGAAGGATGAGATCGCGGGGCTGATTGAACGATTGCGAAGGAAATTCAGTTTCTACCGCGATCCGGATAATTCCGCACGATGGATCGCCCATGCACGGCACGTGGATGAGGACTGCGTAGAAGCCGCCAACGCCCTCTCCTGCCTTACCACTCCACCGCTACCGGATGAAATCGCTGGCGTTGCTCGATTTGCACAAGAACGAGGACTTTGTACTGGGAGCGAGGCAAAGCCAGCGGAATTGTTCGTGATAGAGCGCATCCGCGAACTCGAAGCCGAGCGCGACGCCATCCGGGCGAAGACGATCAAGGAATGCATCGAAGAATACCACAAATGGAATGGCAACACGTTCGGATTGAGCTTTCCGGATTGCATCCGCGCTCTCGCTCAGACGGATGAGACGAAGGCCCATCAAGGGGACTAGTCAGAACCTTAGTGAAAATAGTAAATTAGTCCAATGCCAGCAGGGGCTAAGCCAGGAGAACGACGCGGCGGACGTGCCAAAGGAGCGCCAAACAAGCGCACCGTAGGTGAGGCATATTTCAAGGATCAGGCCAAGGTCAAGCCAACCCAGGAAGCCTTTGACAGCCTCGACCAGAAGCGCAAAGTCATCATGTCCCTCATCAGCTTGGCTGCCGAGGAGCAGGGCAAGCGCGCCCGCGGCGAGAAGTGGGACGCGAAGTGGTTCAGGGAGACGCTGGAGGCAGCAGACAGGGCGTTGAATGGCCTTCTCCCCTATGAGCACCGCCGCCTGGCGACGCTGGAGCCGGCGATGGAGACGGTGGTCAAGCCGGACGGCAGTGTCCACGTCACGATCAGCAGGACGGATTCGGAATTGTGAACAAGTTCAAACGACAGCAGCTGGCGAGGCGGCGGAAGCGGGACAAGGCGCGTATCAAGGCAATGTTGTTTTTGAAAGGATGGGTGAAAGAATATCCTGTGTTTTCAGAGGCGATGGGAATCACTCAATTAGTTGAGAAAATATCTAGCAGACAGGGACTTTAGTCATGGCCATCAGGTTCGAGACGTCAGACGGGAAGGTCCACACGGTTGGCGGTGGAGATCCAAAAGTGAAAGCTCCAGCGGTGGGGATATTGTCGAAGTTCTCAGGGATAGGGCGTACAGAACCTCCTGATCTGGAACGTATTAAGCGATTGGAGGCGCGCGTCGAGGCGTTGGAGCAGGTCGTCGCGGCGCAGTCCAAGCAGGTCGCAGCTGTTACGGCGACGCTCAAGTCGATGCTCGAATCGATGATTGTTGAGCCCGTAACGCCCGTAACGCCCGTAACGCCCGTAACGCCCGTAACGCCCGTAACGAAACAATCCGTAACGCCCGTTACGCCCTTGAGTAACGCCGAACGTCAACGCCGTTACAGGGAACGTAAGACTGAGCCGAAGCTTCAACGGCGCATGGCTGCTGGGGAGAAGATAATTTGGCATGTTTATGGGCTGGTGGACCCGCGAACAAACGAGATGTTTTATGTGGGAGCGACAACGGATCCAGAGATGAGGAAGAACGCCCACAAATCAGACTCAGCGAGTGCGGCGTGGCATAGGATTCAAGAGATTGCTGCGGCTGGTTTTGAGCACGATATAAAGGTGATCAAGAAGTTCGCAGACAAGAAAACAGCAATTGACCATGAAAATTATCTCATTAAAAGCATGCCATCATTGGTGAATTTATCTTTTCCATGTCTCCAAAACGGGGAGGTGCGCGACAGCCGCAAGGCCAAGAAGCTCGGGCTGACGGTCGCCGAATATCGGGCCAAGAATGAACGTCCCGATTAGGCATGCTAAGGCCACCAAACCTCAAAAGTTCGAAAGCTGGGGTTCGAAGGGACCGAACGTAGGACAGATCAGGGCTGAACCTGTCCTTGCCGGCCCATGCCGACACATCTGTCTGGTCGGTGGTTCAAGATCCGGGAAAACGTTCCAGCTTGTTCGTGCTGTCATCGTCCGCGCGCTTAGGGGCGCCCATTCCCGCCACGTGATCCTGCGGTTCCGCGAGAACGCCGTCTGGCGCTCGATCGGGCTCGACACGTTCCCGTCCGTAATGCGCACCTGCTTCCCAGGCATTCCATATTTACCAAGGCGCGCTGACGGGTTCTTTCAGTTCACGAACAAGGCTGAGGTCTGGCTTGGTGGGTTGGACGAGAAGGAGCGGGTCGAGCGCATCTTGGGTCAGGAGTTCGTTACCCTGTATCTCAACGAATGCAGCCAGATACCGTACAGATCCTACCTAATGGCGACGACGCGACTTGCCCAACAGATCACGGGCCTCCGGCAACGCGCATATTTCGATTTGAACCCGACAGGCAAAGGGCATTGGACAAATCAGTTGTTCGGCCAGAAGCGGGACCCGCTGTCGCGCGAGCCGCTCGCCAATCCTGACGACTACGACCGCGTGTTCATGAACCCGCGTGACAACGCCGACAACCTCTCGCCGGAATACCTAGCCACGATGGCGGCGCTGCCCGAGCGGCAATCGACGAGACCGAGGGCGCGCTATGGACCTACGACACGATCGAGCGCTGTCGGATGTCCCGCCCCGGCGACGATGCCCTACAACGCGTTGTGGTGGCCGTGGACGCGTCCGGGGCTTCCGGGCGAGAAGACCTGCAGGCCGACGAGATCGGCATCGTGGTGGCCGCGCTGGGGCAGGATGGGCATGGCTACGTCTTGGCTGACAGGTCGTGTCGGGAGTCGCCCGCGGTCTGGGGCAAGGTTGTCGCCAAAGCGGTGGAGGACTTCGATGCCGACTGCGTGGTGGCCGAGAGGAACTTCGGTGGCGACATGGTGCGGTTCGTCATCAAGACGGCCGCGCCGAAGGTGCTCGTCAAGATGGTGACCGCCAGCCGCGGCAAGGTAGTGCGGGCCGAGCCGATATCCGCGCTCTACGGCGACGAGAAGACGCCGTCCCGGGTCCACCACGTCGAGCGGTTCCCGATGCTGGAGGAGCAACTCTGCGCCTTCACGACGATGGGATACTTGGGCGAAGAATCGCCGGACCGCGCCGTAAAGGGGCAGACGCCTGTTATGGTCGGGCCGATCATCATCACCGCCCCGGTCGTCCCGCACGGCACCCACGAGGGTTTCCAATGACTTGGTTCTTCAATGCAAGGCAGGTCGGGCCAGATCGATGGTTGGGATGGTGTGCGAAGACATCTAGTCTTGGGAACGGCCCGCTGGAGATCGCGACAAATGAAGAAGTTCATTTCGAGTATGGTCCCCGCGAGGAAGACGTTCTGTCTCGCCTTCTGATAGAGGTGCTGAATTGAGCATGCCAGAGAACTACCTGATGGCTGACCATTCCATCGGCGATGCCAAGCCGGACGAGATCGCGCAGGCGATCGTTGCCCAGGTTCCAGGCTTTGCCACGGTCGTCTTGATGAATGGCGACGTTCTCGTGCTTCAGGTCTTCATCAAGGAGGTCAGGCGCGTCGTGGGGCAGAAGGATGCCAACGGCAAGCAGGTCTACAACTTCGAATGGGGCGTCGGCACCCAGGTGATCGAGAGGGACTGAGATGGAAATTAGAGGGCATATCAATATTGATTGCCGAGTCGATCCTCCAATCCTTACGGGAAAGGTGCATATTGGTTCGTCTGAACCAATACCGACAGAAGCCCAAGGAGCCAAAGTTGTCCTTGCCAATGCTCTCGTCCGGGTCAGGAAACTCTTTTCGGAAGCCCCTCATCTTCGTGATAATGATGAGACAGTTCCAGGTTGCGGTGGCGTGACATGGCGCGATCTTCATGAGTTGCAAAAGTATGCGGCCGACAAATTCTATGATGTAGGGTTATAAGTTCATGGCGCGGACACCACGGCAGACGCAGACCGGCGGCACGGCGAACAGCCCAGTTGACCCGGTATCCAGCGGTCCCACCCGCGGTGCGTCCGACCTCGCCGGCACGCCCTACACCCCGACCATCGACCCGCGTACGGTGACGACCGCCGGCCAGGTGCTCAGCCCCCATGGACCTCCGATATCCCCCAGCGAGAACATGTCGTGGGGACCGCTTCCCGTCCTGACCGACGGGATGACGTTCTACGAGTTGGGCCAGACGGGCTTGCGCCAGTTCAGCGGCTGGGTGAGGGAGGAGTTCCTCCAGACGCTCATCGGCCGCCAGGGCGCGCAGAAGTTCCGCGAGATGCGCGACAACGACGCGCAGGTCGGCGGGATGCTGTTCGCGATCGAGGCGACGATGCGGAAGGTGGAGTGGCGCGTCGATCCCGCGGAGGATGGCGGGGGCGGAAAGGAGTTCTCCGACTTCATCGAGTCGTGCATGAACGACATGTCCAGCTCGTGGACCGAGACCGTCAGCGACCACCTGTCATTCCTCACCTATGGATTCGCGTGGTCGGAGTTGGTCTACAAGAAGCGCCTCGGGCGCAAGCCTGGGATGGACCCACGACGACCTGGACAAGAACTGCCGGCGAGCGAGTACGACGACGGAAAGGTCGGGTGGCGGCGCATGCCGGGCCGCTCGCAGGACACGATCATCAAGTGGTTCTTCGACCAAAACGGCCAGCCCAAGGGCGTCACCCAACAGCCGTGGGTTGGACCTCTCATCGACATGCCGATCGATAAGGCGATCCTGCATCGACCGACGCATTACAAAGGGAATCCCGAAGGTCGCTCTATTTTGAGGAATTCATACGTCCCGTATTACTACAAGAAGCGTCTGCAGGAGCAGGAGGCGATCTTGTTCGAGCGCCTCGGCGGCGTGCCAGTGATCTACATCCCGGGGCAGATATTGCAGCTCGCATCGACTGGTGACGCGAACGCGCTGGCGCAGGTCAACATGTATAAGCGCATCGCGGTGAACCTGCGCACCGACGAGCAGATGGGTTTGGTGCTGCCGTCCGACACCTACGAGGGGACGAACGGCCCGACGAGCGTCAAGCAGTACGAGTTCCAGCTGGTAGCGCCGCAGATGCGCGCGGCGTCGATCAACCTCGACCAGACCATCACCCGCTACAGCACGTCTATGCTGACGTCGGTGCTGGCGGATTTCCTCACGCTAGGGCACGAGGCGCGCGGGACGCAGTCATTGGCGGTGACCAAGGTGGACATGTTCATGCAGGCGATCGAGGGATATCTTAACTCGATGGCCCAGGTCTACAATAAGTACGCCGTCACGAGGCTGATGGACTTCAACGGCATGGACCTGGATATGCAGCCGAAGATCAAGCCGGACCTGGCGCAGCGGGTCGACCTCGACGTGCTGTCGAACTTCGTGCTGCGCATGGCCCAGGCCGGCATGCCGCTGTTTCCGGACGAGGACGTCCAGACCTACCTCAAGGAAGCCGCGGGACTGCCGGACATCGATGACACCCGCGCGCTACAGGCGGCCGGCCTGACGGACGAGCAGCTCGACCGTGAGGACGAGAAGGGCGACGTGATGCTCGACCAGCTGAAGAATCCGCCGGCTCCTGGTGCGCCGGGTGCGAAGCCGGGAGGAGGACCGCCGAAGCCGGCCGCCAACCAGAACCAGAAGAAACGCGAGAACCTCGAGACGATGCTCAAGGGCGCG
>WNFL01432031.1_pt2 | contig 17080 bp, 15 predicted proteins | sample 5400361 | NCBI WGS metagenome assembly WNFL01 (sample SAMN13153351, study PRJNA577476) | soil metagenome | isolation source: 40 cm soil on Douglas fir-dominated hillslope | place: USA:California | collected 2013-09-17 | reverse complement strand
CGCAGCGAAGAGATGTATTGCCAGGCCTCGAGACTGATGATGATGACGAACGCGATCATAAGCGCAGTCGTGAGGCGGTCCCCAAAGTCCTTCAGCCGCCGCAAGTACTGCATGAACGCTCGATTCGATAACGGAGTTCAGAAAATCTGATTGTAGCACATTGCTACAGCCAACCCGGCGCGAGGTACGGGAAAAAATACAGCAGCGTCTCGCGCGTGGCGATGACGCCGAGAGCGGCGCCGATCAGAACGTCGCTCAGGAAATGCGCGATCAGCATTGCTCGCGTCAGCGCGAGCACTAGCGCAATCCCAAACCATAAGGGCGCCAGCACCGGAACGATGAGGGACGCGATCACCGCGACCGAGAAGATCGTCATCGCGTGGCCCGATGGAAACGAATCATATTGCAGCTGCCAGGTGAAATAGCGGAACCCGTATAGTCCGTGCTCGACGTCGTCGCGCGGTCGGCGGCGGCCGAGAAAGATCTTCAGCACGTGCAGCACGACGCTCCCCGCGACAAAGCTTGCGAGGAGCGCCAGTGCGTACTGCGAGATCGTTCCTGCGAGCGCCGATGGCGTGGCCGTCGACAACCAGAGCTGTGCGCCGACATAGGCGAGCGCCGCGGCCGCAATCCATGGACCGCGCCGCCCGGAACAGCGGCGTATAAAGGTGCTCGCGGAAATAATGCGCCGAGCTGCGGTCGATGGGGAGCGCTGCCAGACCCGCAAGCAGAAGCACGATCGCAAGCCCGATCAGCATCGCCGCGCACCTGCAACACTGTCTTCCTTCTTCGCGTGACGCATATGGGAGAGAAAGAAAGCGCACGCTCTAAACTTACCTCCCCCTGGCGTGTCCGCCGAAGCTCGAAGAGCGAAGGCGGATGGGGAGGTCGGCCTTCTGAGCGCGTACGCGCGAAGAAGGCCGGGTGGGGGGCGGTATGCACGAGCGCTCGATTGCATTGGGTCCCAGTGATGTTGCGATGCCTCCCCCCACCAGCCTTCGCTCGCCAAGCGAGCAAGGCTGTCGCGCCGTAGCCCACAGGGCGAAGGCGGACCGCTGCTTCCGCGAGCTACGGCCTGGCAAGCGCCGGCTCGCCTTTGCGCCGAGGCGCAAGAGGCTCGCCGACCTCCCCACAAGGGGGAGGTAATTCGATCGCTGCAGGAGAATTTATGCGAAATGCGATTGCCCTGCCGCGTTGGTGAATTAGGCATGTCGATTCCGGGCGCTAACGTTTGGCGTCCTCGCGCGCGAGCGCGCGCCAGCCGATGTCGTGGCGGCAAAAACCGCCCGGCCAATCGATACGCGCGATTGCCTGATAGGCGCGATCTCTTGCCTCGCGCACATCCTTTCCGAGTGCGCAGACATTCAGCACGCGCCCGCCATTGGCAAGAATCCTGCCCTCGCGCTCGGACGTGCCGGCGTGGAAAATCTCCACACCATTGACTTTCGCCGCTTCCTCGAGACCGCGGATTTCACTCCCCTTCTCATACGCGCCGGGATAGCCGTTCGACGCCATGACCACGGTAAGCGCCACTTCATTGTGCCAGCGCAGGTCGAACGTATCGAGCACCCCGTCACGCGCGGCAATCAGTGCCGACACGAGGTCCGATTTCAACCGCAGCATCAGCACCTGGCATTCGGGGTCGCCGAAGCGGCAATTGTATTCGATCAGCTTCGGCCCATCCTTCCCGATCATCAGCCCGGCATAGAGGACGCCCTGATATGGCGTCCCGCGCGCGCGCATCGCGTCGATCGTGGGCTGCACGATGCGCGCTATGATTTCGCGCTCGAGCGCAGCGGTGAGCACCGGCGCCGGCGAATAGGCGCCCATGCCGCCGGTGTTCGGGCCCTTGTCGCCGTCGAAGACGCGCTTGTGATCCTGCGCGCTGGCAAGCGGAAGCACGTGGATTCCATCGGTGAGCACGAAGAAGCTCGCTTCCTCGCCCTCGAGGAATTCCTCGATGACGACCTCCTTGCCCGCTTCGCCGAAGGCGCCGCCGAACATCGCCTCGATTGCGGCATCTGATTCCGCGCGCGATTCGGCGATGGTCACGCCTTTGCCCTGCGCAAGCCCATCGGCCTTGACCACGACGGGAAGGGAAAGCGTGGCCGCGAACGCCTTCGCCTCCATCGCATCGCGGCAGCGGCGATACGCGGCGGTCGGAATCTTATGCTCGGCGCAGAGGTCCTTGACGAAACCCTTGGAGGCTTCGAGCTGCGCTCCCGCCGCCGACGGTCCAAGCGCCTTGATGCCGGCCGCTTCGAATCGATCGGCGAGCCCGGCGGTGAGCGGCGCCTCGGGCCCGATGACGGCGAAGTCGATCCCTTTCTCGCGCGCAAACGACACCAGCCGGTCGAGATCCATCGTATCGATGGCGACGCACTCGGCCACCTGCGCGATGCCGGCGTTCCCGGGCGCGCAGTAAAGCTTCGTCACCAGCGGGCTCGCGCTCATCGCCCAGGCGAGCGCATGCTCGCGTCCGCCCGACCCGATGAGAAGGATGTTCAAAGCGCGCCTCGACAGCTCATATTACGGCTCTAGCAAAAATGGGGTCAGACACCAAACCCACAGTTGGCCGCGAAACCGGCCGGAACGAGGCTACGGTGTCTGACCCAAGCGGGACCTTCGTACTCGGCGCAATTTGCAAAGTCTTCGAAAACGGCGTATCAATTCTTGTAGATGGACGCGGTCCGCCCGCAAGCAGTCACAGCTGCATGCGGGTTTTTTCGTTTCCGCCGCCGTCTGGACTGCCGCGCAAGCCGCGAAAAAAAATCCCAACGAACTGATGGAGCAAACAGGGTTTCTTGAAAATTCAAGCAAATCAGCCACTTGAGGCGATGACTTTTCCGCGCCACCAGCCTGCCGGCACGGCTATCATCACGCCATGAACGACGAGTCTCTCGCTCAGACCGCGGCGCCGGTCCTCGGCAACATGCCCGAGTACAGCGTCAGCGAGATTTCCAATCTCTTGAAGCGCACGGTCGAGGAGCGCTTCGCCTATGTGCGCGTGCGGGGCGAAGTCTCGCGCGTGACCAAGCATTCGAATGGCCACTGCTATTTCGACTTGAAAGACGACCGCGCCGTGCTTTCGGCCATTATCTGGAAGACGGGCTTTACCCGTCTCAAGGTGAAACCGGAGCAGGGGCTCGAAGTCGTCTGCACCGGCCGGCTGACCACGTTCCCCGGCCAGTCGAAATACCAGATCGTCGTCGACGAGATGGAACTCGCCGGTCTCGGCGCGCTGATGGCGATGCTCGAAGAGCGCAAGAAGCGCCTTGCCGCCGAAGGCCTGTTCGATCCGAAACGCAAGAAGCCGCTCCCGTTCTTACCTGGCGTCGTCGGCGTCGTCACCTCGCCGACGGGCGCCGTCATCCGCGACATCATGCACCGGCTCTCCGACCGCTGCCCGCGCCGCGTGCTGCTGTGGCCGGTGACCGTGCAGGGCGAGCGCGCCGCGGCCGAAGTTGCCGCCGCGATCCGCGGCTTCAACGCGCTCCCGATGGGCGGAGCGATCCCACGGCCCGACGTCCTCATCGTCGCGCGAGGCGGCGGATCGTTCGAGGACCTGCTCGCCTTCAGCGACGAAGCGGTTGTGCGCGCCGCGGCCGAATCGCAAATCCCGCTCATCTCGGCCGTGGGTCACGAGACCGACACGACGCTGATCGATTTCGCCGCGGACCGGCGCGCGCCGACGCCGACGGCTGCCGCCGAGATGGCCGTGCCGGTGCTCCGCGATCTCCTCGAGTCGCTGCTGTCGCTGCAGCAGCGCCTCTTGCGCGGCGTCGCGCGCACGATCGAGTCCAGCCGCCGGCATGTAGCCGCACTCGCGCGCGCGCTCCCCAGGGCCGACGCTCTCTTCGCGCTGCCGCGACAGCGTTTCGATTCGACCGCGGGCCGTTTGCGCGGCGCGCTGTTCCAGAACCTGCAGCGTCACGGCACGAGGCTCGCGCGCGCCTTGACGCTGCTTCGCCCGCGCATCGTGTCGACCGAGATCACGTGCGGGCATGAGTGCATCGCCGAGCTCGATGCCCGGCTCGCGCGCGCCTATGGCCATCGTCTCCGCCGGTCGTCAGGCTCGCTCGAAAGCTGCGCGCGCCTGTTGGAAAGCGTCAGCTTCCGCGCCGTGCTGTCGCGCGGATTCGTCCTCGTGCGCGGGCCCGATGGCGAGCTCAAGCGGCGCGCCGCGGCGGTTAAATCGGGTGAGAGCCTGACGCTGACCTTCTCCGACGGCGACGCCAAAGCTACCGGCGGCAGGGCGGGGCCGGGCGGCCGTGCCGTTGCGCCGCGCAAAACGCAAGGCGATCTGTTTTGAAAGCCCACGATTTTCAACACGCATGGTTTTTACAGAGGCGGAGGGCTACAATCGGCTCATGAACCAATTCGAACGCGACATTGGCGGCCGGCCCGCCGTGCTCGAATATCTCGACGGCGAATATCGGGTGATCACGCCCGGCACGTTCGTCGTCTGCGCCGTGACGGGCACGAAGATTCCGTTGGAGGCGCTGCGCTACTGGAGCGTCGATCTGCAGGAGCCCTATGCCGGCCCGTCCGCGGCGCTGAAGCGCATGCAGGAAAAGGGCCTCATCCCGCATTAGAAAGCGTGCTCTTCCCGTTCGCATGTGGCGGGGGTAAACCAGCGATAGTTCCGGAGAAGGGGCGGCCGTGAGCTATTTTGTCGTGTTCTTTGGCGGCGGTTTGGGCGCTGCCCTGCGGCATGGGATCAACGTCGCGTTCGCGCGCTGGCTGGGGATCGGGTTTCCTTTCGCCACACTCTTCGTAAATCTCACCGGGTCGCTCGCCATGGGACTGCTGGCCGGCTATTTCGCCTTCCGAGGCGAAGCTTCGCAAAGCCTCCGGCTCTTTCTTACGACGGGCGTGCTGGGCGGCTTCACGACCTTCTCGGCCTTTTCGCTGGATGCGATCCTGCTCTGGGAGCGCCACGAATTTGCCCTGTCGATTCTCTATATCGGGGCCTCGGTCGGCACGGCGCTGTTTGGATTGTGGGCGGGACTGACGCTCATGCGTCAATTGTAGCTGCCGCTCCATCCGCTTCATTCTTGCGCTAAGGATCCCGCGCCCCGGCTCGGGGCTCGAAGGAGAAGTTGCGGTTTCAGAGGTTCATGTTGGCGCTTCGCATACGCGGTCAAGCAGCGGCTTCAGCGCTTCGCTTTCGGTAAAAACGGCGAAGACTGGGACGGGGATGATGCCCACGCGTTCTAAGGGATTGAAGCGAACATAATCCTTTTCCGTCGTGACGAGCTCGGCGCCGAGCTTCTCCGCCGTCGTCCGCAGCAGCGTCATCTCGAGCGCGCTGAACCGATGATGATCGGCAAAGCCCTGGCTCCCGAGCACGCGCGCGCCGGTGGATTTGAGCGTCTCAAAAAACTTTTCCGGCCGGCCGATCCCGGCAAATGCGTACACCGCCAGGCCGCGCCACGCATCGGCCGCGAGCGGCTTGAGCACGGCTCTCACCACCGGTCCGGCGAAGGGAAGTGCCGGAGAACCGTCCCCCATCAGCACGACCCCATCGGCGCGCGCAAGACCCTGGCTTGGTGTCTCGCGAAGCGGCCCTGCCGGGATCAGTCGGCCATTGCCGAAAGTGAACGTGGCATCGATGACGGCGAGCGATAAATCCTTTGCCAGCTGAAAATTCTGGAACCCGTCGTCCATCACGATGATGTCGGCGCCTTGCTGATCCGCCAGCCTCGCGCCCGAAGCACGATCGCGGGCGAGGATTGTCGTTCCCGCGGCTGCGAGCAGGAGAGCTTCGTCTCCGACCTCCGCAGCCGAATGGCGAACGGGCTCGACAAGAACCGGCCCTTTAAGTCTCCCGCCATATCCCCGCGTGAGAAAGGCGACCTTCTTGCCTCGTGCCGTCAACATGCGCCCGAGCGCGATTGCAACCGGCGTCTTGCCCGAGCCTCCTGCCGTCAGATTGCCCACGCAAAGAACGCGGGCTTTCGGGCGATAAGGGTTCGCACGTGCCTGCCGGAGGCGGACGGACAAGCCGTAGAGAGCGCCGATGGGCGATAGCAGCGCGGCCCAGGTCTTCGCCGTCGGGGTTTCGCTGCTCCAGAATTCAGGGGCGCGCACGGGCGAGCAGTCTCTCTGCCGCATCGACAGTGCGGCCAAGCGCGCCGGAAAGCGTCTCGGCGGCTTCTTTGGCGATTCGCCCCAGGCGCGAGGCCGCGACCGGATTGGCGGCGAGGCTGAGCACGAGAGGGGTGAGCTCATCGACGTTGCGGACACGCCCTTCGCCTTGCGCGGCAAGGAGCACCCGGAAAATCTCCTCGAAATTCTCCGTATACGGACCGGCAATCACGGCGGCATTGAGCTGGGCAGCCTCGAGCGGGTTCTGTCCGCCATGCTTCACCAGGCTTCCCCCCAAGAAGGCGAAATTCGTTGCCCGATAGAAGAGGCCAAGCTCGCCCATCGTGTCTGCGACGTAGATCGCCGTGTCGGGAGAGGGAAGGGCCCCCGTCGAGCGCCGGCTCGCCGAAAACCCGCGGGCAGCGGCAAGGCGTTCGATTTCCGGGCCGCGCGCGGGATGGCGCGGCACGATCACGGTGATCGCATCGAGGCGTGCCCGGCGCATCGCATCGGCGACGTCCAAGAGCGGCTCATCCTCGCCCGGATGGGTGCTCGCCGCGATGAACAGCGAGCGTTCGTTTGCCGCGCGCATGAAGGCGGCGAGCGCTTCCTCATTGACGGGGAGCGGCGGCGCATCGGCTTTGAGGCTACCCGCGATGCTGACGGAGCGCGCGCCGAGTGTCGTCAACCGGCTTGCCACGGTCGCGTCCTGGGCCAGGCACTCGTCGAAGGCGCCGAGGAGACGGGCGGCGAAGCCGCGCGCGCGCTGCCAGCCTTTGAAGGAGTCCTCCGAAAGCCGGGCATTCACAAGCGCCATCGGCACATGGTGGGAATGCGTCTCCAAGACGAGATTCGGCCAGAATTCGGATTCGACGAACAGCGCGAGGTCGGGGCGCCAGTGCTCCAGGAAGCGCCGCACGGCGCCGAGCGTATCGATCGGCACATATTGATGAAATGCGCGCTCCGGCAGCCGCTCGGCCATCAGCTGCGCCGAGGTCACGGTGCCCGTCGTTACGAGCACGTGCCGGTCGGGCTTTGTCAGCAGCGCAGATACGAGAGGAAGCGTCGCAAGCGATTCACCCACGCTCGCGCCGTGAATCCAGACGAGCGTCCCCTCCGGGCGCGGCAGCGATGCGTATCCCGTGCGTTCGGGCAACCGCGCCTGGTCTTCCTTGCCGCGCGCCGCGCGCAGGCGAAGGAGCAGCGGCGCCGCCGGTGAAAGCGCGCCGGTCACGAGGCGGTATAGCGCCACGGGGGTCATGCCCCCCGAGCCCGACTGCGCGGCAGCGTTATCTGTCACCTCAACCGAGAATGGCCGCGGGCGCAGTTTCGTCCTCGCGGATCTCGTGCTGATAGAGGCGCGCATACAGTCCGCCCTTGGCAATGAGCTCGCCATGCGTGCCGGATTCCACCACCCGGCCCTGATCGAGCACGTAGATGCTGTCGGCGTCGAGCACGGTCGAGAGCCGATGTGCGATGACGACGGTCGTGCGCCCTTTCATCAGGCGCTTCAGCGCGTCCTGCACCTGGCGCTCGTTTTCGGTGTCGAGCGCGGAGGTCGCCTCGTCGAGGAGCAGAATCGGCGCATCCCTGAGCATCGCGCGCGCGATCGCGATGCGCTGCCGCTGCCCGCCGGAAAGGCGTAATCCCCCTTCGCCGACGCGCGCCTCATACCCACCCGGGACCTGCGCGATGAAATCATGTGCCGCAGCGGCCTTGGCCGCCGCAACGATATCCTCGAAGGCGGCATCCACGCGGCCATAGCCGATATTCGCGCGAATGCTGTCGTCGAACAGGAATGGCTCCTGGGTGACCAGCGCCATGTTCGCGCGAAGCGATGCGATGGTGAGGTCGCGGATGTCCTGGCCGTCGATTGCGATGCGCCCGGCCTCGGCCTCGTAGAAGCGGAGCAGCAGGTTGAAGACCGTGCTCTTGCCGGCACCCGACGGCCCGACAAGGGCGATCTTCTTTCCGGCCGGGACATCGAAGCTGATCTTGTCCAGCGCCGCGGCGCCGGCGTGGTAGGAGAAGCTGACGCTTTCGAAACGCACATTCCCCCCGAAAGGCGAGGCCGCGATGCGCAGCGGTTTCGCATCCCTCGAGTCGACGATTAAGGGTTTCGTATCGATAAGCGTGAACACGCGCTTGGCGGCGCCCAGGCCCTCCGTGCTGATGGTCCACAGCTGCGAGAGGTTGCGCACGGGCTGTTGCGCGAGCAGCATCGCTCCCATGAACGAGGCAAATTCGTTGATCTCGACATGGCCGACGATGCTCTCATAACCGCCGATCAGGATGGCTACCGCGATCACCAAGCCGCCCACGAAGTCCGCGGCGGGAGCCGACATGGCACGCGCGGTCAGCGTCTTGACCAGGTGATCGAGCCGCTTATCGATGCGCTCGATCGCGCGGGCTGAGGCTTGGGCCTCGAGACCGTACGCCTTGACGATGCGCCGGCCGTCCAACATCTCCGACAACGCAGTCGCGAGCTCGCCGGTCTCCTCCATTCCTTTGGTGGAGGATTTGCGCACGGTGCGGCCGAGGTTCTTCGTCACCCAGAAGATGACCGGAAGCGCGACGATCGAGATCAGCGACAGCCGCCAATCCTGATAGATCATCACGGCGCCCAGAAAGATCAGCGAGAGCAGTTCTTTTGCAAGGCCGGCCACGCCCTTGGTGATCGCGTCGCGAAGAAGCGTGGCGTCGTAAAGGAAATTTGCGATCAATTTTCCCGAATGATCGAGATTCAAGCGCTGCAGATCCAACCCGATCAAGCTCTTGACCATGTCGCGCTGCGAATCCGCCACGATCTTCTGGCCGAGCCTGTTGGTAAGCGCGGCCTCGCCGAAATTGAGGCCGGCTCGCAAGGTCACCGCGCCGATGATGGCCGCCGGGATGAGAAGCACCATGTCCGCGCGCTTCTCGAGGAAGACGAGCTTGATCGCGGGATCGAGCAGCCAAGCCAGGGTCCCCATCATGGCCGCGCCGCCCGCCATGCACAGGATGGCAAAGAAAAGCGTCAGCCTCTGGCGACCGAGATAATCGTGCAGCAAGCGCCCGATCAGGGCGAAATCGCCATCGCCGCGAGCGACGCTTGAGCGCGAGGACACCGTCTGTTCCATCCTTAAGGCTCTTACCGCTTTTTCGGCCTGACGGGAATCGTTGATGAAGGAGAAGTGCGCCGAATCAGTGCCGCAACTCTTTCAACCTCTCCAGCAGGAGCTGGTGCAGCGCCGGATTGGCGCAGATCACGCTCTCCTGGACAGGGACGGGACGATTATAGACGAGGAGCTCTCCCGTCCCGGTCGTGACGCGTCCGCCCGCTTCGCGCATCAGGAGATCGCCCGCCGCCAAGTCCCAATCGCATTTCTGCGACAGCGAGATCATGGCGTCGAACTCGGCCGCGGCGACGAGGGCCATCCGGTATGCGATCGAAGCGCGCGTCTCGACCGTCATCTCCGCCGGCCAGGGCGTTTTCCAATGACGGTCGTCGATGAAATGGCGGCTCGCGAGCAGCCGTGCCAGTGCGAAATCGCCTTTCGAGCTGATCCTGATCGGCTTGCCGTTTTTCTTGGCGCCGTGCGATTGCGCCGCCTCGAACATTTCCTCGGTGAGCGGGTTGTAGATCGCGCCGGCGACCGGCCGGCCTTTGGTGACGACCGCGGCGACGATGGTGAATTGCGGGCGATGCTTCAAGAATCCATAGGTGCCGTCGATCGGGTCGATGATGAAGACGTGCTCTTTGGCGAGCCGGGCCGCGTCGTCGGTACTTTCCTCCGACAGCCAGCCATAGTCCGGGCGTTGCGCGAGCAGCTTCTCTTTCAGAAAATCGTTGACCGCGATGTCGGCTTCCGTCACCGGGTTGCCGTCATCTTTGCGCCAGCTCTTGTACGAGCCGTGGAAATAGCGCCTGGCGATGGCGCCCGCGTCGCGCAAGACGGCGACGATCAGGGCCGTGTCGTCGAGGTTGTCAGGCGCCGGCAATGGTCATGCCGTCGACGCGCAGCGTCGGCGCGTCGGTGCCGTAGCGGAAGACGAGATCGTTCGCGGGCGTCAGATTCCGGTACATCTCTTTAAGATTGCCCGCGATTGTGATTTCGCTCACCGGATAGGCGAGCTCGCCGTTCTCGATCCAGAATCCGGCCGCGCCGCGCGAGTAATCGCCCGTGACGCCGTTCACACCCATGCCGATCAGCTCGGTGACATAGAAACCTTCACGCACATCCGACATCAGCTCTTCGGGCGAGTAGGTCCCGGCGGCCATGTAGAGGTTGGTGGGCGAGGGTGATGGCGGCCCGCCGGTTCCGCGCGCCGCGTGGCCGGTCGTCGTGAGCCCCAGCTGACGCGCCGATGCGCTGTCGAGAAACCAGGTCGTAAGCCGGCCATTGTCGATGATCACCTTGCGGCCGTTGGCGACGCCTTCGCCGTCGAAAGGCTTCGAGCGCAAGCCCCGCCGCCTGTGAGGATCGTCGACGATCACGATGTCGGAGCGGAAGACCTCCGAACCCATGCGGTCCTTCAAGAACGACACGCCTCGTGCGATCGCCGCGCCCGAAATCGCGCCGGCAAAATGGCCCAAAAGGCTCGAGGCGACGCGAGGTTCGAAGATCACGGGCACCGCCTGCGTCTTTGCCTTGCGCGGGTTCAGCCTTTTCACCGCACGCGTGGCGGCACGTTTTCCCACCGTGTTCGGTGCTTCGAGGTCGGCGGCAAAGCGTGCGGTCGCGTAATCGTAGTCGCGCTCCATGCCAGTGCCTTCGCCAGCGATCACCGAGACCGAGACGCTGCGGCTGGTGCCGCTGTAACCGCCGAGAAATCCCTCCGACGTCGCAAGGGTCACCATGGTGCGCCCGTAATCGGCGCCGCCGCCTTCCGAGTTGGTGACGCCGGGAACCTCGAGCGCTGCCTGCTCGGCATCCCGCGCGCTCTCAACCAGGAGCACCGTCGAGGGTTCCTGCGGGTCGTCGATCTCGAGCGCAGGAAACGCGCGCGCGAGCTTCTCCTTGGGCGCGAGTCCGGCGAACTTGTCGTCCGGAGCGAGGCGCGCCATCGCTACGGCGCGGTCGGGAAGCGCCTCCAATGCCGGTGTCGAGAAGTCGGTCGAGGAGACGAACGCGACTTTCTTGCCGACGAAGACGCGCAAGCCAAGATCGGAGGCTTCCGCGCGGCTCACGTCCTCGAGCTTGCCGAGACGGAAGGAGACGCCGACCGAGATGTTCTTGAACTCGACCGCGTCCGCGGCATCGGCACCGGCTTTGAGCGCGGCATCGACAAGATGGCTCAAGCGGTCGGCGGCTTCGGGATCGGGCAGGCTCTGGCTCATGGGCGCTCCGCCGGGCGAGGAACCCGCTTCTCATAAACGCGCGAGAGGAAAATATATGGCCGCAACCCGGCAGGTTTTCACCCGCCGGGCGCGGTTCCGGGCGAGCAGTGCCCTATTGTGCAGGGGCGCCGGCAGCCGGGGCCGGACCGGCCGCCGTGATGTAAATCTTGCGCTCGTTATAAGCGATGTACACATGCAGCTTCTGCAGCGCGTCCATCCCGAGAATCACGTTCGGCAGCCCGACCTCGCCACGTACCAAGGAGCCGGTGGGGCGAGCCTCCGATGTGGTGTTCATCATGTCCGGAAGCAACGTAATCATAGGCTCGTTGATCACCACGCCCTGAGCCGTCAATGACTTGAACCGGCGGCGGTAGATGTTCGCCGTGTAACCGCCTTTCAATTCTCCCGTCTTTTCAACGTCCGGCGCATTGACATCGACGTTGAATGCCTGACGCGCAACATTCAGATTCAACACTGTCGTGGAAGCACCGGTGTCCATCAGCGCGTTCACTCTCTTGCCGTCCAGCGTCATCGGAAACTTGATGTGACCGGCGTTATCCATCGTCATCGGGACGATCGCGGTCGCCGGCGCCTGCCAATACTGGACCTTTCCAGCGCAATGATCGGGCGAAATCAAATTCAGCTTCATTCCGCCAAAATCGAAATCCGCGTCGAAGTGCTGCAGAAACTCTGGCGCAATAATGCCGGCAAATTCTGGCATGCCCGTATCTGTCGGGTCGTCTTTGCCCGGGGACAGGTAAAAATAGGGCCCCTTCTGATTCAGATTCCCGATGGTGATCGAGGGCAACTGCACCATACTGGCGCCGTTTACGCCGGTGAGCAAGGTTCGATCCCGAGCCCGCGTGGTTGGCAGCTTCTGCTCTCTTACCGTGCGTGGCGTCAGCATGCTGATCACACCGCCGGTATCGACAAGGAACGTTTCCGGGGTGTCGCCGATCATGACGTCGATACCGGGTCGCCCGCTTGGAAGCATTTTGATATCGAGGGCGGCGATTATTCCGAGCGGCTTGCACTCCGCTGCCATCGCTGGAATGGCGAGTACCGCTGCACCAGTTGCAATTGTTAAAGAGCGAATGACTTCCAATAGCTCCGCACGGTTTTTCCCTCCCGCAGGCTAGAAATCAATCTGCAATAATAAGCTGGGGCGCGGTTTCTCCGCAACCGCACAGAAGTAGTTTTAGCAGGCTAGAACGTTGAGATGTCCCGCATCGGCGTATGCCAGCAAATGCTTGTCGCGCGTGATGAGGCGATAATCATTCTCTCGAGCCGTCGCCGCGATGATCCTGTCCATCGGATCGCGGGGAGGGGTGCCCGGCAGATATGATGATCCGATGAGAATGCGCGGAGTAAGGTCTGCGAGCTCTACGCCCTGAACTCTCAGCACACGTTGGAACCAAACCAAGGGATCGATTGAGAGCGCAAGCTTGCCACGGGCCGACAGCATTCCGATTTCCCAGGCGCTCATGGGAGAAACGTAGACGGGTTCTCCGTCTCTCGCCGCGGCGGCCATGGCCCGCAATGCCGTGTCGGCGACTGGCTCGGCATGGGCCAGCCAGATCAGGGCGCAAGTGTCGAGCAGAAGGATGCTCAATCTTCGTAGACCTCGCCCCAATTCGGGTCAGCCGGCTCGGTCAGATCGGTTCCCGGCATGATGCGCACGGTGCCCTTGAGGGCGCCATACAACGGATGGTCGGTCGTTCCCCAACTGATCTCAGCCGCGCTCTCCGAGAACTCGGACTGAGTTGGACGCCCATGCGACTTGGAGCCGGAAGTAGCTGATCGCTTACCGACACGACGGAAGACGAGACGTTCCGCAGCCATGTCGACGCGCTCGCTCTTGAAGCCGGCTTCAAGCCATTCTTTGGTGATGACGCTATTCGAGGGATTGTTGCTCCACCAAGCGCGGTGCGTACGAGCGCTCTTCGGCAGCTTCGAGCCGATTAGCCGCTCGATTTCGTCGAATTTCATTGGGATCTCTGAAATATCTTGCTTCAAAAGAAATTCCTTGAGGGCGTTGTATTTGGACATTTTGCCGTCTTCCCGTTACGAATAACCATCACTAACACAAAAGGTACAATAGGTCAACAGTGTTACTTCAATCCCAGATCGGCTTTCCCGATCCGGGCAGCCCGAGCTTGGGCCATTTCTCGGTCACCGTCTTCACGATCTGCTCGTCCATTCGGATGACGCGGCCCCATTCGCGCTTCACCTCGGGCGGCCATTTGTTCGTCGCATCAAGACCGATCTTGGAGCCGAGCCCCGACTCGGGCGCGGCGAAGTCGAGGTAATCGATCGGTGTGCCCTCGACCGTCATGATGTCGCGCGCCGGGTCCATGCGAGTCGCGAGCGCCCACATCACGTCCTTCCAGTCCCGCGCGTCGATGTCCTCATCCACGACGATGACCCATTTCGTGTACATGAACTGGCGCAGATAGGACCACACCGCCATCATCACGCGCTTGGCGTGGCCGGGATATGCCTTCCGTATACTGACGACTGCGATGCGGTACGAGCATCCTTCCGGCGGTAGCCAGAAATCGACGATCTCCGGAAATTGCTGCTGCAAGAGCGGGATGAAGACCTCGTTCAGCGCCTCGCCCAAAGTCGAGGGCTCGTCCGGCGGCCGGCCCGTGAAGGTCGAGAGATAGATCGGGTTCTTCCTCATCGTGATCGCGGTCACTCTGAAGACCGGAAACTGCTCGACCGCGTTGTAGTAGCCGGTGTGATCGCCATAGGGGCCCTCATCGCGATAATCGGTGAGCGACACTTCGCCCTCGATCACGATCTCGGCTTCCGCCGGGACTTTGAGCGGCTGGCTCACGCATTCGGCGAGCTCCACGCGCGCGCCGCGCAAGAGGCCCGCGAACTGATATTCGGAGAGCGTTTCGGGCACCGGCGTAACGGCGGCGATCATCGTCCCCGGATCGGCGCCGATCACCGCGGCCGCAGGGAAAGGCGCGCTCGATTCCTTGCCCCAGCGCCGATGATGCTGCGCGCCGCCGCGATGCCTAAGCCAGCGCATGATCGTCTCGGTCTTCGAGAGAACCTGCATGCGATAGATGCCGAGATTGAAATTGTCCTCGCGCGCGTTGGACGGCCCCTTGGTGACGACGAGCGGCCAGGTGATCAGCGGCGCCGGCTCATTGGGCCAGCAGGTCTGTACGGGAAGCGCGTTGAGATCGATCTCGGCGCCTTTCAGGACGACCTGCTGGCAGGGCGCGCGGCCGACGGTCTTGGGCTGCATGGCCATGAAGGTGCGCGCAAGCGGAACGAGCTCGACGGCTTCGGCGATCGAGCGCGGCGGCTCGGGCTGGCGCAGAGTCGCAAGCAGCTCGCCCACTTCGCGCAAGGATTTCGCGTCGGTGCGCTCGAGACCGCCCAAGGTCACGCCCATGGCGACGCGCTTGACTGTCCCGAAGAGATTGACGAGCACGGGGATATCGGAGCGCCTGCCGTCCGCCCTGATCGGGTTCTCGAAAAGCACCGCGGGCCCGCGTTCGGCCAGGAGCCGTGTCTGGATTTCCGTCATCTCGAGCACGGTCGAAACCGGCTCGCGCACGCGCACGAGCTCGCGCTCTGCTTCGAGCCTGGACACGAATTCGCGCAAGCTGCGGTAGCTCATGCTCCAAGCCTACTGCACTTTCCATTTCCACGGCAGCGCGTGGCGAATTCCGTAGCCGAAATAGATGCCGAGTCCGAGCACGGTCCAGACGCCAAGCCGGATCCAGGTTGCATCCGAAAGGCTGCGCATCAAGACGCCGCAGCTCAAGACCCCCGCGGGTGCGATAAACCAGACCCAAGGCGTGCGGAATGGCCGCCGCGCGTTCGGCGCGCTTCGGCGCAAGATCATGATGCCGAGACAGACGACGGCGAAGGCGAGGAGCGTCCCGATCGAGACCAGATCCGCCAGGACATCGAGCGGAAAGATCGCCGCGAGCGCGGCCGCGAAAAGGCCCGTCACCACGGTTCCGCGATGCGGGGTCTTGAACTTCGGATGCACCTCGCCGAACAGCGGCCAGAGGAGCCCGTCGCGCGCCATGCAATAGAAGATGCGCGATTGCCCGTAGAGCGAGACGAAGGTTACGGACGCAAGCCCGACGAAGGCCCCGACATTCACTGGGACGACAAGCCAGCTCAAGCCCGGAACCTTTTCGATCGCGAATGAAACCGGATTGGGAACATCGAGCGTGCGGTAGTCGGTGATCCCGATCAGCACGAGCGCGACGAGAATGTAGAGCACCGCGCAAATCCCGAGCGCGGCGAGGATTCCAAGCGGTAAGTCGCGTTGCGGGTTCTTTGCCTCCTGGGCCGCAACCGAAACCGCATCGAAGCCGATATAGGCGAAAAAGATCATGCCGGCCGCGGCGAGAACGCCGCTCGGCCCGAACTTCCCGAATGTCCCTTCGTTGGGCGGGATGAAAGGCGTGAGATGGGCCGCGGCCACGTGGGGGAGCCCGAACAGAATGACGAGCAGCACGATCCCTGTCTTGATCAGCACCATGGCGCTGTTGAAGCGGGCGGATTCCCTGACTCCTGAGACGAGGAGCGCGGTCAGCGCGAGCACCAGCGCGACGGCGGGGAGATTAATCAGCGCTCCTGTCCGATGGAGATCGGAAAATCCGGTTCCCTCGAGCGGCGCGCTGGCGAACTGGGCCGGGAAGCTTAAGCCGAAATTGCTCAGGAGACTGACGAAGTATCCCGACCAGCCGACCGCGACGGTCGATGCCGAGACGCCGTATTCGAGCACCAGGTTCCAGCCGATGAACCAGGCGACGAAGCGGCCCATCGTGGCATAGGCGTAGGTATAAGCGCTCCCCGAAACAGGGATCATGGCCGCGAATTCGGCGTAGCAAAGGCCGGCGAAAAGGCAGGCGAGCGCCGCGAGCGCAAAGGAGATAAGCACCGCGGGTCCCGCGTGCTGCGCCGCCGCGGTTCCCGTGATGACGAAAATGCCCGCGCCGATGGTGCAGCCGATCCCGATCATGATCAGCTGCGCCAGCCCGAGCGTGCGATGCAGGCGATGTTCCTCGGCGACGACGGGATCGGGCTGCGCGAGACTGGAAAGCTCGTTCGCCCGCACGATCACTCCGCGGGCTGCCTCAACAGCAGCCATTGTGGCGGCTTGGCGTTGCGAGCGCCATAAATTCCATAAATCCCGAGTCCGATGATCGTCCAGACGAGCAGCCGGATCCAGGTATCCAAGGGCAGCCAGTACATCATAGCCCCGCACATCACGATGCCCATCGGTGCCACGAACCAGACGAATGGAGTACGGAACGGACGCTTGATCTCGGGCTGCGTGACGCGCAGCACCAGGATTCCGAAACAGACAATCACGAAAGCCGCGAGTGTACCGATGGATACCAGCTCGCCGAGAATATCGAGCGGCACCGTCGCCGAAAGCACGGCTGCGAATATGCCGGTCACGATCGTTCCGAGCCAAGGCGTGCGGAAACGCGGATGAATTGCTCCGAACATCTCCGGCACCAAGCCGTCTTTGGCCATGGCGTAAAAGATCCGCGACTGCCCAAGCAGGAGAACCAGCACCACGGATGCCAGGCCAATGACGGCCCCGACATCCACCAGGAACCCAAGCCAAGCGAGCTGTGGCCCGGCGTTCTGGATCGCAACGAAGACAGGATGCGGCAC
>WNFL01281949.1_pt1 | contig 17080 bp, 17 predicted proteins | sample 5400361 | NCBI WGS metagenome assembly WNFL01 (sample SAMN13153351, study PRJNA577476) | soil metagenome | isolation source: 40 cm soil on Douglas fir-dominated hillslope | place: USA:California | collected 2013-09-17 | reverse complement strand
ATAGACTCGCTCCAGGAGGCTTATAAAATCAGAATTCTTCGCCTTCAACCAGGTGACTCCTTGCTCCTGGCACTGGAACAACAAATTGTCGAAGCCTATACGGCCGGGTCAAACCAGGTTCCACTCAACGACAACATCCAGAGTATAGGAGTTGACTCTCTGCTTTACACCAAGCCGGTCATGAAACAACTACCCAACGGCGAAATCGAATTCAAGTACGCCCTGGGCCTCCATCTTTCGAAAAGACAAGTCGTCCTGAGTATCAGGGAGTGAGTCGTGAGAGGCTGTGTAAAAACGACGCAGACTACGATAAAAAGAGGCCCACCAGGGAAAAGACTACTTAGTAGGTGGCGTAGTGACTGGCGCTGGTGTAATTCCCAGTTTCTTTAAAACCAGGTCGGAAATATTGTATTTCTCATCGCTGTATAAAAGCACATCCTGGCCGCCGCTCACTTGTGCGTTGATAATAAACGTAAAACCATTTTCTTTGGCAACCGCTTCAATGGCTTTTCCCACCTTTGAGAACACCGGTACCATCAGGTCGCTTTGCTTTTTTTGCAATGAGGTTTGGGCATCCTGTTGAAACTTCTGAATGCTCTCCTGTACCTGCGCCAGCTCGGCCTCCTTATCTTTCTTGATGGCCTCCGGCGTAGTGGCCGGCATGCCGTTGAATGCATTCAACTTGGCCTGATATTCGGTATATTTTGCCTGCAATTGATTCTGCAATTGTGCGCTATGGGTTTTCAATTCGTTATCGATTTGCTTGTAGTCGGGCGTTTGTCCGAAAATGTATTCCCAATCGGCATAGCCAATTTTCTGACTTGGGGTCGTCTGAGCGTGTGCCGCAAATGCTGCATAGCAAAAGAGGAGTATAAAAAGTGTTCTCATTTCAATATGATCGTTTAGTTTATTTTGCTTTGTCATTGGGGTCTCCCAACCCCAATTCTTCCAGGACGAAGTCGGTATAATCGTGCCGGGGATCGGTATAAATCATCACCAATTCGCCTGCTTTATCAAAAATGATGGCAAGACGATTGGCCTTGGCCACCTTCTCCGTTGCATCAAATACTTTATCCTGTAAAGGTTTGATCAATTCCTGTTTTTTCAAAAAAAATAGTCCCCCAAATCCAAACACCTTTTTCTGATACTCCTTCAATTCGGTCTCTTTCTTCTTTATTTCATCCAACCGTTCCTGTTTCATAGCTTCGGTTAGCAACACTTGTTCAGCCTGAAAGGAACTGTAAAGGCCCTCCACTTTTTTTTGCATCTCTTCAATTTCCTTCTGCCACGAAGCAGACAACTGGTCGATCTCATTCTGCGCTTTGGCATATTCGGGCATCTTATTTAATATAAAATCCGAGTCGATGTACCCAAACTTCTGAGCGATTGCAAAATTCAGGCCGAAAGCCTGAAGCACAATAATAAGACTCAAAATCCTCATGTTATCGTATTTGTTGGCCGATCGTAAAATGGAATTGGGCACCGCTTCGCTTAGGCGCACCCGGCAGCGTATCGTACCCGTACGCCCAGTTTAATCCAATTAAGCCAAAAGCCGGCATGAAAATCCTTGCCCCAACGCCAGTGGACCGATACAACTTAAACGGATTAAATTCTTCAAAATTATTCCAGTTGTTGCCGCCTTCGGCAAAAATAAGTCCGTAGATAGTAGCGGTTTGACCTGTGGTAATGGGATACCTTAACTCAAGTCCAAATTTGTTGTAGACTGTGCCCCCATCGATTTGGTTGGTCGAAATCTGGCCCCTCTTAGCATACAAGGGCGGCGTAACCATGTTATCCTGGTAGCCCCGTAAACCAATGATTTCCTGACCCAATACAAATGAATTGAATCCCCCTGCCAATCCGGCGCCTCCCATGATGAAGCGCTCAAAGGGGCCGGGCGTCAGTCCTTTCGAATAGGTGCTTAAGAAGCCCATGTGTGCTTTGGCCTCCACTACAAGACTCCGTCCTTCCGGCTTGTTGCTGCCCAATAGTTTGATATAATATTTGGCATCGAACATCCATTTATTCAACTCGATCCATTTGTACCGTTCGTTCACATCGTACAAATAGCTGGGGTTTCGCCACAACGAATAGGGAGGGGTCAGGCTTAAGCTAAGCGAAACGGAAGACCCGGAAGTGGGGTACATCGGGTTGTCGATACTGTTCCTGGCGAGGGTCGTATTGAGCGTCAGGCTATAGGTCGTACCGTTGACCGGGAAAGACGTCGACCTGAAGTAATTATTGTTATAATGGTAAACCAAGAACGCAAGAGAATTGGTTAGCGAAAAATAATTATCGGGTGCCTCCAGCCTGCGTCCAATTCCAATCGTGATCCCACTTTGCTTCAGTGACGGTCCATTGGTATAGTCAAACCTGCCACCGGCTGAATATCCGTAAGGCTGCTTGGAAATAGAATGATTAAGGCTGACCGTCAATGAATTTGGCTTCCTGCCCCCCAGCCAGGGTTCGGTGAACGAGAGACTATAACTTTGATAGGATCGCCCATTGGCCTGGGCCCGGAGTGCTAATTTCTGGCCGTCTCCTACCGGCAATGGCCGCCATTTGTCAGGATGAAAAATATTGCGGGCCGAAAAATTGTTAAACGCCAGACCTACTGTACCCACGAATCCGTAATATCCTCCCCAGCCTCCGGAAAGTTCTACCTGGTCATTAGATTGTTCATCCACCTTCCATTCAATATCCACCGTTCCGTCTGCCGGGTTGGGCCGGATATCCTGTGCGATTTTTTGGGGGTTGAAATACCCCATTTGCGAAAGAATTTGCTGGGTCCGTATCAAATCCGACCTTCTGAACTTTTGTCCGGGAATGGTGCTTAATTCCCTCCGAATAACGTGATCGTTGGTCCGTTCGTTGCCGCTGATAATAACTTCATCAATCTTCGCCTGGTCTCCTTCAAAAATTCTCATCTCTACATCGATCGAATCTCCGCTGACGGCAATTTCCACAGGGACAACGTGGAAGAAAAGGTAACCATCGTCCATGTAAAGCCCTCCAATGTCCCCGCTACCTTTCGGATCATAGGTGGTCTTTCTTTCGATCTGCTCTTTATTGTAGACGTCGCCTTTCTTGATGTCAAGAATTTTGTTGAGCGTGGTGGCCGAGTATAGAAAATTGCCAGTCCAGGAGATGTTTCTGAAATAATATTTATGTCCTTCGTTCAGCTTGATGATCACGTTAATGCTGGTCTCGTTATAGCCGACCACTGTGTCGCTGAGAATTTCGGCGTCCCGGTATCCTTGCGTGTTAAAGTAATCAATGAGTTTCAGTTTATCCGCTTCATAATCCGCCTTAATAAACTTGGATCCACTGACGACATTCAGTTTAACATTCTGGTTGATGAATCCTTTTACGTCTCGCCAGCTCATAGTGTAACTGGAATCCATTAACTCTTTGATCGTTTTGGCATTAAGGTGAAACAAACCGCTCAACAAAACGCGATGCAGGGAGAGGCGGGCGTGTTCGTGGGTTTTCTTAAATTGTTTTTTCAGCTTGGTGGAAGCGTTATCCTTATTCCCCACAAACTTGATCTCGTTGATCTTCACTTTTGACTTAATATCGACATCGATCTTCAGGCGAATGCCCCCTCGATTGAGTGTATCCCTGACCTGGGTAACTTTCACCTTCGTATTCAGAAAGCCCTTTTTGGCAAAATGCTTTTTTACGGAAACCTCGGCATGTCGGATCGTTGCATCGTTCACGATCTTCCCCCTTATAAGCTTCAAGTCGTCTTTAAGTGCCGATTGTTGTGATTTATTAATGCCAACGAAATAAAAATCGGTAAGCCGCGGCCGTTCGGCAAGCTTAACGATCAAATAAATATTCTGACCTTCAATCCTGTCAACCAAAATAGAAACATCACCGACCAGGCCGTGCTTCCAAAGTTTTCGGATGGCATTGGCAATGGCATCTCCCGGGACTTTAATTTTGTCTCCAATTTTCAATCCCGTCAGGGACACCATCGCATTTTTGTCGAGAATATTGAGACCTGTCACCTCAATGCCCCCGATAAAATATTCCTGCGGATTGGCATAGTTCAAATCTTCGGCTTTTCCTACGGCGGCAGGATTTTTATCCCGGCTTTTTCTAAACTGAGCATGGGCTGTCAGGGAAAGCAAAAGTACACACCATACCAAAATCGGTATCCTCATCATTCTTACGCTGTTGGGTCTAATACCTTTCCAAATCTTCTTTCCCTCTTTTGGTAGGCGCAAATAGCCTTGTACAAATCTTCTTTTCTAAAATCCGGCCAAAAGGTCTCTGTAATATAAAGTTCTGTGTAGGCAATCTGCCACAGCAAGAAATTGCTTATTCTCATCTCCCCACTCGTTCGGATCAACAATTCCGGATCCGGTACACCTGCTGTTTCAAGATAATTCGGGAAAAGGGATTCATCGATCTCTTCGGGCCTGATCGTCCCATCCTTCTCACTGCTTTAACAATTTCCCATCTTCCGCTGTAGCTCAGGGCGAGCAGCAACGTGAGGCCACTGTTGTTTCGCGTAGCTTCCCTGGCCTCCATCAGGTTTTTCTGACACACCTTGGGCAAGTGACTGATATTTCCAATCGTCAGCAGGCGGACTTGATTTTCATGGAGCGAGTTGATCTCTTTCTGAAGCGTATTGACCAAAAGCTCCATCAAACCCTCTACTTCCTCTTTGGGCCTTCCCCAGTTTTCGGTGCTAAAGGCATAAAGGGTCAGGTATTTTATCCCCAACTCTCCACATCCTTCTGTAACATCTTTAACTGCCTGAATGGCGTTGCGATGGCCAAAAATCCGGGCGGCACCCTTACCTTTTGCCCACCGTCCGTTACCATCCATGATAACGGCGATATGCCTTGGCAAATTATTAAAGTCGATATTTTCCTTTACTGAGGCCACAAGACGGCAAAAATAGCCTATTTTTTGAAATACTAGGCGTGATGGCACTTAGTAAGTGTCAGGCACAAGACGCCTGGGATGGGTTGAGGCCTAGTAGGGACTCTTGGGGCAAGGGATATCGTAAAATGTGCGCGTCAGGGTAACCCCAAAAAAGAAATAATTATCAAAATCGTTGGCGCTGCCGTATTGATAGTTCTTGAACCTTGGATTACCACCCGAAATGTTGTCGAGGTAATCGAAAAAAGTTTTTCTGATCCCAAGGTCAAGGGCCAGATACCATTTAGGGTTCAATACGTACTTCATTCCACCACCAAAGGGTATGGACATTTGGACATTGCTGTATTCGGCATTTTTAGCAGCATTCCCGGTGATTGAAAACAGTGCAACACCGGCAAATAAATAGGGAGTAAAGCGCAAATGCCTTTTGGGATCACGCCAATCCAGAAAATGATATTCAAAAACGCCGGAAAGCTCCAACAAAAAAACATTAAAAGAATAAGCCCGTTTCACTGCAAACGCATCCAATGGATTTACTTTGTCGCTTGCCCCTAGTTTACCTCCCGTTAAGGATGTCCTTACACTCACTACTTTGCTGAGATTTAAACGGTAGAGTACCGTTGCTGCTGGTTTTGAAAAGGCAAAATTGTACGTACGGGCCAGGTCTCCGGTATAATTGAATGTTCCCAAACCAAAACCAAGCTCCGACCGTTGAGACAATTGTGCCTCAGCGACGACGACAACCGTTGCAAATAAGAGGATTGTCACCAACACCTTTCTAAAGGAAAATCCCTGAAGAAGGCAATGCATTATCTGAATTTAGCTTTGTGAAAGGTTGCCCCCACAATATAAGTGAGCCTGATGGACGTCACCATATAGATGTCGCGGTTGTTTTTATTACCGCGGATATTATCCCTATACTCCTGACCGTATCCTGCCTCCACGGTGTAGGTCTTCGCTGGATTGTTCGGATCGCTATACGTTACAGGATTGGCAGGGGGGGCTTGTCCACCGGGTCCTAGTTCATTCGTCCTGTAGGACATGGCCTCGGCGAGAGGACTATTAAGTTTATATAAGTTTACGTAATTGCGGCTCACATCGTCGAGGTAATCGGTGAACGTATACCGGAAACCAATATCGCCCCAGATGTCCATCACCTCATTTATCCTAAAACGTGCCCCGACGCCAAATGGTATAGCAACCTGCAATAAACTGTACGGCTTGATGCCATAATTCTTGTCCGTTGGGTCCAGATTCGAATATTGCCCTTCTGTCCCCAAAGGACGAAGGTCCACCCATTTGCCGCCTTGGGAGAGCGGGTTACCGTGCAAATCCAGCGTCGGTGCCTTTGCCTGGGGATTGTGCAAGAAACCTGCAATGCCGACAAAAACATAAGGTGTCCATTTGACCCGGCTGATGTAGGTCGACTGATTTTCAAACAAATCAAAGTAGGCCACTACCGATAACTCCTTAATCCGGTTTCTGAAAGAGGCGTTCCGCAAGTAGCGATTTTTGCTATCGTCAGTAGTAGCGCTGGCCGATTTGTCCGATCCCTTCAGCGCTCCGTACATAAACTGAGCCTGGACTGTATACCGCGGTCCGAAGCGATGCGCGAAAGAAATTCCAAAAGCAGGTCGGGTAAACGATATATCGGTGCTCACTCTTTGCGGAAGCGGAGCAATGTCACCGTAGTAATTAAGAGCACTCACCGAAAACCCGACGGAGTTATATATTTTTTCCTTCCCAAACCCGGCTTTCTTTCCCCTAAAAGAGCCTATTCGTTTGTTATTTCTCTTAACGGACCCGCGCCTCAATTGAGCCAGCGCGCTTTCTGAGGCTGCCAACACCAAAAAAATTGAGACCAACACAAGACACACCTTTCTCATAGTGAACGGACGTAACCGGAGGGTAAAGTTATGAAATTAACTGATTCCTTGAATTTATGGCCAATCCCTGTCCTGAACATGGAAAATCGCTGTTTTGTAAGCTATAGCGAAATCTTGCTTTTTCAATTCCGGATGTCCAGTCCCCAGTTCAGCTTTTGCCTCAAGGTGTTGAAATAGTGATGACCGGGTAACTCCACTAATTTAACCTTGAACCGTTCCTTCTTTATTTTCAATTTCACAGACTCGTCAATGGTCTCAAAGCGAGAGTCAAGGGAGACCAGGTATTTTTTGCTTCGCCCTTCAATTTGAAAAGCAATCTCCGAGTTATCGGACAGCACAATCGGCCGGGTCCCTAACGGCGTAAGGATAAAACTTTCGGACTTGGGATACACCAATGGACCGCCACAACTGAGGGAGTAGCCGGTGGAACCGGTTGGTGTCGAAAGAATAATTCCATCGGACCAATAGGAGTTGAGCAGTTCGCCGTCTACGTGAACGTGCACGGTGATCATGGACGAAGTGTCTTTCTTCATGATGGTGAAATCGTTCAGCCCAAAATTAAGGTTACCAAAAAGCTTTGGCGTGGAGATCAGTTTGAGTACAGCGCGGGTATCAATTTTGTAATTTCCCTTGAAAAGAACGTCCAGCGCTTTTTCAGTTTCATCACGACTGATCGTGGCCAGAAACCCGAGGCGACCCGTGTTGATCCCTAAGATGGGAACTTCCGCTTTGCCGATGTAGGTCACGGATTCGAGCAGTGTTCCATCACCCCCAAGTGAAAAAAAGAAATCCAGGTTGCGGAGGTTGTCGCCCTGATCAAATGATTTAAGCTTGAACTGATTTTTTCGCGACGACTTGAGTTGCTTGAGAAATTTAGCCGACACCCAAATTTCGCACTGGTATTGCCGAAGCCAATCCAATACACTTTCGGTAAACCGGGCGGATTTATCCTGAAAGTCTTTGCCGTGGATACCGATGCGCATGGGCACAATTTTTATAAAATTAGGAAACTCTGACTAAGAATCCATGGTCTACCCGGTGCGATAGGCCAATGTGGGCGGTATCCCGGCGGAGAACTCAGATATTCAAATACCTCATCAACATGTCAATTCGCTCTTTGTCGTTGCTTTCCATGCGGTTGGCCTGATAGTGCGCAATAACCCGATAACCAAAGCGCTCGAGCGTTGCGACGATACGGGCGAGGTCGAGTTGGTTAATCTTGAGTGTAAGTTTAATTCTGCCCTTATCCATCGGATCTTCGATCATTGTGCTGCTGATTACCTTGGCATTGTTTTCTTCAATGTACCGGCTAATTTCGGCCAACGAATAATCCACCAAGTCCATGGAAAGTACAAGAATGCCACCTTGCATCTGCACGGAGGCAGTCTGTGCAAAGGAAGTCATGATATCCTGAACCGTGATAACACCAATGTATTGTTGTTCTTCACTTAACACGGCGACGATCTGAAGCTTGTGCTCCCCGGCAATTCGCAGAATATCGTAAAAGTGTGCGTCAAGACCTACGGCGCAGTCTTTACCCACCAACTCAAAATCTCCCAGGCGTTTGTCAATATCGTTGGATTCGAGAATGATCTCTTCAGAAATAAATCCAAGCAATTGTCCATCCTCCACCACCGGAAGGTGATTGCACCTGAACTCCTCCATCCATACGATGGCTTTGTGGGCATCGTCGGTCACCTTGAGAGGAGGGATCATGTGATTGATAAGTTCTTCCGCTATCATGGATGTCGATTTAGACGAGTAATCTGACCTTTTTTTCAGTCTTGCAACGCTTTAGCACGCAGGCAGAGCGTTAACACAGCGATCTCCTTCAGGCAGCGCTTTTGACCAAAAAATCGTCCACCAGTTCATTGAACTTGTCTGGATGCTCCATCATAGGGGCATGACAGCATTGATCAATGAATTTCAATTTTGATCCCGGGATCAACCGGTTAAATTCATGTGCCACCATGGGTGGGGTGATCGTATCGTTTAATCCCCAAACCAGCAGTGTGGGAACCAGGATTTTCGGTAAATCCAATGCTAAATTATTTCGCTGGGCCGATTTGGCTATGGCGACGATCCGCATGCACTTCGGAATGCTCTTGGTGGTTTCAAATACTTCGTCAACCAATTCCTTGGAGGCCACTTTCGGATCATAAAATGTGTAGGCTACCCGCTCCTGGATATAGTCGTAACTCCCCCGCCGTGGATAGGAGCCCCCCATGGTGTTTTCAAACAATCCCGAACTCCCCGTAAGGATGAGTTTGTCCACTTTGCCGGCGTTGCTGAGGGTGTACAAGATGGCCAGGTGACCCCCCAGGGAGTTTCCCATGATGATCATCTTGTCGAGCTTTTTGAAGTCCACAAAGTCTTCTACAAATTTCTGCAATCCCTCCAGGCCAGCTTGTTTAATTGGCATTTCATAGATTGGCAACATAGGAATCACAACACGCAGATGATTGGAGAAACGATTGACTACTTCTTCCCAATTGCTTAGTGCTCCAAACAATCCATGAAGCAACATCAGCACTTGTCCCTTGCCTTCATCGACAAATTTAAAGCCGTTTTCCTCTTTTACCCGCAGGGCCATACTTCTTATTTTAGGGATAAGTAACTAAAAAAAAACGATCCTTAGAACTGCTTGAAGATTTCCTTGAAAACCGGCAAAAAACCACTAAAAAGGCCCGCAACATTTGGTGCAAAGCCTGCCGTGACGGGATAAAGCCAAGAGTCTTTTGTCCATTGTGAGGGTAAGCTATAATGAAAAGCAGAGATTAGCCAAATAATAACGCTCGCACAAAACATATATTTCAGCATACCCAGAATAGCACCTGCCGCAGCATCCACCCGTCCAAGAAATGTCTTATCCACCGAATTCTTGATCTGCCTTCCCAGGAAGGTAACCAGAACGACGACCAAAATAAAAATGATCAGGAAGGACAGGTACGGAAGAAAGGTCGTATCGGCATTGAACTCTTTGTGTAAATACTCCACGCCGCCCCCCATCAGCTTGAATCCGATCAAAACACCAAGGACTATGGCGCTCAAAAAAAAGAGTTCCATAAGAAAACCCCTTTTGTATCCGAGAAATCCACCCACCGCCAGGAGGATGATCATGACAACATCAATTTTGCTCAAGATCCGAGAAGCTTTTTAACCCATTCGGAAATCACCTTCCCATCCGCCTTCCCGGCCAGTTGTTTGGTCGCCGTCCCCATCACTTTCCCCATGTCTTTTGGCCCTTGTGCGCCCAATTGAAGGATGATCTGCTGCAGTTCGGTCTTGATTTCGTCTTCTGAAAGCTGTTTTGGTAAATAGCCGCTGATGATATTCAATTGAAAGATCTCCCGGTTGGCTAAGTCTTCCCGTCCTTCTTTCTGGAAAATATCGGCGGACTCTTTGCGTTGTTTCGTTGCTTTCATCAGCAATTTGTTTTCCGTCTCGGTCGTGATGTCATCGCTGCCGCCTTTTTCCGATTCCGCCAATAGGATCATGGATTTGATGCTACGCAATGCTTCCAGCGCTTCCTTGTTTTTGGCAAGCATAGCTTGCTTAATATCGTTATCAATTTGCTGTTTGAGGCTCATACATTTTGTTGTTAATCGTACCTTGGGAACAAAATTATCATCAGAATCATTGAATAAACAAGTCCGATTTACACGGTGACAAGGTTAAGCGTAAATATTAACAAAATTGCCACTCTTCGTAACGCCCGGGGAGGAAATAATCCCGATGTGATCCAGGTTGCCAAAGATTGCGAACGCTTTGGGGCGCAAGGCATCACCGTTCACCCCCGTCCCGACGAACGGCACATTCGCTACAAGGACGTAGAAGAACTAAAAAATTGTGTTACGACGGAATTCAATATAGAAGGCTACCCCGACGAGCGCTACCTGAGAATCATCCGGGATGTAAAACCGGCCCAGGCAACGCTTGTTCCTGACGGGCCGAACGTGACTACCTCCAATGCAGGGTGGGACACCCTTCAGAACAAGAGCCTGCTCCGGAAAATAGTACACGAAATAAAGTTACACGGTGTTCGTGTTTCTATTTTTGTCAATCCCGATGCGAGGATGGTGGAGGGCGCATTCAAGGTGGGGGCCGACCGCGTCGAGCTGTACACTGAACCCTATGCCGCCGCATACCTTCGCAACAAAGAGCAAGCTGTCACACCGTACCGCGAGGCTGCACAGGCCGCCCGCGATCTCCGTCTGGGCGTAAATGCCGGCCACGATCTTGATCTGAACAACCTGAAATTCCTGAAGCAATCCATCCCCTGGCTAGACGAAGTTTCCATTGGTCATGCGCTCGTCTGCGATTCCCTCTATTTCGGATTGGAGAATACCATTCAACTCTACCTCCGGCAGTTGCAGTAATCCGTTGATGCTTGTTTATTTGTTGTCGATAAACTGGCTTTGCTCAGACAATGGAGTCTAATGCCCGGTGGTTACCAAATTTGTTTTGCCGACATCAACACGGGTATAAAGGCGAATCTATGGTTGCTGCTATTGAGAATTACAAAGGAATTGAATTTGTGCGCATTTCAACCCTTCCGGAAGATCAACAAAAAATGATTTTGACTTCTCCTTATCAGCACAAGGTCATCAAAGTTCTTCGCGATAAAGAATTGCTCAACGATTGCCTTCCTTACGAATGCTATGCAGAATGGTATAGGCAGGCCTACAAGGCGGTATCGACAATTGCGGCTCAGCCCGTAGAGCGCGCGAAGGAACTGAGGCTCACTTTCAAATAGTTTTCATAATCGGTTACAGGTTGCCGGTCAGTAAACGGCAAGTTATGGCAAGACCTTTTTCTTAATTGCTTTACATCGATCCTACTCACCTCACTTGCAGTCCTCATAGCGCCTGACTACCTCGGAGCGTCTCATTACACTAATCAGCCTGGCAACCGGCAACCGTTTTACAGCCCGGCAACCTGCAACCGGTATGCTGCTGACTATCTGTTTATTAGATTCTTATTCGCTTTCAAAGACTTAATTTTGAACGCTTTTGAGTTGTCCACAAATAATGGCTTGACTAAATTCAGTGCAACGTATTGTAAATCAGTGGGATAACTGATAACCGTTCGGTAATGTGGATAAGTGCAATTTTTTGTGGATTTCTATTTTGGCCATTTCACGGCCTGCTCTAAGTACCTGAATTTGAACTATTTTTATAATTTTTCAAGTCAACCTTAGTGTCTTCAAGCTTGATGGTGATCTTCACCTTTGTTGTGACAACTTGTATCAATAAAGATACGTTTTTGAGAAGATGAGTAGAAAAAGTACCTGCGTTTTAGTCCTGTTTTTTTGCTCTCAGGCTTCCCTGGCCCAGAAAGCAGAGTTGGTAAAGCTGGATAGGCTTCAAACTCTGATTGGCTCCAAGGATCAACCTGTTCAAGTCATCAATTTCTGGGCAACCTGGTGTGCTCCTTGCATCAAGGAATTGCCTTTGCTTGAAAAACTCAACCGGGAACGAAACGACGTAAATGTAACGCTCGTCAGCATGGACATGGATTTGGATCCCGATCCGGAAAAAGTATATAAATTTATGTCTCGTAAGAACATCCTGTCACGCGTAGTCATTTTGGATGAACGGGACCCGAATACCTGGATCAGCAGGATCGATAAGCATTGGTCAGGCGCCTTGCCCGCCACCTTGATTGTCAATAACAACACCGGAAAACGAAGATTCTGGGAGCGGGAATTGCGCGAAGGCGACTTGGAAAGATTGATAGAAGAGGTCAAATAGCGAAATAGGTCAAAAACAAACTTAACGATTATGAATGCATTGAAAAAGGCCATGATCCTCCCGATCGCGATCGGAACGATCGGGATGGTTGCGGTTCTCTTTTTTTCGGGGAGATCTGCAAAAAAGGGTTATGAAATAGGGGACAGTGCAACCGACTTCAAATTGAAAAATGTGGATGGCACAACGGTGTCGCTGGCAGACTATAAAGACGCCAAAGGCTTCATTATCGTGTTTGATTGCAATACGTGCCCCTACTCGCGGGCGTACGACGAGCGTATCGTTGCCTTGAGTAAAAAATACGCTCCTCAAAAGTTTCCCCTGATTGCCATTAACGCCAACGATCCCGAGATTTCATCCGGTGATTCGTTTGATAACATGGTTAAAGAGGCCAACCGAAAGGGCTACGATTTTCCGTATCTCGTTGATGAAACACAAGGGGTGGCCAAGGCATACGGTGCCACCAATACACCCCATGTGTTTGTGTTGATCAAAAACAGCGGTGACTTGAAAGTGGCTTACATCGGCACCGTTGACGACAACGCGCGAGATGCCTCCGGGGTAACAAAAAAGTATGTGGAGGATGCCGTCGACGCTTTGTTAGCGGGCAAACCCATACCGGTCAAAAAAACGAGAGCCATCGGGTGCGGAATTAAATGGAAAGACGCTTGAGAACCCAAAGGTTTCAAATCATGGCCAAAATCTCCTCCACATATTCTCTCGAATTACTTAATCTGGGTACTTTATTTTGACCCCCCAGTTTTCCTCTTTTCTTCATCCAACTATAGAATGTGCCCTCTGCGACGCTGTGTATTTTAGGCCCAACCAAAGCAAGATCGTGGAATCGTTTTGCGTCGTAATCGGAGTTGACTTTTCGCAAGGTCTCGTCGAGGATACGTGTAAAGTCGTCGAGGTTGCCCGGCTTGATTTTGAACTCAATGATCCATTCGTGGCCGCCCCGCTTTGATTTTTGAAGGTAAATCGGGGCGGCTGTAAAATTGTCAATCACCGCCCCGGTGAGTTCGCAGGCTCGTGTCACCGCCGTTTCGGCATTTTCGATAATCACCTCTTCGCCGAATGCATTGATGAAATGTTTTGTTCGTCCCGAAATTCTTATGCGGTAGGGAGAAAGGCTGGTGAACTTGACCGTATCTCCAATGTTGTAGCGCCAAAGCCCGGCATTGGTAGTGATGACCAACGCATAGTTTTTTCCAATCTCAACTTCACTCAAACTTAGTGCTTCAGGGTACTCCTTGTCGACTTCTTCCATCGGGATGAATTCATAAAACACGCCGTAGTCGAGCATCAATAAGAGCTCGTCGGAATCTTTCCTGTCCTGGATTCCGAAGAAGCCTTCACTGGCATTGTAGGTTTCCCAATAATTCATCCGGTCTCCCGGAATCAAACTCCTAAAGAGGTTTCGATACGGGGTAAAGGATACTGCACCGTGAAAGAAGACTTCCAGGTTGGGCCACACTTCGAGAATGTTGTTTTTCTTTTGTATCTCCAGAATTCGCTGGATGAGCAACACTGTCCATGTCGGAACTCCTGCGATGTGAGCCACGTCCACTTTCCCCGTTTCGGCTGCAATCTTGTCGATTTTGTCCTCCCAATCGCCCATCAGCGCCACCTCCAGACTGGGTGTGCGGATAAACTCTGCCCAGGGCGGAAGATTTTGCATGATCACGGCAGACACGTCGCCGTAGTGAGAAGAGGCAGTCGGGTCAAATTCATTTACCTGATAACTTCCGCCAATGCCCAGGCCTTTGCCATTGAATATCTTAGTTTCCGGAAAGTTGTTTACATAAATAGAGAGCAGGTCTTTGCCTCCTTTCATATGGCATTCCTCCAGGGCTTCCGGCGAAACGGGTATGAATTTGCTTCGGGCGTTGGTCGTGCCGGAAGATTTTGCAAACCATTTTATTTCCGAGGGCCACAAGACATTTTGTTCCCCCCGCATCAACCGATCAATATAAGGAAAGGTTTGTTCGTAGGTATGGACAGGGATCCTCTTTCTAAAATCCTCATAATTGATGAGATCTTCGAAAGCATAATGCTGACCAAACTCCGTAAAGCGGGCGGTTGACAGCAGTTTCTTCAAAACTTCGTCCTGGACTTCGTGGGGGTATTTCATGAATAGCTCGATCTGATGAATCCGCTTCTTCATAACCCAGGTCAGTATGGAATTGATGATTTGCATGCTATTGAATGCGCAAAAATAGGCGCTGTGGGATGATAACCAAAAAACGGTAAGCGGTAATCAGTAAGCGGTAAGCGGTCGATTGCAGCTCATGATTTAAAGCTTGCCTGCTAATCTTGTTGAAATCTGCTAAGCGCCAAGTCGTGGCCGGAGTAAAATCGCCAGTCCAGAATAGCATTTGACACAGGAGTCTACCTCTCATCTACCGGTAACCGGTAACCGATTTCAGCTTACTCAGAGACCCAAACGGAACCCGCAGTCTAATCCCAACTATGGGGCCTCTATTCTCGGTTTCCGCAATTGAAAGTTTTGACCCAGGTACACTTTTCTGACCATAGGGTCATTGGCGAGTTCTTCAGAAGAACCTGCCCTGAACAATTTTCCTTCTACCATCAGATAGGCACGGTCGGTGATGGTCAGGGTCTCGTCTACGTTGTGGTCGGTGATCAGAATGCCGATATTCTTCTTTTTCAACCTGCCGACGATGGATTGGATCTCTTCTACTGCTATAGGGTCAACCCCGGCAAACGGTTCATCGAGCAAGACAAATTTAGGATCGACGGCCAGGGCGCGCGCAATTTCTGTCCTTCTTCGTTCTCCTCCCGAGAGCACCATGCCCAGATTTTTTCGCACTTGCGTGAGGCTAAATTCCTCCAGCAGCTTTTCAACTTTTTCCTTTCTGTCCTTTTTACTCATATCCCTCATTTCCAATGGGGCAAGAATATTCTCTTCTACGGTGAGTTTTCGGAAGACGGAAGCTTCCTGCGCCAGGTACCCAATGCCGAGCTTGGCGCGCTGGTACATCGGCAAGGATGTGATGTTTTCATCCTCCAGGAAGATTTCCCCCGCATTGGGTTTGATCAGGCCCACAATCATGTAGAAGCTCGTTGTTTTTCCCGCTCCGTTCGGCCCCAGGAGCCCTACGATCTCGCCTTGTTCAACGCGCACCGACACGTTATTTACCACCGTGCGTTTTTTATATTTCTTAACAAGATTTTCAGCTCTCAAAACCATGTTAATCGAATTTGATGTCTTTAATTCTAAGTTGCAGGGAGGTGTGACCGTTGAACGTGTTTTCTTCCAGAGTGAACGCCATCCGAAAGATATCTCCGCAGGCGATCCGATCGTAATAGCCCATCATGTCAAAGCCTACCGCACTGAACACGTTTTCGTTTCCCTCCTGGCCAGCCAGGAAACGCAAATGCTTTTCTTTGAAGCTGCTGAGGGAATTGAATACAAACATGTTTTTGGCCTCAAAAACCGGCTTAGGGTTTTCCGGGCCAAAGGGAGCCATTTGCTTCATAACCCCATTGAATTTTGAGTTGATAGCATCCAGGCGGATGGGGACATCAATTTCCACAATGGGCGTTTGCATCTCTTCCGTAATCGATGAGGAAACAACTTGCTCAAAACGCTGCTGGAAGGCTTCCACATTGCTGCGGTTCAATGTGAGTCCCGCGGCATATTTATGGCCGCCGAACTTCTCCAACAGATCGCCGCACCGGGAAATCGCCTGATATAGGTCAAAACCGTGTACACTGCGGGCAGACCCGGTAATTTTATCATTGGATTCGGTAAGGATCACGGTGGGGCGGTAGTATTTCTCAACACACCTAGCAGCAACTATGCCAATTACTCCTTTGTGCCACGTATTCTTAAAAAGCACGGTGGACTTTGCATTTCGCAGCTTATCATCCGCTTCGATCATGGCAATCGCTTCCTCCGTTATAGTCAGGTCAAACTCCCTTCTCAAATCATTTTTTGTGTCAATTTTCTGAGCCAAGGCGTTTGCTTCCTCTTCCGTTTTTGAAATGAGCAGTTCGACTGCTCCTTTTGCGTGTGCAACCCGACCTGCGGCATTGATACGCGGCCCAAGGGTGAATACAACACCGGCTATATCCAGTTCATTTTTTATTCCGGCAATTTCCTTCAATGCTTTCAGGCCGGGTAAAGGATTTTCGTTCAGCTTCTTCAGTCCAAGGTGGGCAAGAATGCGGTTTTCTCCGTTGATGGGAACAATATCGGAAGCAATGCTTACCGCCACCAGGTCGATGTATTGGTAAATTTCCTCCTCGTTGCGGTAGAGCCGGGAATACGCTTGTATCAACTTAAATCCCAGACCGCAGCCGCTGAGCTCGCTAAAAGGATACTGGCAATCTACTCGTTTGGGATCAAGCACCGCTATCGCCTGCGGCAGTTGAGCGCCTGGCAAGTGATGATCACAAATAATGAAATCGATTCCTTTGTGACCCGCCAACACGACCATGTCAGCAGCCTTGATGCCAAGGTCGAGCGCAATGATCAGAGTGAATCCGTTTTCTTCGGCCCAAATGACTCCGGCCTTAGAG
>WNFL01449555.1_pt1 | contig 17088 bp, 12 predicted proteins | sample 5400361 | NCBI WGS metagenome assembly WNFL01 (sample SAMN13153351, study PRJNA577476) | soil metagenome | isolation source: 40 cm soil on Douglas fir-dominated hillslope | place: USA:California | collected 2013-09-17 | reverse complement strand
CTCTATTCGGCATTAAAGGCGCAAAAGTCAATTTAGCCGCTCGCCAATAATAAAGTTCCTCGCGAGGTGGAAGAAGGAAGCAGGGAAGGAAGACGTTGTTGAAGACTGTTCACACGGCTGCCGGGTGTTACTCACAAGGTGCTCCTACTACAGTCCGTTGCACTGGCATGGCACCCGTCATCTGGGAAAGGATGGCGCCTCGACATGCTGATCAACGATGCATATGGGTCCTTCTCTCATTTGCTTGGGTCACTCTCGAAACTCGATCTTCACCTAGAGGAGTCATGCCCCCCTATCAACGGGTTGACGAAAGACGGACTGTCACCCCATGAGCGGACCCCCGCCGCGTCTCTCTGCTGCACAGGCCTACAATTCGGGTCAATGTCGCTCACTTCCATTTCACATCTCTCCTGCTCCCCGCCTCCAGGCGAGGGTTATCAGCCTTCAGTTGCCTGGTACATAAAATTTCTGCAACGGCACCAGCCTGCAAGCCCCAAAGGACCCAAACAACTGTCAAGCCTTGGAGCCATTGCGTCGGTAGTGCGATGCAAAGTCTACTGGTGCAATAATGACTTGTTGTTATACGCATCAGGGAGAAAACTCGTTAGGTGCTCCCGTCCTCATTGGCAGTGATCCTGTGGACACCCAGAATCAGCTCAATATTCAGTTTACTAAAGAGCGCATCAAGCAAGCTGTATGGTATCGCCCTCCACCTTGACGTGAGTAAAACATGACTTACACGGGTGCTCGTACTTACTTATTCCTTCAGCCTTAGAGTTCCAGCATTCGGAATGTGACTCGTGAAACCTCCAAATTGGCAGCCCCAGGAGTTTGCTTGCCGCCTCGTCGCCATATACGATTCGTCACGCCGGAAAAGCAAGAGCTTTCTATTCCGCCATGCAGTCACCGGTGACAACCCTGCGCATGTGACAGTATATTGTTCCCTACAGCCACGAGGAGCAACTTTCTGGGCATCGGCGTGGCACAGAGGTTATCAAGCGAATGTGGGAATAGTGCGAGAACGGACTCAAGGAGCACTAAATTAAAGTTTCATTAAAATATCGAACTTTCAGTTCAATCATATTGAAATACAGGATGGATCACTTCCCATTCGACCAACTTTCGACACGTACTGATCTGATATACTCTCGTTTCGCAACCCTAAAGACCTATCCTTCTATTGAAATGTGTTCATTTTTTTCCTGGCCTTTCTCCCGCAACTGAATGGGTGCGCCGTATGTGGCTGTCCGATGTCCTTTCCAAGCGGGCTCTGTTGTCGCACTAAAATTAATTAAGTTCAAACTCAAACAGTTTGCGGGCTGCCGACCACAGGGCTGTGTGTGAGGCGTGCTGATTTAGAACGGCCGTATGACTGCCTTTGGTCACACCATAGTCACTTACAGACAAGGGAGGTTGAAGCTTGGTGCTGCAGAATGGAACCCTCAGCAACCCAAATTCTCAACAAACTAGGGGCTTCGTACGATCGACCAGTTCATTCACTATCAATGGGACCATGCTCTTTCTAAGTATGTATGTCCCCACTACCACTCGTCAACCGCCAGACGGAAGAAGTAGATTACCTGCCCTACAGTACTTCAATTCGTTGGTATAAAATACTTTCAGGAAGCATGAAGGACTAGCTCCTATAAACCGTTTTCCTTGCAACAGTACTATCAAGCGAATTCGACGGAGTAACCAAAGTAAATTTGCGTACCAGGTCAGAGAGCAGGCGTCTACTGATGTGGGAGGCATCGGCCAAAAGGTGTCACAGATATGGCCACTGCTAATCAAGTCGCAGCTGGGATATACCGGGATATGCAAGCTATGACTATTTATTATGGCTCAAAAAGTTACTATGAGCAGCTGTGTCTAGCCATAGCCATCAGACATTGTCAGACATTTGCCCATGTCAAGCGGTTGGGTGGGAAACGGACCAGTGTAGGCGCCATACTTAGGTTTCTGGACGTCCTGTGCCCTGTACACTTACTCAGCGACCCATGCGACCCATATCTACATCTCGACTTCGGGCGGCTCGCCATACCCAACAGGGATAATCGGGGCTGTAATAAATGTATTCAAGGAACCAATTAAAGACTCGCCGACTACGCACCTACTTGCTACAAGTCATGGATGCAGATTCTTTACTGCGGATCACCGTCCACCACCATTACATTGGCGGAACTTCGTATATATCCAGCGCGTTGACCAGCTTCGGTCTATCAAATTGCCTCACCCTCTCCCATTCTTCACGTTCAACCGACTCTCTGGCCAGAAAAGAGCGCCCGTCCTGTTCGTCGCGCTTCTCCCGTAGCCGAGGGGTGTACAACAAGGAGTTTGCCCCAGGAGCAGAGAACTACTGCTGAATTCAACGACCAGTATCAGACGTTCTGTGGTACCTGAGATCGTGGCCCCCTCTTGTACGACGCGGGGATAAGGAGCTCGCACGGCTATCCTCAAGGCTATCATGGCGGCCAGTTTGACGACGCATGCACACGACAATGTGGAAAAGCGAGTAAGAAATTAATGCTTGAGAGAGCTTGGATATTTGGTATCCCACATTAATGCAACGGGACCATCAAATCTGGCCCTTTATCTCTTGGGTTGGGCTTCAACGGTTCTATTCAATATCCATAAGCGACCCCTCATGGTCTCCGGCGGAAGGTATTCACTCCACTTGTCAGAAGGAGCGCCAGGAGTAATTGCGAAAGAACCTAGACCCACTCCAGCCGCCCAGCCGCCCTACCATGTGGTATATCTTTCCTATTGCATAATGAAATTTACGTCGATAGATTCAACAATGTCATAACCGCCAATATGAACTTAGGAATCATTGGATTCACCCATCTATTCTCGCTGCGCCCAACGCGTCGCGCTGATGTTGAGCCAGGAGGCCCGAGCGTTACCATCATCCAGCGCACCACCTAGCATTGTTCGTTCCGCCAAGATTCAGAGGATTTACCTTTCTACCCCACGCTGCTGGTTGCCGTGCTATTACTTCCCACTCGGTGCGACAATCGACCCGGAAATGAGCAGAGGATCATGTTTATAAGGTCTGCCGAAGGGTAAATCATCGGCCATAGAAGTCCCAAGTATAGCCGTGTCACGCTGCCACCTCATTCATGGACGTCACAGCTTTCGCACAATGCAAGCGCCAAGAACCTCCGAATCCAAGATCCTGACGTATGCACAGTCAGTGTCCTCCGGTCGCCGTCCTTTCGGGGTTGTGTCAAAGGAGGATTTACCATGTCACCGCTGTGCTTTTGTTCCATTCAGCGAGAGTGTACCTGCCCAGTTGACACTTCCGCAATCTCCTAAATCCGGATCGAATCATTATAAGATGGGAGATCGTCCAGTCGTGGACACTAACCCTCATGGACGGTGCAAAAGCGATTATCTGGACCGAGTTCGGTGTGTCAATGGAAGAATGGATACAATTTCAGGGAGATACGCAGCTCGGGAAGCGGGTACGTGGTGCCTCTTTCGGTCTTATCCAGTGCTAAATGAAAACCTCCCCAGGTACTCCTTGCGGGTGTGGCCTTGTTGGCGTACCACTGTATCCTCACGATGTGCGTAACTGCCAGTTGTCTTTTCCCTCACCAATTCTCATCCAAATCGTACTTGTAGGGATCAGGAGTGGGCCTGTCTTTGGTCTCGCCGCCCATGGCTTTCCTGGACCAAGATTCTCTTCATAACTGTGAGTCAGGATTCTCGCATAGTGGACCGGGCTCACTGGTGTTAAGTAGATCCGCTATCTATCACTTCTCGGGCTCGTAATTCGGTGGATTTATCTGGAATACCAGACAAGCTCTTCCCCAGTGCGTACCTTCCAGTCTGATAGGGGCTCTTTGTTAACCTTATTTGAAGCTGTGAGTCAGAACCATTTGGCCCGGAGGTCGGCTGGTTTAAAATCGATACCAGATGTTTCTTGAGTCGAATCAGCGGGTGGATGACAATTGTAAGTCACCCACCACCGTCAATATTGCGCATACTGAACGTGATCTAGGTCAATTTGGCGGCTGTGGACTGCAAGTCCCCTCGTACTGACCCACCAATTTGATTCACTCACACTCGGCTTGGCAGTGGTTTTAATTCTGCGCGTGTGGATTCTATACGAACGCTCCAGGGTGTTAGGGATAGTACTATGCACATTGTTCATTCTATGTCTAGCCACTGCATTGGCCATACGAGCCCTCCAACCACCAGTAAGACAGAAATGTTTTGCCTATGAAAGTAGGATAACTGATTGGTTTTACCATAGGTACCACTTCCATTCGTAGAAACGTGTCAGTACTATTTGGTGACAGCATAGAGATTGGTCGCTCACCGATCGAAGCCCCGCTCTCTTTGACGCTGTGCCCTACATCTAAACCCCAACAATACTTCCTCGAAGGGGTCATCGGCCTCTTCGCTGAGGTATGATTGGATGGTTCAATTCATATATTGACAATTGAACCGCACCACAGACCGTTGCATTCGTATTACTTGTTGGGCGAGCCTGTAAGACTCGAGCCTTCTTAACAGGGACGTCGATCTTTCGTACCCTGCTCGCCCAGTATGGACGTTACTATTGAATGCAAGAACCGACCTAATCCCCTCTCATCAGTGGTACAATGTATTACGGTATTATAACAATTATGCTCTCGTTAAATATTGCAGCCACCATGGTACAGAAGGTATGAGTGATTGGCTACCTCGTCTATACATGGCTGATTCTGCGAGTAGCTGTATCTCCCAATTCTTAACTCAAAGTCAGTGAATTAATTTACCAGGAAACATGGAAGAATACTCATTTCTCCGTAGCATCGTCCTTGCGATCTCCTCCATTACCTGCTCCCATCTCATTCTGTCGCTAAAAGCGTCATCTCAAGACGTCGTGGAAACTTCAGAGGAAGCACGGACTCAGTCAGAAGATCCCCCCCTCCACTCTCGATCTATACGGGCACCCGCGGTGACCTTCAATCATTGCGATTCCTCGGTATCGAGGAACTTTCGCCTGTCATCTCGCGGCCCTAAACTATTATCCTTATTTTCAAATAATACAGTGTGATGCTAGATATGTAGCCTTTCCGTTCCTTTTGTACCACTAACGGTTTGAGGGCTTTCTCCCTGGTCTGTACTCCGATGCACTCCTTCGGGCCCCAGGCGAGCCACCCACCAACATCTTACTTTCGAAATAGTCCCTGTAGACTTATTAATTTAACGTTTTGGTCCTGTTCCAACCGTGAACAGTAGAAACCATTTTTCCTGCACATCCATTCAGGACCAACTGATTAATGCACCGTTAATGGCTTGGATCACAAGGACCGACAAACTACCAATTCGCTTCAACCCATAGATGATCTCCGCGTCGAATTTTGCGTTCAATCTTGGGCAAACTGGTGCTCAAATCTTTGGGTTTAGGTTATTGGGCTGGATCACTGATACCGTGGTATATCGTCCTCCACCGATCGTATGGCATTTGAATGGACGGTTGACAATACTATTGATACAGCGCGACTAGTATGGCTTCTACATTTTATCTCGTTCTCTCGGACGTTCTTGGCTTTGTTTATATGGACATAAGCCTCTCATTCTCTCGCGAAAGAGGCGGCGGACTGTTTGGGTGCTGGACATATCAAGTGGTTTACAAAGCAATTGGCTTGCACGCTTCCACAATGCCCGTTTCCCGACGATTTTATCGGCCTCGAATCACCTCACCCTTTGCCCAAATCTTAATCGTGTGGACGCGATACCGAACCCTTCATAAACAAGTAGAAAAACCCCAGCCCTTTTTGTACTGGTATTCAGAGAAGCAGCTATGTAACCATGTTTTACGGAATAACAGAAACACCAATACCACATAGAATCGGACTGCCATCCAGACCAACCCCGCCACAGAGATGTACAGCTGTGAACCGACTTTCGGTGGTTCACAAAGGAAACCCCGACCATCGGTTTCGGCGATGGTTCTTCGTCACGAACTCCGAGAACTGTAAACGAGTTTGATCTCGCTGCATCAGTTCGTTTATTGTAATGTCATTCCTTACCTTTCGCGACTCGAGACTCGGTCAAGCCTCCTGACTAAGTACCAACAGATTCCTCATACCTGCAGCTTCACGATACCACCTGTATGCTTTGGTACTAGTCTCTTGTCTGAATCTCATTACGATCCCCTGTCCTGAATCCTTCCCATTGAAATTCGTTTCGATTCCTTGCTGTGTCATCTCTCTCATCGGGAAATCATAAAAGATATATTCCATCTAACAGTAGGATTCATTACAAGTGGCCCGTTAGTAATACTTTCGGGAACTTTCCGTCGCATCCATTTCTCGCCATAATAATTGAACCCAAGATTAAAACAGTCTTTCAACAATCTTTCAGTATAATGCCGCTGGTGCGATATTTAGTGAACTTTATAGAGATTCTGGGTGTTGTACTCATGAAACTAGACACTGGGAGCCTTCCTTCTTCGTGTAATATTCGTGGCGGCGTGCGCTATCGCTTTGACGATCCGTAAGGTTCAACCAGGATATTAATGTCACCATATTCCACATACGCTCTGACACTGAAACGCCAAGCCTGCACATCGGTTCCTCCTTGCTTGTCCCATCCTCCGTTAACCGACATGTTTTAGTAATAATAGTAATACAACTTCCTCATAGGGGTGTCCGGACGTCCGTTGATGTAACTGTAACTGTTCCTTCCGCGCAGTTTGCTGATGGCTGTGTCAGGTTCGGGATTAATGTGTAAGGTTGATGAGACATGCATGGTCGCCTATCATTACCCGCTCCCCCGATGTAGCGCGAGCCTCACGAGTTTCATATGGGCTGCTTTGTCCTCTTGAACGCGATGCAGGTTACTACCTCGCAGCCAGTGCAGTGATAGGTTTTTCTATTGTTGTAAATGTGGTTCGGGCTGTGTCTCTATACTATCCAGCCACTGGGCACTCTTCTCGTTGCTTTCAGCTCTTCTGACCCGTCATGGATTCCAAGAAATAATTAAATCGTCTTACACATCTGCCCTCAGCCGACCACGTCTTCCAGTATTGCCATCCGCATCGCCTCCCTCGCCGGGAACCAGCTAGAAAGGACAAGCGAGACCACACTCGCGCAGAATACGCAAGCTAGCGAGTCCTATAAGCTCAGGTAACCTTGTTAATTCGCTATACGACCGTGGCAAGTAATGAAGATTACAGCACCACGGCCCAAGCTCCCTTCTCCAATGTCTCCACTGCCCTAGTCCCCAGTGGACAATGACTGCCGAAAGGCTGGATAAAAAGGGACCCTACCAAAGTCTCGCATATGATATCTGAGACTCGAGATTGCTCCTTCACTCAAAGTACCAAAAAGAGTGAGGAAATCAAGAGTGGGAACCTTCCTCTCATTATCCTCTACATAGTCTATACCTATTTATCCATATATTATCATTTAGAAGTTACGAATCCAGGTTGGCAAGTAAGTGCCGTTTCATGCTTTTTCACTTTTACGCAGTGGGTGGTAAGCGAAACCCAAGGTCAGGGAGTTGGTGCAGGATACACTCAAAGCTTTCAAGAGGAGGCGGTACATGCTTGTGTATACGCGCGCGTGTGTTCCACGGTACCTATTTTCTCGAGTTGGTGACCGACCGCCATGTCTATGGGGGGTACAGGCCACTTGCGGCCAACTTGGAGCTGTACAACGCGAAATACCACTTCTTGGACGTATCACAAACCGCGACGGTCTCCTACGTTTCCACTGGGGCAAGCCGATCTCGGTGGCTTAGCGTGGATCAGGAAACCATTGGGGGCGGGGTTGGAATGGACGTTACGACGAATCCCTCCTAGGATGAACCGATTGTCCTTGCAACGTCTCAAATACACACTGCGTGTCGCTTGCCATCAATCGCCCGTCGCCCATCGCCTATTGTCAATCTCTTATCGCTTATATCACTTTCTCATCGCCTTCTCCCCAGTTACCTTGGGTCTCAACAATCAAAGGCATATATATGGTTCTTCGCGTGTTGGTCTATTATTGGCGCTGCACCCCCGTTTGCACATATGCATAATATAAATTCATTGCTTGCAAAGCGTGCATGGCAGTAAACAATTGAAAACACGGATTTTCTGGCGTCTAGTCACCATTAATTCAGTGAACGGAGTCCTCATGGATCTGCATTGTTTTGACTGGGAGGCCTGACTCATGGACTGGTCTTTACTGATCTTTCAGAAAGGCTACCTGTTTTATGAACCCCAAATCGGGATCGAACTTGAACAGGCGGTTACCCGATTCTGGTACATGCCCACCCCCCCTCGATTCCCTGACCTGTTACAACTACTGGAGCAAGTCAGAGAACTGATGCGACTTCCGCGAGAGCGATAATACGAGCAAAATATCGTGTTGTTGGGACCCGCCAGCAAACACGTAAAGATACAAAATAACCTTATTTACCCGAGAGGTTTCCATGTGAATAACTCGATCGCCAGCGCACATATCACAAGATTGCCAACAAGAACTGCCTTGTTCCCTGGCCGGATAGGGGTGAGTAACCACATAGCATGATCATGCTATCTATTGATCGTGATTGACTTTACATGCTTCAGGTGCGGTACCACTATGGTATACACTGAACGATTTCTAACATGATTGTCTGATGGTCGTCGGCTCCAATCAGATGGGCGTCCAACGCTAAGCTACGCACACAGTAAATGCCAGAGCATTGCCAAACACGAGTCGGATGTAGTCCGGTCCAAGACGTATGCTATGAGATAAACGAGCTACATGGACCATGCGGCAACATACGAATGAAGGCCATTCTAAATTCTAACATTCACGCTTTCGGAGATGGAAAGAATCAAGTTTCCATAGTTTGTGTATAGCGATTCAACTAAAGCACACTTCATGACTCTAGACCCCGTATGCTAGACGTCCTAGAACAATTGGTTGTGTCCCCTGGCAGTAAGAGCGGACCTAGAGGATAATGACAAGGTGCGGCCATGTTTGTTCCAGGCTTCCCACTCTCCGGTTCTTGAGCGTCCGTGAGTTCTTTAGCTGCGAAATCAAGCCTACCCACTCCTGCCACAATAATGTCTGTTGAGTGAGTTCCTGAGGTCGCCTGATATGTGCCTTCCGTGACCTTCTCTGCCCTGCGCTCGCTTTCGCCGCGCCGCGCTTCGTTTTTTGTGCGTTTCACATTCAAACTTTTGTCTTGAGCTGGTCCTGTGTTTCCGTCGGCGCGTCCGGGCCTCAGTTTTCCCCCGCTGGCCACGGGGGATGTCATTGTTGTCGTGGAGGGTCCACAAGAATCACAGAGAAGTCGACCGTTTCCGTTTGACAGGATCGATTGTCAACGAAATCAGCCGAATCAATGTCTCCAAGAGCATTCGAGTTTGAGGAGGCGTGCGTGGGTATGGTGGGTGCGAGGCGGAGTAGAGAGGGACAATAGATACGGCCGCCCAGGACGTAGGACGCAGGACGCAGATGTAGCTGTGGATGTAGATGTAGAAACATTCCGGACAGGGCCCTAATACAGTGACTCTGCATCTGCGTAGACACATAGGCTGCTTCGCATCCGCCCTCTTCAGTCGGTCAAACGTCTTTGAATGCGGAATGGGCTCACTGGCGTGTGGCAGGCAACGGAGACCGTCAGAGCTCAACCCGTAAAGCGGAAACGGATTGCTAGGGGTTAATCTGAATAGCTGAACTATTTAGATGCGCGACTTGCAGAGAGCCCTGACTGCTTCCGTCGCCGTATCCGAGTTTGGTTGGCCAGTTTGATCCGCTCGATCACCCCCCGCCGTGAATCCCGTCCACTACGACAGCCTAGACGACGCTCACGACCCTATATCACCATCGTGGACGATAACAACGATGGAATGCTCGCCTCCCTTCCCCGTTGGCACCTTCGACATTCCAGCCACAACCCGTTCTCGCCCCTCAAATAACCAAGTCGCCCATAAAACAAACAAGTCTTTTCAGCCACCCAACGCAAGGTACAGGAGCAGAGAGTCGCGACCTCGGTCGCCCTCCGTCTTCGTCGACTCGACCTACTCACACCGGTCCAGTCTGTCCGCTTTTTCATCAGGCCCTTCTGAAGGCAACTCGTATTCTGCGCAACACGCAATAGCGCTTAATTCTATCCACGGGCCGCTGACTGGTTCCTCGGGTCTCAGCTTTACCCCCTCTCTTTTGTGGAGGTCGGATAGTATCGTCAGCAGGAATACCACCAAGACTACCAGAAGCACTACGTCATCTTCCTCCAACGCCCCCTCTATACGGTCGAAACATTCCAGTATGTGGGGAACCAGTGACACGGACGGCAGTAGGCGCCTTGGTCTCCAGTCGTTCCTCTCCCTCGATTCAGCACCTCGTGCGTCTGCCGATACATCACACAAAACACATGGTTCCGTCTCTAGCTCCGATCAAAGCATCGGTATTATCACATTCGCCCAAGCTGGTGAGGCTTTCAGCAACCCGCGCCAAAGAAGCCGCGCCGTGTCCGTGGACAGTGCATATTCAGTAGCGCGGATTCCATCTCCTTCATAGTATGCGGTTCCTCCGCTCCGTACACGATTAGCATCTGACAGCCGCGATAGCCTTGACACTTCCTTCACATCTCCTGATTATCGTATAACCACGGGTGTGCGTACCTTGCAAGATATACCAGAAGCCTCCACAGGATCACTTTTCGAGTCTGAGAGCTTCAATGATGACAGCTCCGTAAGGGAGCCCCCGTGGCACCGTGGGCCCACGGGTCCGCTCAAGCTTTTAAAATCGCCTCGAAAGCAGCCTTCAGCCGCTCCAGCGGATCTGCCGGCAAAACCCTTGAAAGAGCTTTCGCCAATCCTCCCATCCCCGGCGACCATCCGTGCACTCCACCGTTCTCCCTCTGTCGCCACCTGTACAACTACAACTACGATACGCTCCACGATTAAACGTGCACGTAGAAACGAAGCACTAGCTCGTTTGGAGGGTAAATTCTACGACGCCCCCCCATTAGAGGATAAAATCGAAAGCTTTATGGGGTTTGACGATGATGACTCCTCTGAGGATGGAAATAAGACGGACGGTGATGGTAATGGACATCTGGATATTCTGTCCGTAGGACTGGACTTGCAGAGTCTCCCCCTTCCAAAGAAGCGAGAGTCTTTCCTTGTAGCGCCGCTCTCTACAAGCTTAACATCAACTTCGAGCTCACTACAAGCACGGTCCCTCGCAACCGAAAGCTCGCCCGGGTCAAGCGGCATCTCCTTGCATGATTCCCCACTCTGGCCCCAAGCGAATCTGCCCCCTCAACGAGGAAAGGCCGAAACTCGAGAAGTAGTCGAGGATATGAGAGTCCAAATCAAGTCGCCAAGGTTGGCTGTCTTGTCCCCGCAGCATTCTCCCTGTACTCCATTTCCATTGTCTGCGAGTGGCAGCACCCCACCCACTACTTCTGCAACCACCATTTCGTCAAGGAATGTCTCACCTTCGTCTTTGTCGAGCTTCACTCCCTTTTTTGACGAACCTTCGCGACCTCGTCCAGGGAAGAGACGCAACCGTGAAAAGACCAAGAAAGACAAAGGCTTCCCGAATGCCATGGGCTCGTTGGAAAACCTGTTCAGCATCGGGTCCAAAGCGGGAGATGGCGAGAGCCCGAAGTTGAATCGGTTTGAGTTTGAAACTTGGCTTGAATTGGACGGGGACGATTCGGGAGTGGACGGGGTAAGCAAGAAGAGCTTGCTTTAGTTCAACCGGCGAATTCGAAGTTTGGAGCTCTTGGTTGGGTGCGCTGGGGGAGGGCCTTCAGTTTCCGCGCGGGGCCTTCTCCTGAGTGGTTCGTAGTTCGCCTCCTCCTTGGGTTTGAGCCTTAATTTCGTGGGATCAGATTTCAGGAGTTTGGAGATCTTCAAGGGCACGGGTACTTTTACCCCTGGGCCCGTTGGAGCACCGGAGAGGTTGTACTGCGAAGCGCTAAGTATACCTCGTGGGGGATGAAACCAACAGGCCTGCGGACAGTCTGAGACCTCTACCCGATCAATGAAGCCTTCTCATCCGCATACACTACCATATGTGGGAGTCATCCTACTATGGTGTATTTATGCAGTGACGGACCAATAGTCGAACCCGTCTACCCCCGAATCGGAAGATCGACGGTTCGCGGTTGAAAACTCGACATGACGCTCATTCATTCAAACGTCTTACCGGTCGCGGGGTCATGCGGAACGTGTCAAACGGAAGAAACTCGACACCGAGCTGGCCGAACTAGAGATTCTACGGCAATCTTCAAAGACCGAGCGGTCAGGGAGGACACGTCCTTTTGTCCGCCTGCAAGCGCTGCGCTGCGCTCTCGGCCCATCCTACTGGCCGCTAGATGCACATTGTAGACCTGTTACTTTTGACGCCGGTCATGTCCTCCTTCCGATCTTTGCGGGGGCGTCGTCGATCCTCCTCCCGACACAATCCGGCCTTCCTATTCTGCGATGCACAGAAAGGACCAAACCACTTCTGATCATCGCGGTTCCAGCAGTCCATCGCCCTGTGCCTCATTTCCGCAGCGCTCATCTCTCTGCGCTTAATATGAATATGTCGATTCCTCTTTGAAACCTTCGAAAGAAGCGCTCTTTCTCCTTCTCCCCGTATCTCAGATTGGTTAGCTCGGCCATCGATTGCCTCCGTACTTCTGCACTACTCTCTCAATTTGGACTAACCCACAATGACATTGTTTTGTTGTATTCCGATCATTCCATCCATAGATTCTAGCCGGACAATGTATGTCTCTCCCATCTGATTTATTCTGGTGACCGTTTTATCATGTTTGTGAAGTAGTCGAGCAAGTTGGTGTCATATTCTGGCTTTTTGTTGAGGCGCACTCATGGAGCAACAATCACAGAGGAACAAATTCGGCGTGTTTCATATGTACCCACCAATAGCCACAGCAGGGACGCATCAATGGGAAATATTTGCGACTTTCAGAGTGATGCTTTGCCTGCAATTGTGGTAGTCGGCAGTTTCCATAACGCAAGTTCAAAGAGACGGACCTGGTTCCATATTAATTCTCACTCCTGTGCTGCGAATCCAAAGGTAATGATGCTGGATCAGATTGCTTTGTCTGCCCTGCATCCGGGTGATCCGGTCAACCGGAAGGTCCCTGCCTTACCGCAACATCTTGGATGGATCGTCGGGCAGCACGACGACAGAAGGTGATCGAAGTTTCGCAAGGATGTCAAGATGTCTGCAAATCTAAGGGTCAGTGGGGAACTTGCCGACGGCACTCCCCCGCCAAGAACAAGAACATCGGGAGATTTCCGCCGGATTTTTTCCCATGTTAGGTCGGTTAAACAAGTCCAGCTGCCCCAAATGTCACGACCCGATCACCTGATTGAACCCTCGAGTGGGGTGAGTTATCATCATTTGATAACAGTATTTGAGTGTATGAATGCTAGATGCACTGATTGCGCTCCTACAATCATTAATATATCGCTTTCTATAATAGCAGTGACCTTTGAACACACGATCTCAAAATACGAGGGTTTCAGGGTAGCCGAAATACAATTACGCGGAATGTGGTCACGCAGCTGTGTGTTCTTGCACGTCTTTACACCGAAGCTCTGCTGGGTGACCAAAACTTCTGTGGTCTAGACCATCTCTAGAAGTGCAAGGGTACATGGATCAAGTCGTCACCCGGCCATTTCCGACATAGTGACGGTAGTCAGCCAGACGATATCTAGGCACAGAAGGCCAGTATCAGCTAAAATGGCTTTCGCCCTCCGAGCGTTCGGAGCCGGAGTGGACCCACTGATGAGCCTGACGTCGGCGATGATCCTTAAGAGGTGGCAGGTCCACAAACACTCCAGGTGCATCGGAATGGACCGGTTTAGTATTTCCATCCCCAGGCCCTCCGGCTCTCTCTCACGTCTGCCCGACCTTCGATCTGATTTTGTTCGCCATACCCCGATATCAGCATAGACTTTTGCAACTGGTGGTCCAATGCGTGGTATTAGTGGAACAATCCCCTAAACATGATCATAATCCGGGTGTATACGTGGAGAGGGTTAAGGGACACTCGGATTGCCCCGGAGAATTGATCCCACTAGTGTTTTCGCCACTTGAGGATCAAAAGGACCAAAATTAAAGGATGTTACCGTCATCCTGAACGGATAATGACGTCCCTGATTGCGGGCAATGGACGAATCGTGAGGTTTGTTTCAAAAGCTATGGTGACTATCACCACATTTCGCGGATTGAGTACAAGTGGCTCTAGTCAAAGGTAATTCTCACTATGAACCATGCTTACTGTGAATCATGCTTACTATGAATCATGCTCCCTATGAATCATGCTTACTGTGAACTATGCCGTGAATGACCATCCGCGCGGGGCGACTGTCAATAGAAAACACAACGTAATCTGGATGGATAAAACACGGTCAGCCGTGGACAGCGGCCATGAGGATAACGTGGCAACATTACGTTGACAACCACCACATTGCAAATAATATTAATAGATAAGTTTATAATATAAATTACCGTCAGGAGGCTTGATGTAGGACTTGATAATTTGTTTGTAATCCACCGCAATGTGCGGCGTTACTAAAAGTTCAATGAAGTATAATACTGAACACAAAAGATAGGGGTTGCGTGACCGCAAGCAGTGAGCATTTGAATCAGCTTACAAACATAGCAGCTTGAAACATGCCTTGTTCAATAAGCACTGATGTGTCATTGGAATGGAACAAACACAGCAGTTTCTTTACAAATCAACAGTAATTCACTCTTGCAAGAAGAAAGTCTCTCGATCTCGCGATGCATTACAGCGGCAGTATCATTTTACTCATAGTTGCACCAAAAACATTTTTATCAAGACGGCGGAGTTTAACCGAGCCATCCCTTTTGCCGATGGTTTGCTGGCCCAACCAAAGTGAAGGTTATCTAGCAAACGGCGAATCAACGCCGCTGCGGAACTAACCATTGCCGCGACTAAATATTCAATGAACAAATGGAAATCCTCTCGTGTGGGTTTCCTCGAGTCAGAAAGGGCCCGGAAGCTCGGGCGTTTGGTTGTTGAATTGTGTATCGTTTGCTATTCGCCAGGGTTAACTCCGACGACGACTAATAGGCGAAATGTGGGGCGAAATGTGCCCGGCCAATTACGAATAATATTATTCGTTGGGCCCGCCACAAACACGTGAACGATATAAAATCGAGGTGATGGTCGAGACTCATGTCAACGGCTACGCCAACTACATACCGATATCCAATATAGACCCAGGCAAGGAGTCCGAGGATCTCGATTGGGGTAGGGGCGTTACGTTAGGGGACAGGGAATGCGTAGAAAAAGGCATAAACCACTTCAAGATGAGAGCCCCAAATTAGAGGAGATTGAAGCTGCGTCCTAACTACAGGCCGAGACGACCATTAAGTACAAACTCTCCGCGCAGAAGTCGGTGCGTACAGGATCGTGGCTAAGCAGCCTGTCGGATTGACTGACTATGATAATTTATCTAAAGCGTATCTAAAGCGTGGCAACAGATCTTTTTGACGTGGTTCTACATAACCTTGGTCTGATCTATCTATCAGTGGGGGTATGCGATGATTGCGCGCGTTAATCCAAACTAAAGCGATGTGAGGGACATTGGGTTTGTCATTTGACATTTGATTGACCTCGCATCGACTACGAATAACTACATTATGTGCATGATACTAATGGGCCACAGGTGAAAAGGAGCAGATCTCGGTTTAGTAATTAGAAGAATGGACGCACGGTGCTATGGTTCGTATGATTCACCATTCATTTGGGCGTCCCGCAGTTAGTTTCAAGGCTGTATAAGCGGTGAGGGTGATGTAGCGCAGCAGCTCACCGGATCCAAACTAAGTGGTGTGGCCCTTCCGGGCTTCATTATTATAATACGCAACTTAATGTACCCTTCGTGTCGACGGGCAGAGGGGTAGCCACCGATTCTTCTTTCGAGTCCTTGGGGTCCTTCATTTCCTCTTTGAAACCAAGGACAAGCTCCCGCTCATGCTATCTGAAACCAATGACAAGAAAAAGGAAGAAGAGAAGAAGAGGGAAAAAGGTGATCCTTGTGACGTATATACAACGCTCCTGGTGAATGAGGATCAAAAAAAAAAAAATTCCGCGCGGAAAAGATCCTTGTATTGCAGACGACTGTTTTAGAAATACCGAACGGCTAGAAATCAACCGAAATACGGGTTATCCGACACGCCCCGTTTGACGACTCCCCGAGTATCGGGGGCTGAACGGCTAGGACAATATAAAAAATTTGAATTGGGGTTGTCGCAAATTTTTTTTTATGCCTCTTATCATTCATACACCCCGAGGACGGAAGACAAGGGCCAACTGTAACAAGTAACCAACCAACCAACCAACCAATGACAGATAGCCAGCCGAAAGGCCCCCTCGTCCCCCTCCATACCCCCCCGACGCCCCGCCGCCATGCTCTGTGGAACGCCACCCGCGTTTCCGTTCCAATACATAGTTGGGAAAACCTCTCTCCCCCGCCTTCCCTAATGTATTGTATTCAGAACCACTTCCGCGGCGAAAGTGACCGGACGGGGCCCAGACCATCCTCCACGACTGTGGTGCGTGGATGGGGAAATGGGGTAGCTGTACGTCATGGTCATGAACTTGCACGTGTTGCAGCAACAAGTCTGGTTTTTGGCGGACCCACCCACTTACGTTTTCCGCACCGATGCGGTTTCTGGACGCGAATTTGGGCAGTTGCCAAGATACATAAGCACCACGTGCTTGTTTCATGTTAATATAAGCTCGGCAGAAGAACGAAGACAAGGCGCCCCGTGGGGCTTCGTACGATTCCTTTGTTTTGTTTTGAATCGGTTGTCGAAGCAGCTCTGAAGAATGTTGATGCATTGCTCGTACGACAAAGACATACGGCATACGGCAAGATGGTAATTGCGGTATCGCATGGTAGTCAATTGGGACATTCCGATGAAAGGCCAGTATTGCGAGCATGCTTGTTCCATAATTGGTATGTTGACAACTCCAGAAATGCTAGCACCTATGGGGCGAACCAAAAAAAATGGCGGCATAATTTGTACGATCCCTCAGCTGCTCGCCGGGACCCGACCTGCAGTGCAGTGCAGTGCGGGGTGTATTGGCATTGCAAGGTTCATC
>WNFL01403370.1_pt2 | contig 17094 bp, 13 predicted proteins | sample 5400361 | NCBI WGS metagenome assembly WNFL01 (sample SAMN13153351, study PRJNA577476) | soil metagenome | isolation source: 40 cm soil on Douglas fir-dominated hillslope | place: USA:California | collected 2013-09-17 | reverse complement strand
CGTCGACCGCCCCAACCTCACCTATGTCCTCATGGCGACGCCCAAGACCGAACTCAAGCCCTATACCTGGTGGTTCCTCTTCGTCGGCAGCGTCCCGTACAAAGGCTTTTTCACCCACGAGGACGCGCTCGCGGAAGCGCAGAAGTTCGAAAAGTCCGGCTACGACACCTACATCCGCACTTCCCCGGCCTTCAGCACGCTCGGCTGGTTCGACGATCCGCTGCTGGCGCACCTGCTGCGCTACGAGCGGGTGACGCTCGCGGAAGTGATCTTCCACGAGCTGTTTCATAACACGCTTTACGTCAGCGGGGCCGGGGCTTTCAACGAGAGCATGGCCAACTTCGTCGGCGGCAACGCGGCGATCGCCTACTTCCGCGAGCGCTCGGGCGAAGGCAGCGCCGATCATCTGCGGGCGATCGAGGCGTGGAAGGAGCAGGTCGAGTTTTCCCGCTTCCTGGGCGGCGTCGCCGCTTCGCTCACGGAGCTCTATGCGAGAAAACTGCTCGACGCGGAGAAGCTGAGACTGAGAGAGGAGATCTTCGAGCGCGCGCAGAAGGACTGGGCCGCAGAGACCGCCAAACAGCCGCGCAACCGCTACCGCTCCTTCAGCCAGGCGAAGATCAACAACGCCATGCTGGCGAACTACCTGCTGTATCTGAAAGACTTGGACCTGTTCGAGTCCGTGTATCAGCTGAACGGGAAAGACCTGGGGCTGTCGGTGACGAAGATCAAAGACGCGGTGAAGGGCGGGAAAGACCCGTTCGACGGCGTGCGCGTCCTGGCGCAGCGCCTCGAGGAGCAAAGCTCACAGGCCGGCAATCGCCTCCCGAAACCGCCGGATAGCGGCGATGTGATCCGCGGCCCCGGATAGGCCCGCCTTCAACGTGCTCACCGACAGGTGCGTCGCTCCGACCTCTTTCCACTTCGCGACCTCCGCGCGCCATTTCTCCGGCGTCCCGCTGGCGACCGACACGCGCCCCTCGACGCCGATCGCCGCGGGATCGCGCCCCGCCTCCCGGGCGTACGATTTTATTTTTTCCCACATCGCGGCCGCCTTGTCGGGCTCGGCGAGCGGGAACCAGCCGTCGCCCAGCCGCCCGACCCGGCCGAGCACGGGCTCGGCGCCGCCGCCGAACCAGATCGGGATCGGCCGCTGCACCGGCAGCGGGTTGATGCCGGCGTCGGTGATCGTGTGCCACCTGCCCTTGAAGGTCACGAGCTCCCGGGTCCAGAGCAGCCGCAGCACTTCGACCTGCTCTTCCGAGCGCGCGCCGCGGTTTTTGAAATCCTCCCCGAGGGCCTCGTACTCCACCGGGTTCCAGCCGATGCCGACGCCGAGGCGGAGCCGCCCACGGCTCAGCACGTCCACCTCGGCGGCCTGCTTGGCGACCAGCACGGCCTGCCGCTGCGGCAGGATGATGACGCCGGTGGCGAGGCCGATCTTCGCCGTCACCGCGGCCAGGTAGCCGAACAGGACGAAGGGTTCGTGGAACATGTCCTTGTGGGTATACGGCGGGCTCCAGCCGGGACGGCTCGCGGGATTGGCGCCCACGACGTGGTCGTAGGGGACGATATGGTCGTAGCCGAGCGATTCCGCCGCCTGGGCGAAATCCTTTACCGCCGACGGATCGGCGCCGATCTCGGTTTGCGGAAAGATCACTCCGAATTTCATGGCGGCTCCTTATGGCGTGGCGATGAGCGGGGAAAGTACCTTTTCCTCGAGCCAGGCCGACAGGTCGGCGAGGCTCTTGGCGCTGATCTCGTGCGCCATGTCGTACTCGCGGTAGGCGGCGTCGGCGCCGAGGGGGCGGAGCGTCTCGATCGATTCGCGCGCGCGCTCGATCTGGATCAATTCGTCGCGCGCGCCGTGCTGCACCAGCACGGGCGGCAGCTTTTTTCCGTCCTTGGCGTCGACCGCCGAAAAAAGGGCCGCCAGCTCCTTGGGCAGCCAGGAGCTCAAGACCGCGACGGCGGCGAAGCGCTCGGGCTCGGCGAGGGCGAGGCCGTAGGCCATCACGCCGCCCTGGCTGAAGCCCAGCACGACGAGCTTTTTCCGGTCGATCGGATAGCGCTCGAGCGCCGAGTCGAGAAAAGCGCGGAGCCGGTCGCGCGCCGAGAGGATCGCCGGCAGATCGGGCGGGCGCCCCATCGTGAGCGGAAACCAGCCGTATCCGACCGCGTGCGGCCCGAGCGGCACTTCCAGCGGCCCCTGCGGGCAGATCGTCAGAAAGCGCCCGTCCGAGAGATAGGGCGCGAGGCCGAGCAGGTCCTGCGCGCCGGCGCCCCAGCCGTGGAGCGCGAGTATCGCGGGGTGCGGGCCGTCGCCGGACGGCTCGAAAATGGCGTGCGCGAGCTGCATCGAATTTACCGAAACGGCATTTTTAATCTCGCATACTCTCCAGGCTTTTTAAACCCAGCCGGACGAAGATCACGACCGCGGCGGCGGTGAGCGCGGCGACGAGCGCGAGCGAAGGCGCCAGGACCCACAGGCTCGGCTCGGCCCCGTCCGGCCTGAGCGACCGGGAGGCGAGGAGGTAAACCGGCCACGCCTCGATCATGACCGAGAGCGCGACGAAGGCGACGCTCACGATCATGGCCGTGATGCCGCCGAAGCTGGTCGGGATTTGCGCCGCGTGGTCGTAGTCGAACTTGGGATACATCGCGCCGAGGCCGACGCCGATCGCGGTGATGCCGAAGGTCATCAAAATAACGGTCGCGAGCGAAAGCAGCATCATCCAGTCCGGCACGCGCAGCAGCTTGTTGCTGAAAAAGACGAGCAGGCAGCCGAGAAAAAGCAGCGGCACGAGATTCAGCCAGAACTTGCCGAGCACGATGGAGCGCAGCGCCACGGGCGCGCTCCGGAGTATCCAGAAGGCTTTTCCCTCCAGGCTCACCGCGGGAAACGCGAACCGGACCGCGACCGCGCTCAGCACGAAGCCCGCCAGGGCGAGGTTGGCGAACGAGACCGCCGCGCGCAGCGTGGCGGCCGGAATCGGCGAGCGGTCGAGCGGCAGCACCTTGAAGTTGTAGATGTAGACGACGATCAGAGCGGCGAGGAGGAAAAGCTGCGACCACTGCGTCGTGTCGCGGAGGAAGCTCTTCACGTCCTTGACCGCGACCGCCCGGGCGGCCGGCGGAAACGGGCTGAGCGCCGCGCCGAGGACCGCGTCGAGCAGCCGGTCCTTGCGCCGCCCCTGGCGCGACTCCTGCGCCTTGGACCAGGCGGCGAGATGGACGAGCGCCGAGACCGAGCCTCCCACCCACACCAGGAACAGGGCGTAGCTCGCCAGCAGCGGAAAGAAGAACCATACGTCCGCCGGCCGCTGGAACAGCGCGGCGCCGAAAATCTCGGCCGCCCAGCTGCTCGGGAGATAGGGCGCCGACGGGGTGTCCATCGCCGAGAGGTACTGGAGAAAAAAGCCGAAGCTCTCCGGGTTCATCAGCTGCTCGGGACGGGAGACGCGAAAGAGGACGTACAGTATGACGAAGGCGATCAGTCCGATGAAAAAAAGCACGTCGCGGATCCGCCGCGCCGGCAGCAGATAGACCAGCAGATGGGTGACGAGGACTCCGGCCGCCGCCGGTATGACGAGAAAAAGCGGCAGCACGAGGGCGACCCACAGATAGAAAAAGGCGCCGCCCCGGAACACCGACTGGTACGCGGCGAGTATCGGCAAGGTGAAGAACAGCACCATCCACGACGAATTGATCGTCGTCGCGGTCAGCCGGGCGGCGAAAAAATCGCCCGACGCGGTCGGCGCCGAGCGCAGCAGGGCGAGGTCTTGCGCCAGAAAAAAGGCCGAGAGCGCGGTGATGAGGTTGCTGAAAAGGAGCATGGACAAAAAAGTGAGCAGGATGATGAGCAAGAGCTGGAAGGCGAGGGCGGGGCCGAGCCCGTGGACGCTCTGGAAGTAAACCAGGACGCGCCGCACGGTCCAATAGGCCCCCAGCCAGAAGCCGGCGGCGAGCGCCAGGAGAAACAGGCGCCGCAGCCAATGGCTCTTCCGGAAAAGCTCGTTCTTCCAGGAGAGGACGGTCGGAGACAGTAGCGTCAAAAACAACATAGTGTTGAATTTTGAATGTCGAGTTTTGAATTAAAAGAATTAAAAATTACTTGGAGTTATTCGGAGGTCAGCTCGAGGAACGCGCTTTCCAGGTTGCCTTCCTCGATCTTCGCCAGGCTTCTGAGCTCGGCCATCGTCCCGCAGGCGATCAGTTTTCCCTTGTGGATGATCCCCACCCGGTCGCAGACTTCTTCGGCGACGCCGACGCTGTGGGTGGAGAGAAACACCGCGACCCCGTTTTTCGCCAGCGCGAGGAAGAGGTCCTTCAGCTTGCGCGCGCCCCGCGGGTCGATGCCCACCATCGGCTCGTCGACGACGAGAATCCCGGGCTCGTGGAGGAGCGCCGCCGAGAGGACCAGGCGCTGCTTCATGCCGTGGGAGTAGCTTTCGACCAGCTCGTCGCGCCAGCCGGAAAGCTCGAAGGTCTCGAGCATCTCGTCGATCCGGCGCGCGAGCGCCGGCCGCTCGACCCGGTGGAGCGCGCCGACGAATTGTAAAAACTCGGCGCCGGTCAACTTTTCGTAAATAAACGGCCGGTCGGGGACGTAGCCGGTGATCGCCTTGGCCTTCTCGGGCTCCCGCTCGACGTCGAAGCCGCCGAGCAGAACGCGGCCCGCGGTGGCCCGCAGAATTCCCATCATGACTTTTATCGTCGTGGTTTTGCCGGCGCCGTTGGGGCCGAGAAAGCCGAAGATCTCCCCGGCGGGGATCTCCACGTCGAGCGCATCGACGGCCGCGAGCCGGCCGTAGTGCTTGGACAGATTTTCGATGCGAATCATAATTCAACAGGCGCGAGGCGCGAGGCAATAGACATCGCAAACAGCTCCCGCCCCAAGCCTCGTGCCTTCTTCAAGATGCTTCCAACACCTGGATCTTCAAGTTGCCGATGAGCTGCAGGATATCGACTTGCCGGTCGATGTCGCCCTCGAGAAATTTAACGTGCGTCACGTCCGCCGGAAACTGGTTCAACACCGGGTCGAGCGAGACCCACTCGCCGAGCCAGACTTCCGACCAGGCGTGGTAGTAAAACGCCCCCTTTAAATAGACCACGCCCACGGCGGTCTTCGCCGGGATGCCCGCGGCGCGCGCCAGAGCGCTGAACAGGACCGCGTGCTCGTTGCAGTCGCCTTTCCTGGTGCGGAGAACCTCCAGCGCGTTGGGAATGCTGACGGTAGGCTCTTTCGCGAGCCCGCGGTAGACCCAATCCTTGATCCGCCCCGACGCTTTGACGGGGTCGGTTTCGGCGCCGACGATCTCGCGCGCCAGGGCGCGGATCTGCGGGTGGTCGCTCTGGACGAAGGGCGTGGGCTGCAGATACGAGGCGAAGCGCTCGGCGTTCACCGGCAGCCGGTAAGAGCGGCCGCCGTTCAGAGGCTCGCGCTTGATTTCCAAAACGTCGTCGAAAAGCCGCTGGCGCCCGCCGTCGAGCGGAAAGCGGCCGAGCTCGAAGCCGGACAGCCTGAGGCGGAGAAACTCCTTCCGCCCGGGATCGGCGATGGGCGTCGCGACGGCGACGGACGTTTCTGCGAGCAGATCGAGAGAGAGGGACTTGGCGCCGGGAACCGTCGCCGCTTCCTCGGCGGTCTGCCTGACCAGGGACAGCCCGGTCGGGCTTTCTTCCTTGAGAGTTCGGCCCGAGCCGTCGACCCAGGAGAGGACCGAGATGCCCCGGAACTGCTGGCGCAGCCGGATCGCCGGCTCCATGCGCCCGCCGATCCTTATCCGCTCGCGCCCCTCGATGGTGACGGAGGTCAGCTGCTGGGAGAGCGTCGCCGGATCGAATGTGGGGAAGATGTGCTCTTTTCCCGGCTCCAAATCCTGCGTCACGATGTACGGCTTGAGCGCCGCGAGCAGGTAAGGCGGCTGGCGGATCGCGATCTCAGATTCCGTCCGGTGGCCGCCGGAGTCCACCACCAGGCTCAGCTTGCCGGCGGCGAACGCGCCGCGCGCGCCGAAGCGCACGTTGTTGGAATCGAGCTCGAAGTCGAAGCGCTTCATCGCCCACTGGCCGTCGGCGGACATTTCGAGCCGGCTCGCGACGGTCTGCGTCGTTTCCAAAATATTGAGGCGCAAAACCGACGCGCTCTTGACGTTGTATCCGCCCGGCTCCGGGGTTATCTTCTGGCTGGAGTAGCCGATTTTTTCGCCGTGGAAGTAGACCCCCCACCATTCGTCCATCGGCTCGGTGATCGCCCCGGCCGCGGCCAGGGTAATGGGCGGCGGGGGCGCGGCGAGCTGGCGTTCGAGCAGCAGGACGTTCATCACGCAAAAGAACAGAACGATGGCGCCGCCCGCGGCCCGGTTTAAAGTCATCCGGTGTCGATTATATACCAACGGCGGTGAAAAAAATATATTCAAGCCGTCATCGACCATCACAAGAGACAAACAGGACTCCCGCTCTTGGCTGAAAGCCGATCGCTGAAAGCTATTCATGCTTTTTATCGCCGACAGGATGCTCGGGCGGCTCGCCCGGTGGCTCCGGATCATCGGCCAGGATGTCAAGTATAGTCCCGGCCTGTCCGGCGCCGGGCTCATCCGCGCCGCCCGGCGCGAAGGGCGGCTCATCCTTACGCGCGACGGCGCGCTCGCGCGAAAAAACCCGCCGCCGTACCTCATGATCGAGAGCGATCATTTTCGCGCGCAGCTCCGGCAGGTGATCGACCACTGCCGCCTCGATCCGTCGAAAGACGCCTTCACCCGCTGCGTCGAGTGCAACGCGGCTTTCGAGCCGGTCGACAAAGCCCTGCTCGAGGGCCGGGTGCCGCCGTACGTCTTCGCCACGCAGGAAAAATTTTCCTTCTGCCGCGGGTGCCGGCGCGTCTACTGGCCGGCCACGCATCAGGCGCGCATGGCGGCGGAGCTGAAGGCGATGGGGATCGCGGTGGATTAGCGCGCCCGGCCGCCGGCCGGGTCATTCAAAGTGGAATTTGTCCCGCCCGTGTGCTAATTAAACTAGCTTGCGCTCCCGGGTCGTCTCGGGGCGCGTGATCGGAAAAAAACACCGAGATCTTCCCCGGTAGCTCAGTTGGTAGAGCGGGTGACTGTTAATCACTAGGTCGGGGGTTCGAGTCCCTCCCGGGGAGCCAACTATCCGCACGAGGTAAATCCGATGGCGCAAAAAAAACTCGTAGGGAATGCGACGCCGAGGGTCGAGGGCGAGCAAAAGGTGACCGGCAAGGCGGTCTACGCCGTCGACGTGACGCTGCCCGACATGCTCTGGGGCAAGATTTTGCGGAGCCCGATCCCCTACGGGCGCATCAAGCGCATCGACGCGCACCGCGCGCTCGAACTGCCGGGCGTCTACGCGGTCCTCACCGGCGAAGACGTGACCGGCCTCAAGATCGGCCGCAAGCTTTACGACATGCCGATCCTGGCGGACGGCCTGGTGCGCTTCATCGGCGAGAAGGTCGCCGCGGTCGCGGCGGACGACGAGCACACCGCCGAAGAGGCGATCAATCTGATCGACGTGGAGTACGAGGAATGGGAGCCGGTGCTCGACCCGCTGAAGGCGATGGAGCCTTCCGCGCCGATTATCCATCCCGACGTGCCGAATTATAAAGGCCTGCCCAACAAGCTCGCCGCCGCGAGCAACGACTTCATCTACGTCACGTGGAAAAAAGGCGACATCCAGGAGGGCTTCCGCCAGGCCGACGTGGTCGTCGAGAATACTTTTACCACCAACCAGGTCCACCACGCCTACATCGAGCCGCACTCGTGCGTGGTCAAGACGGCGCCGGACGGCTCGGCCGAGATCTGGGCGTGCAGCAAGGTGCCCTACGGCATCCGCGAGCAGGTGGCGAACGCGGTGCGCCTCTCTCCCGAGAAGCTCGTCGTCCATCCCTGCTACATCGGCGGCGACTTCGGCGGCAAGGGCGACTTCATGGACATCGCGCTGGTCTATCTGCTCTCGAAGAAGAGCGGCCGGCCGGTCAAGCTCGTGATGGACTACGACGAAGAGTTCGTCGCCGGCAACCCGCGCCACGCGTCGATCGTGCGCGTCAAGACCGGCGTCAAGAAGGACGGACGGATCGTCGCCCACCACATGGAGTTCATCTTCGACAGCGGGGCCTACGGCGCCTTCAAGCCCAACGCCTATTTGAACGGCCCGCACGCCTCCGCCGGCCCTTACAACATCCCGCACGTCTTCATCGAAGAGCACATGGTCTACACGAACAAGGTCCCCTGCGGCCACATGCGCTCGCCGGGGGATCCGCAGGGCTTCTTCGCCAACGAGAGCCAGCTCGACCTCATCGCCAAAAAGCTCGGCATGGACCGGATCAAGTTCCGCCAGAAAAATTTCATGCACGACGGCGACGTGGACCCGACGGGCGAGAAAATCGACTATATCAAGACGGACGAGACCCTCGACCTGGCGCTCAAAGAGGCCGGCTTCTATAAGCCCAAGGCGAAAAACGTCGGCCGCGGCGTCGCGCTGGTGCAGTGGACGCCGAACGGCGGCTCGGGCACCGTGGGCATCACGATCGACGAAAAAGGCGAGGTGATGATCTCCTCCGCGATGCTCGACCAGGGTGCCGGGACCTACACGCTGCTCTGCGAGATCGTCGGCCAGGAGCTGCAAGTCCCGCTCGGCCACATCAAAGTCGAGAGTCTGGACACGAAAACCGGCAAGCAGGACACCGGCGTCGGCGCGAGCCGCGCGACCCGGGTCTACGGCAACGCCGGCTACCAGGCGGCGGTAAAGGCCGCCGAGGCGATCCGGCAGGCCGCGGCGGAGCGGCTGAAAACCACGCCGGACCAAATCGTGCTCTCCGGCGGCGCGGCCGAGTCGAAGCGCGGCGGCAAGCGCATAACCTACGCCGAGCTCGCCAAGGCCAAAGGCGGGCCGATCAGCGTCGAGGCGACGTACAACGACAACTCCAAGATCCACGAGGCGTCGATGTGCGCCCAGATCGCGGAGGTCGAGGTCGATACGGAGACCGGGCAGGTGAAGCTCAAGAAATTCACCACCACGCACAACACGGGCACGGTCCTTAACCCCCTCATGCACCAGGGCCAGATCGAAGGCGGCGCCATGATGGGCATCGGCTACGCCCTGATGGAGCACCTGATGATCTCCGAAGGTAAAGTCACCTCGACCCACTTCGGCGACTACAAAATTCCCACGATCCAGGACATCCCCGAGTTCAAGACCACCATCGTCGAGCGCGACAAGGGCGCCGGGCCGTACCACAGCATGCCGATCGGGGAGACCACCAACATCGCCGCCGCCGCGGCGATCGCCAATGCGGTCGAGGACGCCGTCGGCGTCCGGATCAACTCGCTGCCGATCACGGCCGAGAAAATCCTTACCGCGCTACGGGGAGCGTAAGCGCATGCCCCGACTTTCCATCGGCGACCGATTCCCCGCCGCGAAGCTTCACGACACGGGCGGCGCGCCCGTCTCGCTGCCGCTACCGCGGCCGCTGGTGACCGTGGTGCCGGGCCCAGGTGACGGCCTTCGTTTACGAGTGGGAGAGATACGCGCCGGAAAAGATCCAGATCCTCGGCGTCAGCGTCGAGCCGCCGGAAGAGGGTAAAAAGCTCCTGGAGCGCGTGACGCGCGACTGCCGGGAAGACCGGCCGCACATCTCTCTCGATCCGTACCCCGTTCGCCTTCTGAGCGATCCCAAGGCCGAATTGATCCGCGCCGTCGGCGTCGAGAACGAAGGCCACTGGGCCGGGCTCATCTCCCATCCGGTCACGTTCGTCGTCGACTACGCCGGCGTCGTCCGCTGGGTCTACGCCGGCGACAGCGCGTCGGACCGCCCGAGCCCGGTCGCGCTGGCGAAGACGGCGGTTTCCGTCGCGCGGGGCGAGGCTCTTCCGCAATAAATCAAAATGGAGTATTGCATGGTGGAGTGACGGGTTAATAACCAACGCGCTCCGATACTCCGGCACTCCAACCGTCTTGTCATGTCCGATAGTCTAAAACCGCTCGCAACCGTCCCCGGCGCAGGGTCGATGGTCCCCGAATGGCCGAAAGATCCCGGATCGTCGGATCACTGGATTCACATCGAGCGGAGCCCGCGGCGCGTGCGCGCCGTCTTCGGCGGCGCGGCGCTCGCCGACAGCGAGCGCGTTCTTCTGCTCCGCGAAGCGAAATGCCTGCCGGTCTACTATTTCCCCGCCCAGGACGTTCGCGCGGAGTTCATGCAGGCGACCGGGCGCCGCGACCAATGCCCTTACAAAGGCGGGGCGTCCTACTGGACGCTCTGCGCCGGGGGGAAAACCGCCGAGAACGCGGCCTGGAGCTATGGCGAGCCGCTGCCGCCCGCGGCGGCGCTCAAAGATCATTTCGCTTTTCAATGGGACGCGCTGGACGCCTGGTATGAGGAGGAAGAAGAAATCTACGTTCACGCGCGCGATCCCTACAAGCGGGTCGACGCCATCCGGAGCGCGCGCCACGTGCGCGTCGTCGTCGGCGGCGAGACGGTCGCCGACACGCACCGGTCCCGGCTGGTTTTCGAGACCGGCCATCCGACGCGCTATTATATCCCGCTCGACGACATCCGCGGCGATTTATTGGTGCCAAGCGACACGGTCTCGCGCTGTCCTTATAAAGGCATCGCTTCCTACTGGTCGGTCCAGGCCGACGGCCGGATCTTTCCCGATCTCGCCTGGAGCTATCCCGAGCCGATCCCGGAATGCCCCAAGATCAAGGGCCTCGTCTGCTTCTTTCAAGAGCGCGAGACGACGATCTTCGTCGACGGCGAAGAGATGCCGCGCCTCAGCACCAAGTGGTCGCGCTGAAAAAAGTGGTCAGTGAGTAGAGTGAGCAGTCGATGAAGGCGCTGCGTTGGGACGGACGGACTTTAGCCTTCGAGTCCTCGCATCCCGCTCCGGCCGCCTCGGATGAAACGGCCCTCGTCCGCGTCCGTCTCGCCGGCATCTGCTCCACCGATCTCCAGATCTTCAAAGGCTACCTGGGCTTTCGCGGCGTGCCCGGCCACGAGTTCGTCGGCGAAGTCGTCGAAGGGCCCGTCCCGCTCATGGGCCGGCGCGTCGCCGGCGAGATCAACTTCGCCTGCGGCCGCTGCGATTATTGCCGGCGGGGCTTGGGACGCCACTGCCCCGAGCGGAGGGTCATGGGCATTCTCGGCGCCGACGGCTGCTTCGCCGAGATGGTCGCCGTGCCCGCGCGCAATCTGCACCTTGTGCCGGAAGGCGTCCCGGATGAAGCCGCGGTCTTCACCGAGCCGCTGGCGGCTGCCTTCGAGATCCTCGAGCAGGTCGAGATCGATTTCACGCGCGAGGTCGTCGTCTTCGGCGACGGCAAGCTCGGCCTCCTGTGCGCCCAGGCGCTCGCCACGACCGGCGCGCGCGTGACGCTCGTCGGCCGCCACCCGGAGAAGCTCCGGCTCGTGAAGCCGGCCGGGGTGCGCGCGGTTTTGCTGGCTGACTGGCGGCCGCGGCCCGCGGAAATCGTCGTCGAGGCGACCGGCTCCGCTTCCGGGCTCGAAACGGCGCTCGCCGCCGTCGCGCCGCGCGGCACGCTGGTGCTCAAGAGCACGGTCGCGGAGGAGCACAGGCTTTCGCTCGCGCCGCTGGTCGTGAACGAGATCACCGTCGTCGGGTCGCGCTGCGGCGTTTTTCCGCCCGCGCTCGCGGCGCTGGCGGAGAAAAAGATCGCCGTCGCGCCGCTGATCGAAAAAGTTTATCCCCTCCGCGACGCCCTCGCGGCCGTCGCGCACGCCGGCCGGCCCGGCGCGCTCAAGGTGCTGCTCGACGCCTCGGCGCGCTAACGCTGCGCATTTTTGTTGACACGGACCAAAGAATCTTTTAGCCTGCGCGAGCCCGCGCCTCGGGCGAGCGCTCGATAGCCCGACCGTAATACTTACGACAACAGGAGGCCCCCCGTGAACTATTTCCGACCCTACTCGTTTCCCGCCGAGCCGGCCGTTTTCGCCGCCTGGGACTCCCAGGTCGCAACCGCCAGAGAGACGCCGTGGCTGGAAGAGTTATTGGCCGAGGCCGGGAGCGGGCTGTTTCCGCTGTTTGCCGCCCGCTACGCCGAGATCAGCGCCTTGCCGCGGCGCGCGCGCCGCGCGCTGCAGCGCCGATTGGCGCGCTCGCGCGAGCTGGCCTTGCCGCCGGAGCGGCGGCGGCAGCTCGCCGGCTCGCTCGCGGGCGCGGCGCTCCTGCTCGCGCTCGGGCAGGGGACGGCGCTGGCGAACACGATTACCGTCAACACCGCCGCTCATGGGGTCAAGAGCGACGGCAAGTGCTCTCTGGTCGAGGCGATCGACAACGCCAACGACACGGGCACCGGCCAGCCGCACGCGGACTGCGCGGCGGGCGACACCGATCAAAATAATATCGACACCATCATCCTGGCGAAAAAGACCTTTACCCTGACCTCGTCGTCCGGCTCCTTCTACGGCTCCGACACGGGCCTGCCTTTGATCACGAGCAAGGTCACCATTCAAGGCAACGGCGCCAAGATCGTCCGTAAGAAAGGCGCGCCCTCGTTCCGCCACTTCGCCGTCGCCGGGAACGGTTCCATTGACCAGCTCCGGCTCTATGGCCTTACTTTGGGCGGCGGGTATTCGAACAGCCACGGCGGCTCCATCGTCAACTACGGCCGCCTTTACATCTACGACAGCGTTATCACGGGCAACGGAGCCGGCGGCTACGGCGGCGGTCTCGACACCGTGGAGGGCCGCCTGCGCGTCCACGACACCATCATCTCGAAAAACTTCTCCTATCGCTCCGGCGGCGGCATCGGCAATTTCCATGCGGACGCGCGAATCTATAACAGCACGATCACGGGGAACGCGGCGTACAACGGCGGCGGCGTGCAAAACTTTCAGGCCGGCTTGCGCATCTACGACAGCATCATCTCTTTCAACGCGGCCTATGGCGACGACCAGAGCGCGGGCGGCGGCATCCACAACGAGGACGCCGGCGCATTCGTCTACGACAGCCTGATAACCGGGAATTATGCCTCTTACGAAGGCGGCGGAATCAATAACTTCGACGGCTACCTCAAGGTCGATCCGACCACGATCTCGAACAACACGGCGCCTTTGGGGGGCGGCATCGCCAACCGCGACGGCTCGACGGCTAGATTGAACAACACGACGATCACGGGGAATAAGGCCGAGCTCGGCGGCGGCATATTCAACGTGAACGGCGCCACCGCCTACGTCGGTAACAGCACGATCACGAAGAACACGGCTTTCGGGCCGGGCGGCGGCGTGTATAACGACGCCTGGTTCGTTATGGAAGACAGCAGCGTGACGAAGAACAAGGCGTCGTCGGGCGGCGGCGGCATCCATAACAACGGCACATTCGTCGACAACGGCGGCGACCTGATCAACGGCAACAAACCGACGGACCTGGGGTCTTGATCTAATACGCTTCCAGCCCAGCATCTTTCCGGCATCTTCACAGCCGCCGGGTGTAGGATCTCTCCGCATCCGGCAGCGGGTTTTTTAACCCACAATCTATCTTCTTTCTCTCCTGTAAACCTTTTCCTTCGACCCTCGTCTAAGTAAATGCAGCTTTACTTAGCTAGGGTCTTTACCTGCATGTTTTGCAAAGTACGCCGTTTTTTTGCCCCACCCGACATTCTTCATGATTTTAAGGAGCTCTTATGAACTATTTTCGCCCCTACGCAATTTCCGCGTACGAGACGGTGCTGGCCGCGTGGGACTCTCAGGTTGCCGAAATAGCTGAAGATTCCGATTTGGCCGATACCCTCGCGCAGGCCGGAAGCGGGCTTTTCCCGCTTTTTGCCGCCCGCTACGCGGAGCTTCGCGCCTTGCCGCGCGGCGCCCGCCGGGCGGTGCAGCGCCGGCTCGCAAGCGCGCGGACATTCAACGCATTTTCGCCCGAGCGGAGAAAAAAGCTCGCCGCCACGCTGGCCGGGGCGGCGCTGCTGTTGGCGCTGGGGCAGTCGGCGGCGCATGCCGCGACGATCACCGTCAACACCACGATCCCCAAGATCAATTCCGTCGACGGCCTCTGCTCGCTGATCGAGGCGATCGTCAACGCCAACGACGACGCGGCGACGCATCCCGACTGCGCGGCCGGGAGCGGCGCGGACACCATCGAACTCCCGGCGGCGGGCACGCTGACGGTCACCAGCACGTACGCGCATTACAACGGCGCGACCGGCTTGCCGACGATCGCGAGCGAGATCACCATCGACGGCAACGGCGCCAGGCTCGCGGCTAAAAAAGGCGCGCAGTTCCGTCTCTTCGCCGTCGAGACCGGCGGCGACCTCACGCTGGAGAACGTGACCGTGAGCGGCGGCTCGCAGTCCTACGGCGGATCGATTCTCAACTACGGCACGGTCACGATCAGCGACAGCACGGTCAGCGGCGCCCGGGCGGGCCTGGGCGGCGGCGTGTTCAATGCGTCCGGCGCCGTGCTCAACGTCGACAACAGCACGATCTCGAAAAACACCGCCGTCTACGGCGGCGGCATCTACGATTTCGGCGGCACGGTCGACGTCTTCTACAGCACGATCACCGGCAACCGCGCGATCGTCGACGGCGGCGGCGTCTACGAGTACGCGGGCGCTCTCAGCGTGGAGTACAGCACGATCTCGAAGAATCTCTCCGGGCGCGACGGCGCGGGCATCCACAACCGCGACAGCTCGGCGACGATCTATTACAGCACGCTCTCGGCCAACAAGACGGGCTTCTTCGGCTACGGCGGCGGGCTCTACGACCGCTCGGGCACGACGGACATCGTCAACAGCACGATCTCCGGAAACAAGGCTTCCGTCGGCGGCGGCATTTTCAACCGCTCGACGCTCACGGTCTCCAACAGCACGATTTCTAAAAACAGCGCCGGCGACGGCGGCGGCATCTTCACCCACGAAGATCTGACGCTCAAGCGGAGCCTCGTCTCCGGCAACTCGGCCTTTTTCGCTCGCAACGTGGACCGTTTTTCCGGCACGGTTACCAGGGACAATTACAACCTGTTCGGCTCGAGCGGCTACGACGGCGTCAGAGGCTTTTCGGTCGGCGCTTCCGACATCGTGCCCGGCGTGGGAATCACCGGCATTCTCGGGCTGCTCGCCAACAACGGCGGCCCGACGCAGACGCATGCGCTGGTCCCCGGCAGCCCGGCGATCGACGCGTCGCCGGTGGACGGCGACTGCCCGGCCGCCGATCAGCGCACCGTGGCGCGGCCGCAGGGGCCTCTCTGCGATATCGGCTCGTTCGAAAAATAGCCGCGCCGCCGGCGCCGCGTTGACAGCGGCGGATATATAGCGCAATTTATTCGCTGCATGGCTCAAGCGTCCGAACCCGCCGCCGCGGCTTTACGCAGCGTCCACACGGCGAATCTTCCCGCGCTCTTCGATCGGCTCGGCATCAGCCTGGTCGTTTCCACCTACCAGGCCGGCAAGGCGATCGTCATCCGCAAGGACGAGGGCGCTCTCAACACCCATTTCCGCACCTTCGCCAAGCCGATGGGCATCGCCGCCGATCATCTGCGGCTGACGATCGGCGGCGCCAGCACGGTCTGGGAGTACCGCAACATGCCCGCGGTGGCCGAGAAGCTCGAGCCGGCGGGCAAGCACGACGGCTGCTATCTGCCCCGGCGCATCCACGTCACCGGCGACATCGACATCCACGAGCTGGCGTACGACTCCCAGGACGAATTGTGGGTGGTCAACACCAAGTTCTGCTGCCTCTGCACGCTCGACGCGGCGCACAGCTTCAACCCGCGCTGGCGTCCGCCTTTTCTCAGCGGCCTGGCGCCGGAAGACCGCTGCCACCTGAACGGCCTCGCCATGGTCGACGGCCGGCCCAAGTACGTCACCGCGCTGGGCGAGACCGACAGCGCGGGCGGCTGGCGCGCCAACAAGGCCCAGGGCGGCATCCTGATGGACATCGAGACCAACGAAATTTTGCTGCGCGGCCTCTCGATGCCGCACTCGCCGCGCTGGCACCGGGGCAGGCTCTGGGTGCTGGAGTCGGGCGAGGGCACGCTGGCCGAGGTCGATCTCGAAGCGCGCACGTGGCGCACCGTGGCCGAGGTGCCGGGCTTTACGCGCGGCATCGACTTTATCGGGCCGCTGGCTTTTATCGGCCTCTCGCAGGTGCGGGAGAGCGCGGTCTTCAGCGGCATCCCGCTGGTCCAGCGGCTGAAAGAGCGCACCTGCGGCGTGTGGGTGGTCAACATCGAGACGGGCGAGACCATGGGCTTTCTCCGCTTCGAGGCCGGCGTGCAGGAGATCTTCGCCGTGTCCGCGCTGCCGGGAATTCGCTTTCCCGAGATGCTCGAATGGAACGATCCGCGGCTCGCCCAATCCTACGTTTTGCCCGACGAGGCGCTCGCCGACGTGCGGCTCCCGACCCCGGAAGAGCTGGCGCGCACGCCGGCCTTTCACTTCCAGCGCGGCAACGAGCTCTATTCCAAGGGCAAGCTCGAGGAGGCGATCGCCGCGTACCGGCAATGCGTAGCCATCCAGGCGGAGTTCCCCAACGCGCGCTTCAATCTCGGCGTGGCGCTGGGCGACGCGGGCCATTCCGAAGCCGTGGAGTGTCTGGAAAAGGTCGTCGAGGCCGAGCCGGAAAGGGCCGAGGCGTACAACAGTCTGGGATTCGCCGTCAGCCGGCGGCGCGAGCCGCGAAAGGCGATCGCCTGTTACGAGCGCGCCATCGAGCTCCAGCCGAAATACGTTCAGGCGCATTTCAATCTCGGCATGAGCCTGCTGCTCGTCGGCGACTATGCGCGCGGCTTCGCCGAATACGAATGGCGCCGGCAGATGCCGCAATTTCCCGTGCTGCGCACGCCGCATCCGGCATGGGACGGGCGCCCGATACCGGACAAGACGCTCTTGATTCACGGCGAGCAGGGCGCGGGCGACGCGATCCAGTTCGCGCGCTACCTGCCCGAGGCCGCGGCGCGCTCGAAAAAAATCATCCTCATGTGCCGCGCCGATCTCGCGCCGCTCTTCGCGACGATTGCCGGCGTCGGTGAGATCCGCGCGCCGGGAGAGGTCGCAGTCGCGGAGTTCGACGCCCACCTGCCGCTCTTGAGCCTGGCGCACGTCTTCGGCACGACGCTG
>WNFL01405109.1_pt2 | contig 17097 bp, 14 predicted proteins | sample 5400361 | NCBI WGS metagenome assembly WNFL01 (sample SAMN13153351, study PRJNA577476) | soil metagenome | isolation source: 40 cm soil on Douglas fir-dominated hillslope | place: USA:California | collected 2013-09-17 | reverse complement strand
CGCAAAGCTATACTCGCCCACTCCGGGGGTATTTGGTGCCACGTCTGCTTCTGCTGTTGGTTTTGTCCACCGTGTCGACGGTTCTGCCGGCTTCAGCCCAGGATCCCGTCACCGTCAATCCCAGCATTGCCAAAGTCGAGTTCGAGAACGACCGCGTCCGCGTTCTCCGCGTCCACTACGAGCCGCATCAAAAATTCGGAATGCACGAGCATCCGGCTAAGGTTGCCGTTTGCCTGACGCAGTTCCACCCTCGGCGAGTAGCGCCCGACGGCACTGCCGCGGAAGGCACCTGCCCCGCCGGTACGGTGGTTTGGCGCGAACCGGAAAAGCACGCCGTCGAAAACCTCGACGCCGCCCCAGCCGACTCCATCGAGATTGAGCTGAAATATGCTCACGCGCCTGCCGCCGCCGTGCCTGCGGGAGGCTCCGTTCCCGTCGACCCGCTGCTGATCGAACTTGAGCCCCATCACCACGTGCTGTTTAAGAATCAGTACGTCGAAGTAATGGACGTACGAATCGACCCCGCCGATATCACCTCGTACCACACCCATTCCCTCGACACGGTCTACGTCCGGCTCACCGATTCCTTAACCCAGTCCCAAATCAAGGGGGAAGAATGGGGACCAACCCGCTCGTCGAAGCCCGGTCAAGTCGTCGTCGATAACCACTCCCAACACCCACTAACCCATCGTGTAAAGAACCTGGGCGCCACCCCACACCGCGTCCTGGTCGTCGAACTCCTCCCCGAGCCGCCGAGGTAAGAAAATAGGCTTCGTATCAGGGCACCCCTGCACAACTCGCGCAAAAACTAATCCTGCTCTTGAGCGGCGCAGGGCTTCAGCCCCTGCGATAACCCCTTTGCTTGGAATGGCGGCTCTAATCCGCAGAGTGGAGCTCGCATCGGTTTACAGCTTCAGTATGGATCAAAGATCGGGTTCGTGAGCCACCGGACCCAGCCGGGTTCAAGGAAGGTCGCAAAGCTGCCGATAGGAGGGAGGAGCGAATTGCGGACGCTCCTCGCGAGCCCCGCACGGCAACCATCGAGCCAGCAACGATTTGGCTGGCAATGTCTAAGCCCCGCCCCCGTTCCGGACAGGTCCGAGACAGAACGCGCTGGCCAAGGTGAGGAGACAAGAAATGGAACAGGACTTGTTCGTCGGGCACTCGGTGACGTCAGCACGGGACCTCCACGAAATTTTCCGCAAAATCTGGGTGGGCGACCGTGAGCACGGTCGTTTCCTCACCGCGTTCGCCGAGGCTCTCTCGGTCGCCGACTCCGAAAATTTCTACGCCTTGGCGCCGGCAGCTCTCCTCTTGATCGATAGGTACCCAATCCTCGCTACCTACGCCCACCAGATGCTAGATGTGGAGGACGCTGCCTCGGCAACGGAGCAGGATGGATTTAGCGGCCTGCGCATCGAGCCTCATCTGGCCACGCCCGCCGCCAAGGTTTGCGTCTGGTACAAAGGGGGCAAATGGTGCGCCACCATCTTCGCGAATACGAGCCTGGGCAAGATGACCGTAGCTCACGAGGACGGCGTCCACATTAGCGTCATCAAGCGCGGCGATGGTCCTCTGGAACCGCGCTGAAGTTCGCCTGGCATGAGCATTGCGCCAGTTCGTCAATATACTTTGCAAAATAAAGAACTTCATGTAAAGTAATCCCGACACCTTGGAGGAACCCATGCTCAAACGCATCGCCGCCATCGTCTTCATCTTTATTTGCACTGCGATCGCTTGGGGCATCCTCGGCGGCACCATTTTCTCCCGCACCTACTCGCCTCGAAGCGGCAGCCTCTCCGGAGCCGTCGCCAGCAACTGGGGCACGCCCCAAACCCAGGCGCCTCCTTCAGCCGCCTACTTTGTGGAGCGCAGCAAGACCGACGTGCATGTCGAGGATGGCAAGACCATCTCCCGCCAGGTTACGGAACAAGTCGCTCACCCGCTTCCCCTGGAGCGTTCCCGCGTCGACGTCACCCTGAATCTCGACTACCGCCAGAAGGGGCTCCTCTGGTTCAGTACCTACGCCGTGAATTTTTCCGGCGTGTACAGTTACAGGAATCCCAGCGACCAGCCACAGAACGTGACCTTCACGCTCAACTTTCCCGCTGCAGAAGCGATTTACGACGACTTAACTGTTCTGATCGACGGCAACCCAGTTGCCATCAGCACCGGAGCAGGCCACGCCGCCACCACAGCCACGATTGCCGCAGGGCGGACTGTTACGCTCACCTTCGCCTACCGCTCGCAAGGATTGAATAGTTGGAATTACCGTTTCGCCGACGGCTCCGGTGACAACAGCGTCTCGCAGGTCAAGGATTTCGTTCTGACCATGCACACCAATTTCAAGGCCATTGATTTCCCGCAGAATACCCTCTCACCCACGGAGAAGCACGAAACTGACAGGGGCTGGGACCTGACCTGGACCTACAAGAACCTCCTCTCCGGCCTCCAAATCGGCATGACCATGCCGGAAAAGCTCCAGCCTGGCCCCCTCGCCGGAGAGATCAGCTTCTTCGCTCCCGTCTCGCTCTTCTTCTTTTTCTTCCTCATGTTCATCCTCACCACCCTCCGCGACATTGATCTGCACCCCATGAACTACTTCTTCCTGGCCGCCGCTTTCTTCGCCTTCCACCTCCTGCTCGCCTATCTCGTCGACCACATTTCCATTCACTGGGCCTTCGTTATCTGCTCCATTGTTTCCGTGTTCCTGGTCGTAAGCTACCTGCGCCTGGTCGTCGGAATGCGCTTCGCCGCAGTGGAAGCCGGCGGCGCGCAGCTCCTCTACCTGGTCCTGTTCTCCTACGCCTTTTTCTTCAAAGGCTTCACCGGCCTCGCCATTACCATCGGTTCCATCCTCACCCTATTCGCTGTCATGCAGATGACCGGCCGCATCAACTGGCGCGAAAAGTTCGCCGCCATGAGTACGCTCGGAAAGTGGAAATAGGGACCTTCTGGAATGGTCCCGGACGCTCGATCTGTTTAGAATGAAGCCAGGCCCCCGAGGCGCGCCGCATTGTTCGATATTCATACCCACATCCTTCCTCAAGTCGATGATGGCGCCAAATCCTGGGAAATCGCCCTTGAGATGTGCCGTATGGCGCAGGCCGACGGCATCCAGCACATGGTCGCCACGCCGCACGCCAATGAGCGCTACGACTATGATCGCGACGCCCACGAAGCCCGCCTCGCCGAACTTCGCACCCGTTTCGGCACTGGCATGGAGTTCAGCCTAGGCTGTGATTTTCACCTGTCGTACGAGAACCTGCTGGACTTACAGATTCACCCCAGGCGCTACTCCATCGCCGGCGAGCGCTACATCCTGGTCGAGCTGAGCAACTACAGCATCCCGCCGCAGGTCGAGGAGGCCATGCTGCGCCTCGGCGATCTCGGCCTCACGCCCATCCTCACTCATCCCGAGCGCAATCCCATCCTGCAGGAGAATCTGGCCCGCGTCCTAGGGTGGGCTGAGCGTGGCTGCGTCGTTCAAATTACCGCCTCCGCTCTTATCGGACGCTGGGGAGAGCGCCCGCAGCAAGCCGCGCTCCTGCTGCTTCGCCATCAAGCCGTCCACGTCATTTCCACCGACGCGCATGACATCGAGCGCCGGCCGCCCGTCCTCTCCACCGCGCGCGACGTTGCCGCCGGGCTTTTCGGCGATGAGGTCGCACAAGCCCTCGTACTGCACAATCCCGAAGCCATCGTCCGCGGCCGCGCCCTTCCCTATTTTCCCAAGACGCTCAAAAAGGCGTGAAACAATCTGCAATTGGAGGAAATCGAGACAGACGGAACGATCCCTTCGATTGCGTGCCGAATGGAAGGCGTACGTTCTTACGAGAGAGTCCAGGGAAACGTCCCGTCTATCCCCGAAGTTTCCCCCTGAAGCACCTTGCTGAGACCTACTTCGCCTTCGCTTTCGCCGCTTCTGCGAGCTTGCGCAGGGCTGTGGTGGTCTGCTCGGAATAGTTGACGCGCTTGGGCGACTTCTGGCGGCGGTTGCGCTTGGTGACGGTGTGTCGGTTGGCCATGGAAATCTCCTGGGAGTCCTTCATATGAGTGCTTCCGCATCATAGCATCGCGCTGGATCACTCCAAGACAGACACTCCTGTCCGCCGCCTTTGACCTTAGGTTCTGACTCTGCCCTCCACATAATCAACATAATCAACGTCAAAAGCAGCGGACATGAGTGTCCGCTCTACAGTAACGCTCAAGTCTTCGAACTGCGCGGACAGGGTGCAAGTGATAAATTGCTTAGGAGAAAACCGAGTCCTGGAGAAAAACATGAATGCTACCAATATCTACCTGAACTTCGACGGGAACTGCCGCGAGGCGATGACGTTTTACGGCAAGTGTCTGGGAGCGGAACCGGGGTTCACGACGTTTGCGCAGGGGCCGCCGGATGTGGCCGCCATGGCGAAGGACACTCCCGATCGCATCCTGCACACGGAGCTGCATAGCGGGCCGGTGGTGCTCATGGCATCGGACACGATGCCGGGGATGGTGTTCCAGGCAGGCAACAACTTTTCCATCGCGATCATGTGCGATACGCTGGCCGAGATGGAGCGTCTGTTCGCCGCGCTTAGCGAGAAGGGCAAGGTCACCATGGCCATGCACGACGCCTTCTGGGGCGGGCGCTTCGGCATGCTGACGGATCGATTTGGGATTCAATGGATGCTGAGCTACCGGGCGCCGGGCCAGCATTCCTGAAAAACCCACGCTTTCCGAGAATCCACGATTCTTGAGAAACCATGTCCAACCCAACACGGTAGAGCTGGCCTTCAGAGCCTGCCCTGAGCGCAGCCGAAGGGCCGGCGTCCCAGCCTTAGGTAGAAGCTGGCCAAAAGGCCAGCGTCCCAGCCTTAGGTAGAAGCTGGCCAAAAGGCCAGCGTCCTGGGGGTCAAAATTGAGTGGGCTTTAGCCACCGATGTAATGCAGTTCTAGCGTGGGGAATTCGGGTCGGAGGCTGCCGGGGGTGCGACGGATGGCGCTTTCTCGACGTGGGAGGTCATGGCGCTTTCGGGGTTGAGCAGCTTGTCATTGCTGGGGCCGAGGCCGAGCTTGATGAGGGCGCGGGAATCGGGAACGACCTTGGACTGCCAGCCATTGGCGGCCTGGTAGCGGCGGAGGGCTTCCTGCGTTTTGAAGGCTCGCCGTCGAGGTAGTGAGACTGAATGAGAGCCTGCTGAATTTGCTCGGTGCGGCGTCCATCCACGCTTTGCTGTCCGTGGCGCTTCCAGTTGCGGCTGTGGCGGGTGCGCTTCAGATGCTTCCCGGTGCTGGACTTGGCGGAAGCCGGTTTCGCGGAGTGCTTGGTCTTATGCTGGGTGGTAGACGCTAGCGAGGTCGTGGCGGCCACAAGCAGCAACGCCAGGAGCGAAGCTCCAAGCCGGCCAGAGATGGTGTTTCGAGAGCCCAATCGTACCTCGCGATTCGTTAGTTATTAACAGCCACAGACTTGTACCGCAAATCCTAAGCCCGCGCCAGGCCCAACGGACCGGAACTGCGATCCTTACTATTCTAGGACGCAGTTCCACTCCGCGCAGGTTGGATACAGGTTACGGAAGGGTGTTGCCCAGTAGGACTGTGGAGCTGCCGCGGCCGCGGGGTTTTACGAGGAAGACTACATCCTGGCCGCTTTTCAGGCTGGATTCGAGGCGGCGGAACTCGTCTTCGCTGTTAACGGGTTGTTTATTGACTTCAAGGATAATGTCGCCGCGGTTAACGCTGATGTCTTCGGCGAAGGAACCGGGCTTTACTTCCTGGACGATTACGCCCTTGCCGGGGGGGACGTCCATGCGTTCGGCGAGGTCGGGGGTTACGGACTTCACGGTTACGCCGAGCTTGCTTTCCTTGGCTTGGGCGTCTTCGCTGCTGTCGTCCTCGTCGCCGAGACGTGCGGCGAAGAGCTTGGAGCGATCGGCGATGGTGACGGTGGTGTCGGAGGGCTTGCCGTTGCGCATGAAGCCGAGTTTGACTTTGCTGGAGGGCTTGCGGGAAGCGATTTCTGCGACGAGTTCATCGCCGGTGGATACTTTCTTGCCGTCCACGGCGGTGATGGTGTCGCCGACCTTCAAGCCCGCCTGCTCGGCCGGGCTGCCGGCGACCACGGCGGAGATGGCGACGCCTTCGCCATAAACGCGCGATACAGCCTGCGAGGGCTGCGCCGAGAACTGCACGCCGATGGATCCGCGAGTGACTTTGTGTTCGGGACCGATGAGCTGGTTGTAGACATCGCGGATGATATTGGACGGCATGGCGAAACCGACACCGGCGTAGGAACTGGTTTCGGTGTAGATGGCGGTATTGATGCCGATAATCTCGCCGTTCATGTTGACCAGTGGGCCACCGGAATTGCCGGGATTGATGGCGGCGTCGGTCTGGATGAAGTTCTGGAACTGGCGGCCTGGGACGATGTTGCGGCCTTTGGCGGAAATGATGCCGGCGGTGACGGTTTCACTGAGGCCAAAGGGGCTGCCGATGGCGAGAACCCAGTCGCCGACCTGGGTGGAATCGGAATTGCCCAACTTCGCCATGGGCAGGGGGTGGTCGAGTTCGATCTTGATGACGGCGAGGTCGGTCTCCTGATCCATGCCGATGACCTTGGCGTCATGCTGGACGCCGGCGGGATCATCCATTAAATGGACTCGGACGCGGTCGGCCTTCTCAACGACGTGGCGGTTGGTAAGGATGTAGCCCTTGGAATCGACGACGACGCCGGAGCCGAGGGAACGCTGGCGGATGGGACCGGGATCGGCGCCGCCTTGCCCACCTTGGCCACCGAAGAAGCGGTCAAAAAAGTCGTCGAAGGGGCTGCCGTCCGGGTTTGTGTTGTCGTCATTATTGCCCGGCGCGCGGCGCAGGTTGCGGTGCGGATTCTTGACCGTGGATTCGGTGTTGATGTTGACCACGGTGGGCTCCAGCTGCTTGGAGATTTGGGAAAAGGCGTTGGAAAGCTGTTGGGGGGCGGGAATGGTGAGCGGGGTGGCGTCGCCCGACTTGGCGTTTTCCTTGCCCTTGACATTGGCGGAAACGACGGTGCCAATGAGGATGCCGACGGCTAACGTGGCCGCAATCGTGACAGAATAGGCTAGGCGATTCGCCTTGAGCCGAGACCAAAAAGCGCCTTCGAGCGCGTCCATAAAATCACTTCCTCCGGGAAATTCCGATGTGCTCATTATATAGCGTGCGGATGAGGACCGGGCGAAACCTTAAGAAACCTTAAGGAGTTAGACGCGCCGAACGGGTAAAGCGTTTAGTTTTTTCGAGGTGGAATCTGCCATTGGGGCTAAAGCCCTGGACACAAGCTTCTGGTGCTAAAGCCCGGATTCTATTCGTTCGAGCGCCGCCCCTTCGGGTGCGCTCAGGGCAGGCTCTGAAGGCCGGCTCTACCGGTCGGTATTTTCATTATTTTCATTTCCCAGCGGCTCAGGCCGCTCGTTCCATCACCCTGATCGCAGCGCGGCCCGAGAACTAAGGCTTTGTCTTAAGTGTCGGTCGAGGTCCGTGGTTCCCACCCTTTTTTCGCAAAAGCGCGAAAAAAAGGATGGGGCACCCAGAGCTGTAGTGATGTTAGCGAGATCGAAACCCTGGCCAGCCCCCAACAATCCGAATGGCGGGTTGGGGAATCTAATGCCCATGGGAATACGAAGGCGCATAGCCGGTTTCATTGCAGTTGTTCAATCCGTTCTTTTTTTGACCCATTTCTTTCTCTATGAAACGTGGACATTCCCGCCCACGGGAAGCGATTCTCCCGGGGCGCCGTGGGTTGGACTGGCTCTTGGCCTTTTGTCGGTGAGCTTTGTTGCCGCTTCGGTGCTTGCCTTTCGCTACACGAATGCTCCTCTGCGCGCGTTTTACCGGGCTGCTGCGATTTGGCTGGGTCTGCTGACTTTTCTCTTCCTGGCGGCGGTTGCCTCGTGGATTATCTTCGGAGTTGCGCGGCTGGCTGGGATGAATGTGAACTTCCATCGGACTGTGGAATTGCTGTTCGGGGTTGCGACAGTCACCGGACTGTACGGCGTTTTCAATGCGAGCTGGACGCGAATCACGCGTACGACGGTGCGGTTGGCGAACCTGCCGGCAGCGTGGCGCGGGCGAAGAGCGGCGCTGATCAGCGACCTGCATCTGGGGCACGTGCGCAACGGCAGTTTTCTGCGGCGCGTGGTGGCGAAGATTTTGCTGGAAGAGCCGGACGCGATTTTTATTGCGGGAGATTTGTACGACGGCACGGCCATCGACGCGGGACGAGCGGCGGAGCCATTGAACGAGCTGACGGCGCCGCACGGGGTGTATTTTGTAGCTGGAAATCACGAACAATTTGGGGATGACAGCAAATATCTGCGTGCGATTGCGGCGGCCGGGGTGCGCGTGTTGAGCAGTGAGAAGGTGGAAGTGGACGGATTGCAGATTATTGGCGTGCCTTACCGGAACGCCGCGGGGGGGAAGTTGGCGTCGGTGCTGGACGGGATCCGCTTGGATCGCGAGCGCGCGAGCATTCTGCTGGTACATGCACCCGACCACCCGGAGATTGCAGAGGCTGCCGGCGTTTCGCTGCAGCTTTCCGGGCATACGCATCTGGGGCAATTTGTGCCTTGGAGCTGGATGGCGCGGCGGATTTACCGGCAGTTTGTTTACGGGCTAAGCCGGATCGGGAAGATGCAGGTCTTCACTTCGAGCGGAGCGGGAACGTGGGGACCGCCGCTGCGGCTGGGATCGAATCAGGAGATTGTGATGCTGCGGTTTGAGTAGGATTTACGATGGCGCCTGAAGGCGCATTCACGTTTGACGGCTGAAGTTGTAAGGAAAACTTAAGACCGGGTACGAACCCAAAGACTGGCAGGATCCACTTCAAATCGGTGGCCCAGCGGGCAACGTAAGTCGAGAACAGCGGGTTCCCCACCTCTGAGCATTCGGTCCATTGCAAGCTCTGCTTCTATTCCTGCTGCAATCGGAAAGACATCGCAGCACTGGGGACACTCCACTTCCTGTTGCTGATTCGACGGGCAGTCCTGTGCGCTATCAAACAGTTTGGATACAGGATCTAAACTTCGCCGATCGGACCGCAGAGGGCCGTATTCGATATTGCCCATCTCGCTGATGTCGCATCGGATTCGGCGGAGAGCCATTGTTCACTCCTCAACGGGCTGGAATTTCTCTCTTCGAGATCGTGGTTTGTGATGCGGGATAAGGGAGAGGGGTTGGTCGTCGAGTCACGGGCTAACGGGTTGCGCGGAACGTCCGCCAGTCTTGGAAGGTTCGATGGGCCCATAGGGCCAGCTCGTCTTGACTTCACCTAATTTGGGCCTGCAAAAATGGCGAAGAAGAGGCCCGTGTAAGCGGCGACTACCATCAGGAAGACGGTTGTAGCCATGGCCAGGAACGTTACATAACCGAGACGTGCAGGAAAGCCGGCGAAGCCTACCAGAACGGAACCGAACAGTTGCGAGAACACAAAGACCGGAAAAGCGAAGACTAGCCATGAGTCCGACTGCGTTCTGGCAATGGGGTATTTTAGGAAGACAAAGACAAATGTCGGCAGGAAGGCAACAGCCGGGATTACGGCCAGGGGTGCGCCCAGCAAGAAAATCTGATTGCGCCGATCCCAGTTCATAGCCTTACAGTTTACGACTCTGCAGAGCGTGGTGACTCTCGGGATCCTGTGCGGAAAATTCTGGGTAACGAATTGTAAAGTTGTTGGTCTAAACGGGTGTCTGAGGGCCTTGCGGGAGGCGAGGCTGAGGAGCAACGAATTACCTCAGCGGCTAAAGCCGCTCTCAGTGCAGAGGGGATTCAGCGCTGAAGCGCTGCTCCACCCAAAAGCTGATGCGAGCGAAGAGCAGATCCCCTTCGGCAGGCTCAGGGCAGGCTCTCCACTCCGCAGTTGCTTCGCTTCGCGGAGCAACTGCTCCGGTCGGGATGACAAGCCTGGTAATCAATTGCAGATCCCCCTTCGGCAAGCTCAGGTTCTCCCGTTGGCCGGGATGACAAAAACTCACAACAGGACAGACGACGGCGATGAACAGGCGCGAGTGGAACGCGAGGATTTGCAAAAAGGCCGCCGTGACACTGTTACTGGCAGCGCCACTTTTTGCAGCGAAGAAAGACGATGCCAAGGTGGAGGCGCACCCTCCTTTTGCCACGCTGCACATTCCGCATCTGGAGAAGGGCCCGACGCTGAATGACTTTCTGGGAATGCAGGCTTCGGAGGAGATTGCGGGGAAGATGCTGAAGGTGGAGGGCTTTCAGCAGCGCGACCCGAAGGATGGAGCGCCCATCTCGCAGAAGACGGAAGTCTATCTAGGGTATACGGACAAGAATCTGTACGTGGTGGGGATCTGCTTTGATACGGAACTGCGGAACATCCGGGCGCGGCTGGCGCGGCGCGAAGCGATTCAAAACGACGATCAGTTTGGGTTTGTCCTCGATACGTTTCACGACAAGAAACATGCCGTGTTCTTTTACCTGAATCCGTTGGGAGTACAGCAGGACGGGATTTGGAACGAAGACTCGCAAATGGATTTCTCCTTTGACATGGTGTGGAAATCGGATGCCCAGCTCACGCGCAAAGGGTATGTGGTGTGGTTTGAAGTTCCATTCAAGTCGCTGCGTTTTTCGCCGCAGGCGAACCAGACGTGGGGAATTTTCTTCGAGCGCGACATCCAGCGCAATAACGAGTATGCCTTCTATCCGCATATTTCGAGCAACGCCCAGGGCTTCCTGAGCCAGGAAACGCAGATGGACGGGATTGAGAAGATTTCACCGGGGCGGAATTTGCAGTTTATTCCATATGCTTCGATGCGGACGTTCCGGGAGCTGGACGATCGCGATCCGAACCATCCGCACTTTCACGGCAAGCACATCGAGCCGCGGCTGGGATTGGACGCAAAAGGCGTGATCAAGGATGCGCTGGTGCTGGATGCGACGGTGAATCCGGATTTCGCGCAGGTGGAGTCGGACGACCCGCAGATCACGACCAACCAGCGGTTCGAGGTGTTCTTTCCGGAGAAGCGCCCGTTCTTTCTGGAGAACTCGACGTTTTTCAATACGCCGATCAATCTGGTATTTACGCGGCGCATTATCGACCCGGAATATGGGGTCCGGCTGACGGGAAAAGCGGGGCCCTGGGCGATAGGCGCGCTTTTCGCCAACGACAAGTCGCCGGGCAAGAGCGTGCCGTCCAGCGACCCGCTGGCGGGCCACGACATTGGCAAGGAGTCGTCGATCGGCGTGATTTATACGGATCGCGAATTGCACACGGTCAATCCGGCGACGACTCTGTGCACGGACGATCCTTGCATTATTGGGGCGAACCGGATCGGGGGCATTGACGCGAAGTTCAAGATCACTTCGAAATACAGCGTAACGGCGCAAGCCGTCACCGGCTACACCAAGTTCAACGATGGCACGCATAAGGGCGGGCCCGCCTACAACGTGTATGAGGAATACAGCTCGCGGAACTGGGAACACAATGCGCTGTATCTGGACAACGCGGAGAATTTTGAGACAGCGACGGGGTTTTTCCAGCGGCCGGACATACGGCGCTTCAGCATGTTCAACCTGCGGCGCTTTCGGACGGAGAAGAAATGGCTGCAGTGGCACGGGCCAGGGTTATTCACCTACAACAACTGGGACCACAAAGGCACACGGCTGGAGTGGTTCGCGAACGCGAACTACCGGTTTATTCTGCCGCGACAAAGCGACTTCGGATTTTTCGGGAACATGAGCCATGAGCGGTTGCGTCCCAAGGACTACGGCGCGCTGCTCACGAACCGCGACTACGCGCACAACACCCGCGGATTTTTCTTTGACTTCGGATATTTCAAGCCCTTGTCCATTGGCGGCGAGCTGGGGTGGGGGCGATCGACAAATTTCGACACGGAATTGCCGGTGCTGACCAACGGGCAGCCGGTGTGCCCGGATGGAATTTCTCAAGATCCGCTGACCTGCCCGCCGCGGCTGGCAAAATCGAATTACGCGCAGATTTTTACCACGGTCCGGCCGATCAAGGGACTGACCATCGATACTTCCTACCTGCTCTCGCGGCTGCTGGACGAGAGGAACGGGCGCAGCGTGTTCAACAACCACATTATCCGCTCGAAATGGAACTACCAGTTCACGCGGGAGTTTTCGTTGCGGTTTATCGGGCAGTATTCCACGGTGCTGGCGAACCCGATGAACACTTCGCTGCAGACGACGAAGAGCTTTAACGCGGATCTGCTCTTTACGTATCTGGTGCACCCGGGGACGGCGGTGTATGTGGGGTATAACAGCAACTTGCAGAATTTGGATCCGGCGCTGGGGTTAGATGCCAACGGGAATATCAACCGGACGCGGGATCGCTTTATTAACGATGGACGGCAGTTCTTTGTGAAGATTTCGTATTTGTTTCGATATTAGGCTTCTGGTTAGACGACCCCAGGGCTGAAGCCTAAGCCTTGATTTTTTTCGCCCGCGAGAATGACAATCCCAACTGGGCAAAATGAAATCAGCTCGCAAAAGGGAAATTCTCAGCTTTCGGTCCCCGGCGGAGTTTCGCGAGTGGCTTGCGGCAAATCACGGCCGGCGCGATGGAATTTGGCTGCGTATTTCCAAGAAGGATTCCGCGGAACCATCGGTGACTTATGCGGAAGCACTGGATGAGGCGCTCTGCTTCGGGTGGATCGACGGGCAAAAACAGCGCCATGATGAGTTTTCCTGGCTGCAAGGCTTCAGCCCGAGACGCCCCAAAAGCGGCTGGTCGAAAATCAACACGCAGCACGCGAAAAGACTGATCGAGAAGGGCCGGATGAAGGCTGCAGGCCAGGCTGAGATCGATGCGGCCAAAAAGGACGGCCGTTGGACCGCAGCCTATGATTCGCCGAGCAACGCTAGTTTGCCGGAGGATTTTATGGCCGCCTTGCGCCGCGACAAGAAAGCGAAGGCATTCTTCGAGTCGCTCAACAAAGCCAACATCTATGCGATTACCTACCGGCTGCAAACGGCAAAGAAACCGGAAACGCGGCAGAAGCGCATGGAAATGATTTTAGCCATGCTGGGGCAGGGCAAGGCGTTTCATTAGAACTGGTTTCAGAAATAATTCTCCGGATCGTCGAGGCCTGACCTCGGGGGCTAAAGCCCATAGTGTTTTCGGGCTGAACGCGGCGCTGAAGCGCCGCTCTACCGGTGCCGCGAGAACACCCCGACGGCCGCGGGCGATGCCCCCTGGTCGGCAAAGTTCCGCGGGGGGAGTGCCGGTCGTTATCCACAGGCGACCCCGAAGGGACATGCCCACCCTCGTCTCGCCCGGCGACTTTGGATTACGTGGGATTACGTCCGCCGCGCGTTTCCAACCTCAAGGACCTAGCGCCCGCGCCGATATTGACCGCATGTGGGGAAAGGCAGCCCGGAGCCTCAAGCCCGCAGGCGTGGCCGCGCTTGCGATGGGTGCCTTGTGCCTCACGGGACAGGCCGCGGCGCAGTCGGGCGACGAGGGCGGATTCCTGCCCCACGGAACCTGCTACCTTTGGAATCCCCAAATCGTCTGGCTCCACGTCATCTCCGACGGCCTCATCACGCTCTCCTATTTCTGCATTCCCATCGCGCTCATTTATCTAATCCGGCAGAGACGCGACCTTCCGTTCAATTGGATCTTCTGGATGTTCGGCGCTTTCATCGTGGGCTGCGGCGTCACCCATTTCATGGAAATCTGGACCATCTGGCATGCCTCGTATCTGCTTGCCGGCATGATCAAAGCCGCCACCGCAGCGGTTTCGGTTCTGACCGCAGTCATGATGGTCCCTCTCATCCCGAAGGCCATCGCCTTGCCGAGCGCGGCCCAGGTGCACGAGGCCAATCGCGAGCTGCAAGTCCATATCGTGGAGCGCGAGCAGGCGGAACAACAACTGCGCCACACCCTGCGGGAACGCGAGACGGCGCTCGACCGATTGGCCGACCGCCAATTGGCGGTCGATGAGCTGCAGGCGGCCCAGGCCGCGCTGCGGGAGAGTCAGGGCCGCATCGACGCCATCATTCAGTCGGCCATGGACGCCATCATCGCCGTCGACGAGCAGCAATGCGTGCTCATCTTCAATGCCGCTGCCGAAAAGATGTTCGGCTACCCCGCGAGCGAGGCCGCCGGCAGTCCCATCGAACGCTTCATTCCGCAGCGTTTTCGTTCCGTGCACGGTTCGCACATTCGCCGTTTCAGCGAAACCGGAACCACCAGCCGGGCCATGGGAACGCTGGGAGCCATCTGGGGCCTGCGAGCCAATGGAGAAGAATTTCCTCTAGAAGCGTCGATTTCCCAGGTTGAAACGGGAGGGCAAAAGCTTTTTACCGTCATTTTGCGCGACATCAGCGAGCGGAAGCGGGCGGAGGAAGCTCTGCAAGAAAGCCTGGCCGTCAGCGAGGCTGCGCGGAAAGAACTGGCCGACCAAAAGTTCGCCCTCGATCAACACGCCATCGTAGCCATCACCGATGTGCAGGGCACGATTACGTACGTGAACGATAAGTTCTGCGCCATCAGTCAGTATTCCAGGGAAGAACTGATCGGTCAGAATCACCGCATCCTTAACTCCGGCCACCATCCGAAGGCGTTTTTCCAGCAGATGTACCATGCCATCGCGAATGGAAAGGTGTGGCACGGCGAGATCTGCAACCGGGCTAAGGACGGTTCCATTTACTGGGTGGACACCACCATCGTTCCGTTCCTCGGGGCAAATGGAAAACCGCGGCAGTACCTGGCCATCCGCGCCGACATCACCGAACGCAAGCGGGTGGAGGAGGCACTGCGGGAACAGGCTCGCGTTCTGCGCGACAGCGAGGAACGTTTCCAGGGCCTGGCCAACGGCATCCAGCAACTCGCTTGGATGGCGGGGCCCGATGGATCGATCTTTTGGTACAACCAGCGCTGGTACGAATACACCGGCACTACGTTCGAGCAGATGCAGGGGTGGGGATGGCAGAGCGTCCACAATCCGGAAGTGCTGTCGGAAGTGATGGAGCGGTGGAAGGCCTCGATCGCGGCCGGCGAACGCTTTGATATGGAATTCCCGCTGCGTGGCGCCGACGGGCGTTTTCGCATGTTCCTGACCCGCGCCATGCCCGTCAAAAGCTCGGAAGGCGGCGCGGTGCGCTGGTTCGGCACGAATACGGACATTAGCGAGCGCAAGCAAGCCGAAGAGCGGCAGGCGCTACAAGGGGAAGAACTGGCCCGGCAGGCAGAGGAACTGGCGCGCTCGCGGCAAGCCCTGGAATCGCAGACCGTCATACTGCAGTCCGTTTTGGACAACATGGCCGAGGGCCTGGTCGCCGCCGACGAGCAAGGCAATTTCTTGATATGGAACCAAGCGGCGGAGAAAATTTTGGGCTACGGCATGACCAACCTTCCCGCCAGGGAGTGGTCGGAACACTATGGCGCCTACTTGCCCGACGGAGTGACTCGCGTTCCCACCGAACAGCTTCCCCTGGTGCGCGCGATGCGCGGAGAGGCAAACTCTTGCGAGATGTTTGTGCGCAATCCCAAGGTCGTCAAGGGCACCTGGATCGAGGCCAGCGGCAGTCCCCTCAAAGGCCAAGGCGGCGTGGTGCACGGCGGAGTGGTGGCCTTCCGCGATATCTCCCAGAGAAAGGCCGATGAACAAGAAATCCGGCAGCTCAATGACAATCTCGAACGTAAGGTTGCAGAGCGCACCGCCCAGTTGGAGGCTGCCAACAAAGAACTGGAGGCTTTCAGCTACTCGGTGTCCCATGACCTGCGCGCGCCCTTGCGGCACATCATCGGCTTCTCCACCATGCTGCAGGAGGAATTTGGCTTCGCCCTCGATCCGAACGCCCGCCAGTACCTGGAGCGCATTCAGGCTGGAACGCAAAAGATGGGTCTGCTGGTCGACGAACTGCTAAATCTGGCCCGGGTCGGCCGTCATGCTCTCAACCGGCAGTCCGTCAAGTTGAAGTCAATTGTGGAGGAAATCGTTGCAATCCTGGAACCTGATGCCGCGGGACGCCGAGTGGAGTGGCTCATCGGCGATCTGCCCGAGGCGGCCTGCGATCCGGTTCTGGTCAAGCAGGTCTTTCAAAACCTAATGGCCAATGCTCTGAAATTCACTCGCCACAGCGTTGCCGCCGAGGGTAGTAACAACCAGGAAGAATCGGCGGGCAAGTCCGACATGGCCTGGTACCCTGGCATCCAGATCGGTCACCGCGAAGAGCATGGGCGACCAGTCCTCATGGTTCGCGATAACGGCATCGGTTTCAACATGAAATATGTCGACAAATTGTTCGGAGTATTCCAGAGGCTGCACCGCGCGGAAGAGTTTGAAGGCACAGGCATCGGCCTGGCAACCGTGCAGCGCATCGTCCATATGCACGGGGGGCGAGTCTGGGCCGAGGGGGAGCTGGGCAAGGGTGCAACCTTCTATTTCACCCTCAGCGCGGGGCAGCCAGCGGAAGCGAAAAATAACACAGCGACGGCGGGAGGCCAATCATGAACTCCGGGGAGCTTGAAATTCTTTTGGTGGAAGACAACCAGGATGATATGGATCTGGCGTTGTATGCGCTGAAGCGGGGGAAAGTGGCCAACCGCATTTCCGTCGTCCGCGATGGCGAGGAAGCGCTGGACTTTCTGTTCTGCCGCGGGGCATTTGCGCAACGATCATTTGATCATCCTCCCAAATTGGTACTACTGGATTTGAAACTCCCCAAAGTGGATGGAATGGAAGTCCTCAAACAGGTCAAGAGCGACCCTCGGACCAAGACCATCCCGGTCGTCATCATGACCTCGTCGAAAGAGGAACGTGACCTGGTCAGTGGTTACAACCTGGGGGCGAACAGCTACATCCAGAAACCCGTCGACTTCGACCAGTTCCGCGAGACCGTCAAAACCGTCGGTCTGTATTGGGTAGTCACCAATCAACCTCCCGTAACGGACGACTCTCACAAACAGGCAAGGACGCCGCATGGCCGTCACTAACGACAGCGCTTCAGAAGCAGGAGAACTGCGGGTGCTGCACGTCGAAGACAGCCAACCCGACGCGGACCTCGTGGCCCGGGCCCTGCGCAAGGGCGGGCTGTCCGTTTCGGTGGCAGTGGTGCAAACCGAAGCCGAGTTTTTGCGGCAGG
>WNFL01026010.1_pt1 | contig 17101 bp, 10 predicted proteins | sample 5400361 | NCBI WGS metagenome assembly WNFL01 (sample SAMN13153351, study PRJNA577476) | soil metagenome | isolation source: 40 cm soil on Douglas fir-dominated hillslope | place: USA:California | collected 2013-09-17 | reverse complement strand
GCCGCGATCACTTGGGCGTCCGCCGGCTTCGTGTGGGGAATCACACAGGTGTTCCTGCTGGAGCCCTGGCTCGAGGCGCGAGCCGTGGCCTCGGGAACGGAGCGCAATCCCGCGCTGAGCCAGTTCTTCAACGACTGGACGCCGCAGGGTCGCTGGAATCCCGTCACGCCGCCGCGCCCCGGCTTCCGATGGGAGCTGAAGTCGAACGGGGGACGCTACGGCGCCGCGCTCGCCTACGCGTCGCTCGACGGCGACGCGCCGGGGCTGAGGGACTACTTCGAATCCCACGCGGGAATCGGAGTCACGGGCGGCGACGGGCGGACATGGAGGGCGTACGGCGTCGCCGGCGGCCCCATCGGAGCGTGGCTGCCGACCTCGCCGGTCCACTTCGTCTACCTCGGCAAGCACGGGGCATGGATCGTCGAATTGAACCGTCCGACGTTTCCGGGACTGATCCCGCCGGCAGTGACGGCCGAGATCCTCGACGCGCTGCTCGACATGCGCTCGATCGAGTCGTTGAAGCCGGAGCAGCCCGCGGGCAAGCCGGGCGCCTCGCGCACTGGCACGCTCGCGCCGCTCCTGGGCCCGTCGCGGCCCCTCTTTCCGGAACTCGCGCTGCCGCCGATGTGGTGGGCCCACTACCTCGAGCAGCGCCCGCAGGATCTCGCGCGGAAGGTCGTGATCGAGGTGGGCGACGAATGGAGCCTCGCGCTGGACGCGGATTCCTGGGACGACGTCGTCAGTCCCGACGCCGCGCGCAGGTGGAGCGGCCACGGCACACCGCTCGAACTCGCCGTCTGGTCGCAGAGTCCCGCGTGCGACCTGGATCAGGCGCTCGTCCAGGAGTTCCGCGGATCGACCGCAGAGCTCGTGCGGAAGGCCAGCTCCGCCGGGTTCACCGGCAGTCGCAGCTCGAGCCTGCAGATGGCCGCGCAGATGAGCGACGGGCAGGGCGGGGACTTCATGCGTGCGCTGCTCGTCGCGCGCACGCGGACAGCCGTGCACTTCGTGTCCGTCGTTTGCCCCTCGGCGGCATGGGAGGTCCAGGATCCCACCGTGCGGCGGGCCGTGAACGGATTCCTGCTCCTGGCGGAACCCTATGGATCCGCGCCATGATTCTGCTCCCCAAGGCCCCCTGCCATGTCACCCACGATGCTCCTGTTTGTTCGCGCCATCGTCGTCCCGGTCTGCCTCACGCTCGCAACCCTTTCGGGAGTCGCCTCGTCGCCCGCGGATGATCTCCTTGCCGCCGCCAGGGCGAGCGATGCCCCAAAGCTCGTCGCGGCGCTCGCGGCGGGCGCCGACGTGAACTCCAAGGACGCCGAGGGGCGCACGGCGCTGATGCTCGCTGCGGAGGCGCAGGCCTTCAGCCCGTGTCGCGAGCTGCTCTGGGCGGGCGCCGATGCCAACGCCAAGGACAAAGCTGGGCGCACGGCGCTGAAGCACATCGCCGAGGAGACGGACGCCAACATCCCGCTGCGCTTCCTCTTGCGCTGCTACGCCTACCTGCAGCAGAACGCGCAGCGTGCGAAGGAGCGCCCGGGGCACCCGAACCTGGTGATGATCAGCGAGAACACGGTCAACTACCTGCACCCGAAGCTGAAGGCTGCGTACCAGATCAACGACACCGAACTGCACGGCAAGCCCGGCGTGGACGACGACAAGAACGGCTTCGTCGACGACGTCTACGGCTGGGTCCCGGACGCGGGCGCGCCCTACCAGATCCGCGAGTCGCAGGTCGACGCCTACCTCAAGTACCACGATGTCCTGGCGCGCATCCTGAAAGTCGACGTCGACAGTGCCACCGGCAAGATCTCGCCGCTGGAAGCCGCGCTGCGCCTCTCCGAGTACACCAACCCGCTGGCGGACCTGTTCGGTCCGGTCCCGGGCACCTCCGACGGCGAGTTCCTGAACATGCTCAAGGAGGCGGCGCACGGCACGCACGTCGCCGGGATCGTGGTCGACAGCAGCCAGGGTGCTGCGCGGCTGCAGACGCTGGCCGTGAACTTCGCCGAGCAGGACCGACGCCTGCTCGGTCCCGACACCGACTCCATCATCGAGCAGATCCACGCGGCTTCCTTCGACCCGGAGGTGGTGCTGAAGGACCTGCGCGCGCGGCTGCTCGACTACCGCACTGAACGAGGCCGCGTGACGAGTCGTTACCTGCGCGCGACGGGTGCCGGCATCGTCAACATGAGCTGGGGCGGCGGACTCAAGGGCTGGATCGAGGCCGCGCGCACCCACATCCTCGTCTGCAACGCGAACCGGCGCCAGCGCACTCGAGCGCCGTTCCTCGACCTCGGCGTCGACCGTCGGGCGGCGCGCTGGGGGCTCGAGCTGTTCACCGCCGCGTCGGCCGACGTGGCCCTGGTGATGTACGAGAACCCCGACGTGCTCTTCGTCATGGCCGCCGGCAACGACAAGGCCGACGACGACAGCGAGCTCCCGCTGCCCGCCTATCTCGGGCGCTTCTTCCCCAACGCGCTCGCGGTGGCCTCCACGGATGCTGCCGAGTGCCTCAGCAGCTTCTCGAATTTCGGGGCGCAGAGCGTCGACATCGCCGCCCCGGGCGAGCACATCGTCTCCACGCTCTTCCCCGACGCGAACATCAGCATGGACGGCACCTCGATGTCCGCGCCCTGCGTCGCCGGAGTCGCCGCCCTGATGCGCTCGATCGCCCCGGCCGTGGGGGCCGCGGAGCTGCGGCGCCTGATCGACTACACCGCGATTGACGACGAGCTCATCCAGGGTTTCGTCTCCTCGGGCGGGATCGTCGACCGGGAGACGCTGCGCGGCTGCTTCAGCGGCGACAACCGCGCGCGCTCCAAAGCGCAGGCGCGCATCGCCTGCAACGCGGCCCTGCTCGCGGACGAGGCCTTCCCGAGCCACGCTGTCGACGCGGAGCGCGCGGCGAGCGAGGCGCTGAAGCTCGACCCGGCGAATCCGGAGGCCTGGCGCGCCCGCGCGCGAACCCGGCTCGCCGCCGGCGACGGGCCGAAGGCGCTCGAGGCGATCGACAAGGCCTTGAAGCTCGATCCGAACTCGGAACCGGCTTGGATGGACCGGGCCATGGTCGCCAGCCGGCTCCAGGACAACCAGCGATTGTTCGAATCGCTCGGCCGCGCCATCGACGTGCTCGCCGCGCAGGGCGAACGCGGGAACTTCATGCGCGCGCGGCGCCTGGTGCTGCGCGCGAGCCTGCACCTGCAGGTGCAGGAGGTCGAGCCGGCGCGTGCGGACGTGCGTCTGGCCTTCAAGCTCAACCCGAACTACCCGTTCGAACCCGAGCTCGCGGCCCTGCTCTGAACACAGCGGCGCGCGGCCGTCTCACTTGCGGAAGAGAGCAACCGCCGTTCGGTCGCGAGCACGACGTGACGCACCGAGCTCCAGTCCGCGCGGCCCTCGAGCAGGCGTCGCTGGATCCCGAGGAAGTCCGCGAGCCGCGCGTTCGTCTGGCGGCTCGCATCGAGGTCGAGCAGGGCGATGAAGGAGACCGCCGCGGCGCCCGATGTGGGACCGACGATCGAAACGAGCGAGCAGATCCCGTCGAGCTCCGCCCAGCCCTTCTCGCCACCCGCCGCGCGCAGTCCGAGCTTGGTGAGCAGTGTCACGAGCGTGGCCGCCAGGCAGGCGTGGAAGATCCCGCGCAGCAGGCTGCGCCTGCGCCGTGCACGCTCTGCCGTCCGCTGCGCGTAGTCGAGCTGGCCGCCGAGGCGCTCCTTGGCATAGCGCGCGCGGAACGGCGTCGGATCCGTCGCCTCGGCGGCGCCGCGGTCCAGCCCGTGCAGCAGCGCGAGGTCGCGGCCGTGGCTCGCGAACTCGGGCGGCGCAGACCGCGGACGGAAGACCAGGAGCGCTCCAGCTCGGCGACGAATCGCCGCTCGGCCCAGCGCGACGCCACGCCGCGCCGCGACGACCAGATGGTGATGCCCGCCACCGCGAGGATCACCGCCGTCTTGGCCAGGAGACCGGCGACCTCCCAGCTCGGGTGCTGGAAGGTGATCACCGCGAAAATCGTGACGCTGATTTGCAGTCCGACCGTCCAAGCGGCCGAGCGCACGATGAAGAGCTTGCTGCGACCCGCCTCGGCGCTCGCGGCCGCCTTCCAGTCCGCCACCAGCGCGCGCGCCTCCGGGCGCGGGAAGGGGAGCTCGGCCGCGTCGCTGCGCGGCGGCCATTCTGCCGGGAAGATCACCTCCGCCTGAGCGGCGGGATCGGGGTCCAGGCGCACCTCGACGAGCGGTCGTCCCAGGGCGCGAGCCTGCGCGACGCTCTCTTCGGTGCCCCCGTGCGCGCCCTGCGCATCCCAGTGCCGCACGCACAGCAGCGCCTCGGTATCGCGCACGGTCTGCGCCGCGCACTCGGCGAAGCGCTCGCGGCGATCGGCGGCGCTGGAGACGACGAGCACCTCGACCAGGCCGGGATCGCGCACGAGTTCCGCGAGCCGCTCGCGGTCGCGCGGATCGGGGAAGTCGCCTTCGTTCGCGAAGCGGTCGAGCGGTTCGGGCAGCCAGGCGCGCAGCACGGCTCCCCGCGCGAGCAGAGTCTCGGCGATCGCGAGGTCGGCGCCCTGGGCGAGCGCCCCGACTAGGCACAGCGGCCGCTGCGGCGCGAGTCGCGCCCGGATCCCGCGCGCCGCGACGAGCAGCGCGGCGCGGAGTTGCGACTCCCACTCGCTCCCGGGGCGACCGGGCGGACCGAGCCGGCGCGGTCCCGCGTAGCCCAGCGAGAAGGACAGCGGGGCCGGGATCGTGCCTTGGGGCGCGGATGCGTCGAGGGCCATGGGACGAGCGTCAGTCGGCGAGGAATCCGGAGAAGTGCTCCATGCTCACGTACTCGCGTGCGTAGCTCGAGCCCGTGGCGCGGATGAACGGGATCAGCGGCAGCGCGTCGAGCGACCACTTGCAGTCGTGCTCCCGGCGAGCGGACTCGACCTCCTTCGCGGAGTAGGTGTGGTTGTAGCGCACGTAGGAGAAGCGCGGCGTCCGCGACGGATCCGGCGTCGCGAGGTCGCCGAGCTCGCGGTCGATCGGCGCACCGAAGCGGCAGCGGCCGAGCACCCGGCAGAGCGTGTCCTGCTCGACGCTGACCTCGTCCATCAGCGTCTGGATCACCGAGACCGTGTGCGAGAGGATCGACATGTCGTGGATCTCGCCGCTCCCGTAGCGCGCCTCGCGCCGGCCGGTCCCGACGGAGACGAGCAGCAGCCGGTCCTCCCCGGGCGGGAAGCGGATGCCGTATTCGGGGAGCAGCGCGAAGTTCGCCGCGACGAGCGCGGGATTGTTGTAGGGCGTGGTGCCGCCGTCGATGAACTCCTGCGCCTTGCCCATCACGACGATCTCCTGCGCCGGGAAGAACGTGGGCGCCGCCGTCGAGGCGCGCACGACCTGCCAGAGCGGGATCTCGAGGTTCGACTTCTCGCCGCGCGTCGCGCGGTCGTTGTACTTGCTGTGCGGATGGTTGCAGATCGGCCAGGCCGAGCCGGTCGTGCCGTTCTTCATCGTCACGAGCACGAGCGTGCGCAGCTTGTCGGTGCCGAGCTTGGCCGGGCTGCCGTCGTCCTCGGCGAAGGTCGCGCGCAACTTCGCGCCGATCGGATCGCCGGAGAACTTGAACTTGAAGCGCTGGTACCAGGGCGCCTTGACGAAGACGAAGTGCGAGCTCGCGAGGTAGAGCTCGATCACCGCCGAGACCGGGAAGCCCCAGGCGAGCATGCTGGCGATGATCCCGCCCGTGCTCGTGCCGGCGATCAGGTCGAAGCTGTCGCACAGCCGGTACTCGGCGCGTCCGCCGCCGTGCGCGCCGCGCAGCTGCCGCTCGAGCTCGGCCAGCACCTCGAGCGTGAACAGCCCGTGGATCCCGCCTCCGTCGAGCGCGAGCACACGGCGGGTCGAACGGTCGGGGCGAGGGGGCGGCATGGGAGCGCGCGAGCGGGCCGTATTGGATCTGCAACCCGCTGCCGGCGCAACGGCCTCGGACAGGCGCAGCCCGACGACTGCGCGCGCTCGGCTTGACCCTGGGACGCCCGGAGCGCGAGACTGCAGCGCATGGCGCCCGGCTCCAGCGCGCGCACGTTTCCCGTCCGGCCCGACCTCGCCGAGCTCGAGCGCGAGGTGCTGGAGCTGCAGCGCGCCCAGGGCATTTCCGCGCTCGCCGACGCGCAACAGGAGATCGCGCAGTGCTATGGCCTGCCGAGCTGGGAGCGCCTCGTGCTCGCCTGCCGACTGACCGGCGCGATCTGGGACGACGACATCGAGGCGCTGCGCGAGCTCGTCACCGAGGAGCCGGATCTGCTCTTCGAGGACGCGCGCGGCGTGCGCGGCAACTGGGGCCCGCCGATGTCCTACGCCGCGAACCTAGGGCGCGACCGGCTGGTGCTGCTCCTGCACCAGCTCGGGGCCAGGGACTCGCAGCAGGCCTTCGAGCGCGCCTGCCTGCAGGGTCGGATCGAGACCGCGCGGCGCCTGTACGAGCTCGGCGCGCGGCCGATCGCCGGTTCGGTGATGGGGCCGTGCGAGACGCTCAACGCCGACGGGCTCGCGCTGCAGCTCGATCTCGGCGCGCAGCTCAGCGACGCGCTGGGCGATCGCCTCGCGCCCGTCGGGCTGCTGCTCCAGACCTACTCGCGCGCGCCGGCGGGCAAGCACCGCTGTCTCGGGCTCGTCGAGGCGCAGGGGATCGCGCTGCCCGACACGCCGGCCATGGCCGTGCACCGCGGGCGGGTCGACCTCCTGGAGGCGCACCTGCGGCGCGAGCCGGGCCTCTTCCGCCGGACCTTCGCGCACGCGGAGATCTACCCGCCCGAGCTCGGCTGCTCGGCCGACGAGTCGCTCGCGCTGCACGGCACGCCGCTCGCCGGCGCGACGCTGCTGCACCTGTGCGTCGACACCGACGAGATCGAGATCGCGCGCTGGATGTTCGAGCGCGGCGCCGAGGCCGACGCGCGCGCGGCCCTCGACGCGAGCGGCTTCGGCGGGCACACCGCACTCTTCGGCTGCGTCGTCTCGCAGACCTACCGGACCGGCCAGCGCCGGGACGAGGGTTTCGCGAAGCTCCTGCTCGACCGGGGCGCCGACCCGAACGCGCGCGCCTCGCTGCGCAAGCGCCTGCGCTTCACCGAGGACGAGACGCTGCACGAGTACCCGGGCGTCACGCCGCTCTCGTGGGGCCAGTGCTTCCACGACCGGGATTGGGTCAACGTCGAGGCCCTGCGCCTGATCGTCGCCCGCGGCGGGCGCTCCTCGGCCTAGGCCCGCGACTCGCGCGCGAGCCGCGCTTGCGGGCGGAGGCGCGCGAGCACCTCGCGCAGCGACTCCATCCGGAACGGCTTGCTGATGTACTCGTCCATCCCGGCCGCCAGACAGCGCTCGCGATCGCCGGCCAGCGCATTGGCGGTCAGGGCCACGATCGGGATGCGCCGCTTGCCCTGCTCGCGCCGGCGGATCTCGAGCGAGGCCTGCAGCCCGTCCATGCCCGGCATCTGGCAGTCCATCAGGATCACGTCGTGTTCCCCGGCCGACCACAGGCGCAGGGCCTCGTGGCCGTCGGCCGCCACTTCGATCTCGCAGCCGAGCCGGGTGAGCACGTGCCGCGCGAGACGCTGGTTGACGATGTTGTCCTCGGCCAGCAGCACGCGCAGTCGCAGCGGCTCCGGGAGCGCGTGCTCGCCCGAGTCCGCGCGCGCGCCGACCAGGCTGTAGCGCGTGAGGAAGACCTGCGGCCGCTGCGGGCGCGCGAGCGCCAGCGCCTCGACCATGGCCCGCAGGTCGGCACGCCGCACGGGCTTCTCGAGGCAGCCGCTGAAGCCCGCTTGGGCGAGGGCCTCCAGGTTGCGCAGTCCCGCGGGCCGCCCGAGCGCGATGCAAGTCGGGTGCGCGCCTGCCGCGCCCAGCTCCTGCAGCAGGCCCTGCGCCGCGCCATCGGGCAGTGCGGCGTCGATCAGCAGGATCTCGAAGGGCGCGCCCGCGCGCTGCGCGGCGAGGAAGACGGCCAGCGCTTCCGCGCGAGAGCCGGCGCGCCCGGGGAAGAGGCCGAGCTCCTCCAGGCGGCTCGAGAGCGTCTCGCGCAGGACCTGCGAGTCGTCGACGACCAGCGCCCGCGGACCGCCCGCGCGCGCGGGGATCGGAGCGGGGCCGCGCTCCGGGCCCTCGCCGCAGAGGCGCAGCACGAGCCGGAAGACCGAGCCGCCGCCCGCGCGGCTCGCATACGTGAGGTCGCCTTGCATCAGCTCGGCCAGGCGCTTGGAGATCGCCAGTCCCAGGCCCGTCCCGCCGTAGCGGCGCGTGGTGGAGGAGTCCGCCTGGCTGAACTTCTGGAACAGCTGGCGCTGCTTCTCCTCGGGGATGCCGATGCCGGTGTCCTCGACCGTGAGCTCGATGCGCGACAAGCCCGGGAGCTCCTCCAACTCGGTCACGCGCAGGCAGACGTGACCGCTGTCGGTGAACTTGACCGCGTTGCCCAGCAGGTTGATCAGGATCTGGCGCACGCGGCCCTCGTCGCCGACGAAGCGCACCGGCAGGCCTTCGGGCAGGTCGAGCAGCAGCTCGAGCGGCTTCGAGCCGCAGCGCACCGCGGCCAGCTCGAGCGCCTCCTCGCAGGTGCGCCCGAGGTCGAAGGGCAGGGGGTCGACGCGCATCATCCCCGCCTCGATCTTCGAGAAGTCGAGCACGTCGTTGATCACCGTCAGCAGCGATTCCGCCGAGCGGCGCACGGTCTCGGCGTGGTCGCGCTGCTCGGGGGCCAGCGGCGACTCGAGCAGCAGGCTCGTCATGCCCAGGATCGCGTTCATCGGCGTGCGGATCTCGTGGCTCATCGAGGCCAGGAAGTCGCTCTTGACCGTGGTGGCGTGCTCGGCCGCCTCCTTGGCGATCTGCAGTTCCGCCTGCGCCTGCTCGAGCGCCGCGTGGGTCCGCGTGAGCGCCTCGAGCCGTTGCTGCGCCTCGCCTCGGCGTTCGTCCAGCCGGCTCTTGTGCCAGGCATCGCGCAGGGTCTGGCGCCGGTTCATGACCGCCCAGTAGCCGCACAGCCCGACGTGGACCAGCGCGATCCCGAAGTGGAAGAAGAGCTTCACGAAGCTGATCCGCGGCTGCTCGAAGAAGAACAAGTTGACGCCCGAGTTGTGCAGCGCCGCGAAGACGATGTGCTGGGCGATGATCAGCAGCGCCCCGGGCCACATGCAGATCCAGTCCTGGTAGGCGACCATCGCCGTGAAGGCGGTGAAGAAGAAGAAGTGCATCTCCGCCAGGCCGTGCATCTGGTAGATGTGCAGCGCCACGAAGGCCTGGAGCGTGACGCCCGCGATGCAGCGCGTCAGGAACGCGCCGGGCAGCAGCCGCCGTGCGAGCGCGAACATCGCCGTGGCCGCACCCGCGACGGCCGCGGTGACGACCCAGGTCTCGTAGAAGCAGGCCAGGGCCGCGCTGACCGCCAGGTGCGCGAGGACGATCCACTGCATCACCCGGTCCGCGCGCGCGCGGATCGGCTCCAGGATCGAGGCGATCTCCTCCTTCGAGAAGTCCGCCCCCGGCTCGCGAATCGCTGTGGCGCGCTTCACGGGAGACGCGGCCCCCAGGCGTCGTTGGGCAGCTCGCAGCCGTAGGACTGGCGCGCCTGCGGCGGGAAGGACGGACAGGCACGGCCCGCGAGCAGCGCCGCGACCGCGAGCGACGCGAAGGCGGAGTCCGCGCGCGTGCAGTAGCGCGATCAGCACCGCCTGCGGCGTCGAGTAGACACCCAGCGCGCGCGCGATGCGGCCGTCGCTCTCCGCCAGCGCGGGCAGCTCCAGGTCCTCGTCGCGCTGCACGGGAGCGGCCGCTTCGCCCTCGGAGAGCTCGATCAGCGCGAGCTGCGCGATGCGCCCGCCGCACTGCTCTCCGAGCTCGAGCACGTGCTCGCGGTTGAAGCGCGAACAAGGGCAGGCGGGGTTGGTGAAGTGGACCAGCAGCGGCTTCTCCGACGCGCCCGGACCCGCCGCCCGGCGCAGGCGCGCGAGCAGCGCGGGATCGACCTCAGCGGTCTGGACGAGGCCCGGCGGGCGCGGGGTCGGGAGGCTGTAGCGCCAGTCCGCGCGCCAGAGCGCGAAGCCGATCGCTGCGAGCAGGAGCAGCGACGCGGCGAGGGTGAGGACCGTGCGCGAGTGTCTGGACATGCAGCCCCACGGCTCTTCGATCCTTCCGCCCGGCGGCCTTGAAGCCAACGTCCGGCGCACATGTGCGGAGGCTCGGGTCCGATTCCGAATCAGCGCCGGAGCGACAGGAACCAGCCGAGCCCGAGCAGGCACCCGATCCCTGCCGCGAGCCAGCCCTGGCGCCAGCTGCGCGGCTCGTAGCGGAACTCGAGCTGCTTCATGCCCGGATCGACGTGCACGGCGCGGAAGGCGTGGTCCGCGCACAGGACCGGGCGCTCGCCGCCGTCCACGCGCGCCTTCCAGCCGTCCGTCCAGCGATCGGAGAGCACCAGCCAGCCGGACGCGCGCACGTCGAGCTCGATCACGACCTGCTCGGGCTCGTCGAGCGTGATGCGCGCGGTTCCAGCGGCCGGCAGCGAATCGACGGGCAAGGGCGCGCTCGACTCGAGGTACACGACCTCGCGCGGATCGAAGGTCGGCAGGGCGAGCAGCGCGAGGCGCTGCTGCTTGTCGTTCACGATCTCGCCGCGCTTCGCGAAGAAGGGGCGCGGCAGGGCCCTGGGGAGCTCGTGGATCCGGAACCCGCCGTCAGAGTAGAGCGCGGTCGGCGAGGGTGGCCCGACGAGCAGCAAGTAGCGCAGCCCGAGCAGCTCGTTCAACCCGTGCGGCAGCCGCGGGAACCACCACTGCAACGCCGCGTAGTCCGTGGGCGTGTCGGCATCGGCGTTGCGAAACAGTCGCAGGAGCTCGACCAGGCGCGCCGGGTCGGCGGCGTCGTAGCCGCGCACGTCGGAGAGACCGTGGCTCTGGTTCAACGAGGCGGGCAGGCAGCGCCAGCCGCAGATCCGGCCGGGCGGGAGCTCGGCCAGCTTCTGCAGCACCGGCACGCGCGGGTAGTACAGCTCGGGCCGGCTCTGCACGTTCACGTCGTAGCCCGCCAGCGTCACCTCGGCCAGCGCGCCCAATCCGAGCACGAGCGCCGCGTGGCGCGTGTGCGCCCACGGCCCGCGCAGCTTGAACCAGGCGAACAGGCAGCCGGCGGCCAGCGCGGCGTACCCGAGCTCCACGCGCAGGAACCAGTGCATCACGCGTCCGTAGCCCTCGAGCGTGTCGGCTGGCGGCGAGCCCCGGCCCGTTCCGGAGTGCAGCAGGGCGCCGATCTGCTGGAGCACCTCGGGCGGCGAGTGCGCGCGCCACAGGCACAGTCCGGCGGCGCCCGCGAGCAGCGCCATCGGCAGCGCGAACCAGCGCCGCCAAATGAGCCCGCCGCGCACGAGGAGCTCGAGGCCCGCGACGGCCATGGCGACGCTCGACCAGGCGCTCACCAGCGTGAAGCGGTTGTTGCGCAGCGTGTTCAGCACGGGCAGCTCGAAGAGGCGCTCCAGCACGGGCACGCCGAGCAGCGCGCTCAGTCCCAGGAACCACAGCGCGAGCCAGAACCACTGCAGGCGCCGCAGCCGCTGCAGCCCGAACCCCAGCGGTGCGAGCACCAGCAGCGCGAGCATGCCGGCGCAGGCCGCGGGCGAGCTCTCCTGCCGGTTCTCGTGCACGGTCAGGACCGTGTTGCGCTGCGTCGAGCCGTCGATGTACGGCATGATCACCGCCGGCAGCCCGGCGATGCCGACCGGCGCCGTCTCGATGTGGCCGGCCTGGCGCTGCTGGATCCGCCAGCTCTCCTGCATGTAGTCGAGCGTCGGCAGCGTCTGCGGTCCGCTGAGCAGGATGCCTGCGCCCCAGCCGAGCACCAGCGCGCCGAGGGCCGCCAGCCCGCGCCGGCCGCAGGCGCCCGCCAGGCCGTGCAGGTCGAGGATCCGGAACAGCGCGTAGAGGCCTGTCGCGAGCAGCACGTGCGCGGCGGTCGCCGAGTGCCCGCTGACGAGCAGCACCGCGGTGGCGAGCGCGAGCGCCAGCGGCCAGAGGCTCCTCGGCCTGCGGATCGTCTCGTCGGTCGCGAGAAGCATCCACGGCAGCTGCGCGCCGACCTGGCTCATCATGAAGCCGGCCCAGAGCACCAGGAATCCCACGTTGGGCCAGATCGCCGCACCCACGGCAGCCGGCCAGAACGAGACGCGCAGCACGCGCCTCGAGAACAAATAGGCGCCGATCCCGGCCAGCAGCGCTTTCGCGAGCTGCCCCCAGGCGATCGCGACCGGGCCCGGGAAGAGGTAGTCGATCACGCGCAGCGGGTAGAAGATCGACGGCTGGTTCGAGGCGAGGAACGGCGTGCCGCAGTAGCCGAGCGGGTTCCAGAGCGGGATGCGCCCGGCGCGCACGGCCTCGACCGCGTAGCAGCGCTCGGGCTCGAGCTCGCAGACGAGATCCGTGAGCACGGGGTCGATCGGCCGCTTGGGCTGCGCCTGCAGGTCGAACGGCATGTACATGCTCGGCTGCTCGAGGATGTCGAGCGGCAGCAGGATGCGCGCTCCGACCAGCGAGGGCCCGAACAGGACGAACTGCGGGGATCAGCACCCGCTGGCGTCGCGAGCGCGGCTCGAGCAGGGCAGGGGAGCCTGCGTTCATGCGCGGCCCATGGTAGGCGTGCTCCGCAGCGCCGCCAGTACGAGGAGCCAGACCGCCAGCACCTCGAACGCGAGCAGCGCGAGCAGCGAGCGCGCGATCGAGTGCTCGCCGAGGAGCGGCTGGAGGAGGTCGTTCCCGACGCCCACGAGCGTCGGTCCGAGCCCCAGGCCGACCAGCGTGACCAGCGTGAGCAGCAGCGCGGCCGCGAGCGCGCGCCGCTCCGGCCGCACGAGGTCCTGCGTCGCCGCGAAGACCGGGCCGAACCAGCTCGCGGCGCAGATCTGCGCCAGCAGCAGACTCGTCAGCGCGAGCCCGCGCCCCGCGCTCAGCACGTAGCCGGCGTAGAAGACGATCGAGAGCCCGAGCGCGAGCGCGGGCAGCCCGAGCTGCCAGCGCGGATCACGCCGCGCGAATCGCTGCGCCAGCGCGCCGAAGCCGAGCGTGCCCAGCGCGCCGCCGAGTCCGCAGACGACACCGAGCCAGAGCCCGATCTCGTCCTCGCGCATGCCGTGCACGCGCGCGAGGAAGGCCGCGCTCCAGAGCATGTAGCCGTAGCCGACGACCGAGGTCGAGGTCGCTGCGCCGGCGAGCAGCAGGAAGCGCCGCTCGCGCAGGAGCTCGGCGATCCCCTGGCGCAGCGCGGTCCTCCCGACCACCGGGAACGCGTCCGCGCGCGCCGGCTCGCGCAGGCCGAGGCGCAGTGCCAGCGAGAGCGCGAGGCCGGGCAGGCCGGCGACGAGGAAGGCCGTGCGCCAGCCCCAGCGCGCGGCGACCCAGCCGCCGATCGCGAACGCGCACAGCGTTCCGAGGTGGATGCCCGAGCTGAACACGGCCAGCGCGCCCGTGCGGCGCTCGCGCGGGTAGAGATCGGAGATCAGCGAGTGCGCCGCGGGCAGGCAGGCCGCCTCGCCCAGGCCCACGCCGACGCGCGCCAGCGCGAGCTCCGCGAAGCCGCGCGCCAGGCTGCACGCGATCGTCATGGCGCTCCAGACGGCGAGACCCAGCGCGAGGATGTTGCGCCGCGTGCCGCGGTCGGCCCAGTGCGCGATCGGGATCCCGACCAGCGTGAAGAGCAGCGCGAAGTAGAGGCCCGCGAGCAGCCCCATCGCCGTGTCCGAGACGCCGAGCTCCTGCTGGATCGGCACCAGCAGGATGCCCAGGATCTGGCGGTCGAGGAAGTTGAGCGTGTAGGCCAGCGTCAGCAGGCCGAGCGCGAGGCCGGCTCGCGTCGGCAGGCCACGGCCGGCCACGGTCGGGATGGTGCCGGGAGGCTGCACTTCCGCAGAGTCGAGCGGCGGGCCTTGGCGCTGTCAACGAGTACGGTGAGTACGGTGCCAGCTGCTGCCGTAGCTCACGGCTCGAGATCGAGCGTCAGCGTCTCCGGCTCGGGCGTCTGCACGAGCGGCTCGAGCACGGTCCGCGCATGCCGCATCATGGACTTCCCGTCCACGATGCGCTCCGTGGAGACGACTACTTGCGTGCGCGCTCCGACCGCAGCCCAGACTTGCAGGCCTCCGTTCACCGTTCGCTCGCCCCAGACATCGCGGAGGCTGACGCTGAGGTAGTTGGCCGCGATGAGGGTCCCGTCCGTGTCTCGTAGCTGGATGCGGTAGCCCTGCGTATCGGGGAGCGACAGTACGATCGCGGGGCGGCTCGAGCGCCGGTCGCCCAGTGCGACGTGTGGCGCAGGGCCCGTCTGCCATGGATGCTGCGCGCGAATCTCGCAGCCCTCGGCGAGCTCGACGCTCTCGAAGACGAATTGTCCGTCCTCGTCCGTGAGCGTGCCCTGGACCCGCACGGGTTCATGCGAGTCCTCGGACTGCGGGTCGGCGGGCACGGTCACGTCGACCCGAGCCTTGGGCACTGGCTTCCCGGAGAAATCGAGGACCTTCCCTGCGACGCGAATGCCGGAGGCGACGGCGATGTCGGCGCGCGTCGGCCGCGAGGCCGAAAGCGGCAGCGGGATGAACGTCGAACCTGGACGATGTGCGGCTGCCGCGGCGTTCACGCTCAGCTTGGGGATGCTCGAGAAGAAGTCGGGGCCATCCCTGCTGCGTGCTACATAGTCCCGCCCTGGCTGCGCGAGGACGGGGTCGATCCCGCGCATGCGAAAGATTCCGCTGGAATTCGTGCGCACGCCGAGCGTGAGCTCGAAATCCACATGCGCGAAGACGAGTGCACCCGCCTGGGATTCGTTGGTCAGCGCGTCGAACACGCGGCCCGTGATCTCCAGGCCAGCGGTCACCACCAGAGTGACGTGCACTCCGCGGACATCGACGCGCACGTCGAGCGGGCGTTCGACCTGCAGGAAGTCCGCCCGGCGCACCGAATCGTGCTGGAGCTCCGGGCTCTCCAGTTCGACGGGCTGGATCAGGCACGAGGCCAGCTGCACAGGCTCGGAGAACAGCTGCTCGAAATGACCACGCTCGTCCACATCGACCGGGACTTTGCGCAACACCGCCTGTGGTCCCTTGCTGAGATAGCGGTAGGCGAAAGTCACGACTGCGCCTTCGACGGGTGTGCCGTCCTCCTCACGCGTGAGTTCGCCGACGATTCCGACGTAGTTCGCGTCGGGCGTGGCAGGCTCGCCAGCCTCATCGCGCGCAGCCGTTTCGACAGAGGAGAGAGGATCTGCACGGCGATCCTCCTGGCGCGCGAAAGCAGCCTCGGTCGGCGTCGAAACGGGGGCTGCCGGGCGCCGCTGCAGGAACACGAATGCGAGCAGTGCCAGCAGCACCAGGCCCGCGAGGAGGGCGACCAGACGGAGCATCGCGCTCCACCCTATGCCCCTAGCTCGCGTGCGTAACCGAGCCGACAGCCTGGTACTCCGGATTCTCCCGGTCGAGCTCGAGCAGGAGGTCCATGTAGGTCACGTCGTTCAGCTCGCCCTTGTCGCGCAGCCGGAGCAGCTCCGCCGCATGCGCGGCCGCCACCGCCCGGTGCACCTCGCGCGAGACCTCGTGCCTCCCGCGCGCCCTCTCGCGCTCCTCCTTGTCGGAAGCCTTCATCGAGAGCAGCTCGTCCATCATCTGCGTGCGCCAGTGGTGCACCGAGAGCGGGCAGCTCTTTTCGGAACAGTACTCGTCCAGCTTCTCTATGCCCGCCTTGAGCACGGCCTCGCGCGCCTTGCGGATCTCGACCGCGGTCGTGTCCTCGTCGGAGAGGCCGAGCCAGCCGATCAGCAAGTGCAGCGTCGGCGCCTGCACGAAGAGCGTGATCAGGATCACGGCCAGGGTGCACGAGATGATCGTCTCGCGGGCGGGGAAGGGCTCGCTGCCGAGCAGCACGGGCACGCTCAGCGCCGCTGCGAGCGAGATCACGCCGCGGATGCCGCACCAGGAGACGACGGTCACGCTGCGCCAGCTGGGATAGCCGCCCTCGCGCTTGCGCAGACCGGGCGCGAGGAGGAGCGGCAGGTAGGCGCCCGGGAACGTCCAGAGGATCCGCACGACGATCACGGTCAGCGCGACCGCGCCGCCGGCGACGAGCAGGCCCTGCGTCCCGCCTGCGGCGTGCGTTTCGCGCAGGATTCCCGGCGTCTCGACGCCGATCAGCACGAAGCAGAAGGCGTTGAGTACGCTGGTCAGGAGCTCCCAGGTCGTGTAGAGCGCGACGCGCGAGCCGGGCGGGATGTCCTGGATGCGCCAGGAGACGATGAAGCCGGCGACGACGACGGCGACGACGCCCGAGGTGTGCGCGGCATGTGCGCTGAGGAAGGCGATGTAGGGCGCGAGCAGCGAGAGCACGAAGAGCAGCTCCGTCTGCCGCGCACGCGCGTTGGCGAGCACGCCCAGGACGCCGACGACGACGCCCACGAGCACGCCGCCGCCGCCGATCCAGAGGAAGTCGAGCGCGAAGCTCTTCGCGCCGAACGTGCCGCCTGCGAGCGCCGCGATGCCGAGCTGCACGCCGAAGAGGCCGGTCGCGTCGTTGACCAGGCTCTCGCCGCCGAGGATCGCCGTCATGCGGCGCGGGATGCGCAGGCGCTCGATCACGGCCTGCACGGCGACCGTGTCGGTGGGGGAGACGATCGCGCCGAGCAGGAAGCAGGCCGGCAGCGGCACCTCGGGCAGCAGCGCGTGGAGCACGAAGCCGACGGCGAGCGTCGTCACGGCGACCAGCCCGACCGCCAGCATCAGGATCGGCCGCAGCCAGCGCCGGAAGTCGTTCCACGAGGCGCTGAACGAGTCGGAGTAGAGCAGCGGCGGCAGGAAGCCGAGCAGGATCAGGTCCGGGTCGAGCTTGAGCAGCGGCAGGCCGGGCGCGAACCCGAGCAGAACGCCGCCGAGCGCGAGCAGCACCGGTGCGGGCACGCGCGTGCGCGGCGCGACGAGCGCGACCAGCGCGACGACGGCCAGGAGGCCGATCAGGACGGGGAGCAGCGGCTGCATGCGCTGGGCGAGATGATGGCGCGCGCGCGCGCATCTGCAAGTCGGGCCTCAGCGGGACTTCGGT
>WNFL01390528.1_pt2 | contig 17102 bp, 19 predicted proteins | sample 5400361 | NCBI WGS metagenome assembly WNFL01 (sample SAMN13153351, study PRJNA577476) | soil metagenome | isolation source: 40 cm soil on Douglas fir-dominated hillslope | place: USA:California | collected 2013-09-17 | reverse complement strand
TGCAGCAATATGAGGGTCGGCGCCGCGTCGGGGCGCGATCCAATCATGCGGTATTCGAGCCGCATCTGGCCCAGCTCGAGAAAGCCTTGGTCGGCGAGCGTCATCACCGCTCCCGTTGCCGTGGCGCACAGGTCGCGGCCTGAATCCCTCTCCCCGCTTGCGGGAAGAGGTAAAGCGCGCGCGGCTTCGCCGAGCAAACGATCACTGCTCACCTCCGGCCGTAAAGTTCGTGACGATTTCCGCGAGTTTCGCCAAGCTCTGCTCCACCGTATCGTCGGAGGTGTCGAGTTCGGCCTGTGCGCGCGCATAATCGCTCCGCCGCGCGTCGAGGATGGCCACGAGATCGGCCATGGCCTCGCGATTGTGCGCCATGGGGCGAAAATCGCCCTGCGCCATCACGCGGCGCATATGTTCCTCCGGCCGCGCTCTCATCCACACCGTGTGCGTGCGCCGCAGGAGCAGCGCATAGCTTTCGGCATTCGACACGATCCCGCCTGCGGTGGCGATCACGGCCGCCTCGTGCTCGTCAATCACGCGCTCGAGGCATGTGCGCTCGTAGCGGCGGAAGGTTGCAAGTCCTCCCATTTCGATCAGATCGGGAATGCGCGCGCCATAGTCCTGCTCGATGAGCCGGTCGAGCTCGATAAACGGGCAGCCGAGCGCATCCGCAAGACGGCGGCCCAGCGTCGATTTGCCGGCGCCGCGCAACCCAATGAGTGCGATCCGGCGCCCGCGCTCGACCTGCATGTGCTGCGCGGCGCGCCGCTCGATCAGTTCGGCAAGCGCGGGAAGTTCTGCAACCGGCACGCGGGCGAGACCATCGAGAATCTCGGCCATCGCCGCGGTGCGCCCGTTGCTGCGCGGGAGTAATTCGATGATCGGAATGTCGAGCGCGCGCGCGATCGACTCGAGGATGACGACCGACGGATTGCCCTGCCCGCCTTCGATCTGCGCGAGATAGCGCTCGGAGGCGCCGGAGGCCTGGGCGAGCTGGCGGCGCGTCATGCCGCGCTTGGCGCGCGAGAGGCGCAACAGGCGACCGATCGCAGCGGCGAATGCGCGATAATCATCGCGCAGCGGCGCGGCCGCAGGCTTTTTCACCTTCACTCTCGCCTTGCTTACCGCCACAACCTTACCAATCACAGGCATTATAATTCATGCACTATAGTGCAGCTCGGCCGCGCCGTCAATCCGCACCGCGCAGGCTCGTCGCGCCGCGCGCTTTCATCGCGCGCGGTGGCACCCGGCGGGTTATCGGATGATGGTCCGCTCGGCGCGCAGCTTGAAGCGCTGAATCTTGCCGGTCGCCGTCTTCGGAAGCTCGGTGCGAAATTCGATCCAGCGCGGATATTTGTAAGGCGCGAGCGCCGTCTTGACGTGGTCCTGCAGGGCCCGCGCCAGCTCTTGGCAGCTCTTCTCGGGCGACTTGAGAACCACGAAAGCTTTTGGCTTGATCAGTTCATCGTCGTCCGCCCAGGCGACCACCGCGGCCTCGAGCACCTCGGGATGCGTGCAGAGCGCGCCTTCGACCTCGAACGGCGAGACATAAATGCCGCCGACCTTGAGCATGTCGTCGCGGCGGCCGCAATAAACGTAGTAGCCGTCCTCGTCTTGCAGATACTTGTCACCCGACCGCGTCCATTCACCGAGAAAAGTCTCGCGCGACCTCTCGCGGTCGTTCCAATACATGATCGCGCTGGTCGGTCCGCGCACCTGCAGCTCGCCCATTTCACCTTTGCGCGCGATCACGTTGCCCTCGTCGTCGACAAGGCGGATGTCGTAGCCTGGCACCGGCTTGCCGGTGCTGCCGTATTTCACGTCGCCGGGATAGTTCGAAAGAAAGATGTGGAGCATCTCGGTCGAGCCGATGCCATCGAGCACGTCGAGCCCATAACGCTCCTTCCAGCGCCGGCCGACGTCGGGCGGCAAGGCCTCACCCGCGGACACGCAGCATCGCAACTTCAAATCCGCGGGCTTGGGCGCGGCCGGACTGGCGAGAAAGGCGGCGTAGAAGGTCGGCACCGCATAGAACGCGCTCACCGGGTGCCGGCGCAGGATCGCGGCAACCCCCTCGGGCGTCGGACGGTCGGGCGAGAGTATCGTTGCCGCGCCGACCGCCATTGGAAATGTCAGCGCGTTGCCGAGGCCATAGGCGAAAAACAGCTTCGCCACCGAATAGCAGACGTCGCGTTCATCGAGGCCGAGCACGCCAGCGCCGTAGAGATCGGCGGTGAGGCGCAGATTGGCGTGTACGTGCACCGCGCCTTTGGGCCTGCCGGTCGAGCCCGAGGTATAGAGCCAAAAGCACATGTCGTCGCGTATGGTCGGCGCGGTATAGGCTTCGCGCTCGGCGCTCGCGAGCAAATCTTCGAGACGGCGATGTTCGCCCCCCTTTTCGCCCGAGACGACGACGTGCATCAGATCCGCGCTGGATCCGATCAGGTTGGCAAATTTCGGTAACAGCGCTTCCGATACGACGAGGGCCTTCGCGCGGCTGTCGGCGAGCATGAAGCGGTAATCGTCCTCGTTCATCAACGTATTGACCGGAATGGGCACCACGCCCGCCTTGATCGCGCCCAGGAACGCGGTGGGCCAGTCGATCGTGTCGAAGAGTGCGAGCAAGATGCGCTCCTCGCGCCGGACTCCGAGCGAACGCAACGCGTGGCCGAAGCGGTCGACGCGCTGGGCGAGTTGACCATAGGTCCAAGTTCCGCGCGGATCGATGAAGGCGGGCTTGTCGGCGCGCCCGGCTTCGAGATTGCGCTCGATGATATCGGCGGCGAAGTTGTAGCTGCGCGGGATCGCCTCGGCGGCCGCGCGTGCATCGAGGCGCGGCGTAGGTTTCGCGGCGGCATCGAGCATGGGGCGTTTCCTCCCGCGGCGGTGAACGGCTTCTTCTTTGAGCGAATTATGCAAGCCGCCGGTGACGGCCGCAACGAAAAGCTTGCTATAATCGCGGCACCGCGGCGTCAGGGGCGCCGCCGCGAAAGACAAAACGTGCAGGAGAGGCTCCCATGGACGAGACGGTCCGCAAGATCAGCGCCGACGATATCAATCCGCGTTACAACTGGGGCCGGGCGTTGCCGGCGCTCGGCACGATGGGAGTCGATTTCGAAGAGCGGGTCGATTACCGCCGGCTGCACCGCTACCGCCTGAGCCGGGTCAAGCAGGCGCTGGACAAATCCGAGCTCGGCGCGCTGCTCGTCTTCGACGTCAACAATATCCGCTACGTGACCTCGACGAAGATCGGCGAGTGGGAGCGCGATAAGCTGTGCCGCTGGGCGCTGCTCGCGCGCGACCAGGAACCGATCTTGTGGGACTTTGGTTCGGCCGCCGTGCACCACAAGCTCTATACACCTTGGCTGAAGCCGGAGAACTGCAAGGCCGGCCTCATCGGTCTGCGCGGCACCGTCAATCCAGCGTTCGGTTTGATGGAGCGCCACGCCAAGGAGATCGCCTCACTGCTCAAGGAGGCGGGCGTCCACAAAATGCCGGTCGGCGTCGACATCATTGAGCCGCCAATGATGTTCGAGCTGGAAAAGGCGGGGCTCAAGATCGAGGACGGGCAGCAGGTGATGCTTGAGGCGCGGGAGCTCAAGAACATCGACGAGATCGCCCTGCTCAACCGCGCGGCCGCGATGGTCGACGGCGCCTATCATCTCATCAGCGAAGAGCTCAAGCCGGGTGTGCGCGAAAACGACATCGTCGCCAAAGTGAACGAGTTCCTCTACCGGCACGGCTCGGACGACGTAATTTCACCGATCGCATGTTGCGCCCTGGCGACCAGGCGTTCTTCGACATTCTGCAAGCGTTCATGGGCTATCGGACCTGCTACTACCGCACCTTCAATGTCGGGCGAGCGACGCCGGTGCAGCACGACGCCTATAAGAAGGCGCGCGATTGGCTCGACAAGGCAATCGCGCTGATCAAGCCCGGCGTCACCACCGATCAAATTTGCAAGGTGTGGCCGACGGCGCCGGAGTTCGGTTTTCCCGACGAGATGTCGGCCTTCGGCTTGCAGTTCGGCCACGGCTTGGGTCTCGCGCTGCACGAGCGGCCGATCATCTCCCGCGTGGTCTCGCTCGACCATCCGACCGAGATCAAGGAAGGCATGGTGTTCGCGCTCGAGACTTATTGCCCGGCCACCGACGGCTACTCCGCCGCCCGCATCGAGGAGGAAGTCGTGGTGACGGACAAGGGCTGCCGCGTGATCACGCTGTTCCCGGCTGAGGAGCTGCCCATCAGCCACCGGTATTGATTTGAGCTGGCGGCGGGCTCAAGAACCTCTGCCGCTTGCGGGGAGAGCTAGCGCCTGCCGCAGGTTCACGGAAAATAATGGGTGGTCATCCGATCGACCGCACCACGCCGCCGTCGACGCGCAACGCCGCGCCGGTGGTGGCCGAGGCTTGCGGCGAGCAGACATAGACGACCATGTTCGCCACCTCCTCCGGAGTCGCGAGCCGGCGCAGCAGCGAGGTGGGGCGGTGCTGGGCGATGAACCGCGCCTCCATCTCCGCCTGGGAGACGCCCTGCTCCTCTGCCATTTTTCCGAAGAAATCGGAAACGCCTTCGGACCGGGTCGGGCCCGGCAAGACCGAATTCACGGTCACGCCGGTGCCGGCGACGGATTCGGCGAGCCCGCGCGCGATGGCAAGCTGCGCGGTCTTGGTCATTCCGTAGTGGATCATCTCGACTGGGATGTTGAGCGCCGACTCGCTGGAGATGAAGACGATACGACCCCATCCGCGCTGCACCATTTTCGGCAAGTGGTAGCGCGACAGGCGGATGCCGCTCATGACATTCGTGTCGAAGAACCGATACCAATCGTCGTCGGTGATCGCCTCGAACGTCTTGGGCTCGAAGATGCCGAGATTGTTCACGAGAATATCGGCATCCCCGGCGCGCTGCAGAAAATGCGCCACGGCCTCGACATCGGCAAGATCGGCGGCGATCGCATCTATCCTGGAACCCGGCACAAGCTCCGCGAGTCGCTTTTGCGCGGCCTCGAGGCTGCCAGCGCTGCGGCCATTGATGACCACCGTCGCACCCGAGGCCGCAAGCCCGGACGCAATCGCGAAGCCGATTCCGGCCGTCGATCCCGTGACAATGGCTCGCTTGTTGCTGAGATCGACGATCATGCTGGACTGGCCTATTGCAACCGGCGTTGGGGCCGCCGCAAAACAAACCCGGCTGGTGCGCGGCAGATCCCGAGCTGGTGACATGCCCGACGCGTCGAATGGTACGATTCCCCGCGGGGATCATTGTTGCCCGCAGCGCGGGGCGCCTGTGAGGGGACCCACGCCCTATCTAATGTAGTCGGGATAACGGGAGTAATTTGTCCTCTATTGCCGTCACTGGCTCGGCTTTGCGACTAAGCTGGCGCATCGCGTTGGAGACCGCGGAGAGGGAACTTGCGTGCCGATCCGAGCCGCCGGTTGAAAGCAGCGCTCCTTGCCACGGTCACGGAATTAACAGTAGATACCGGCGCAGAAACCACATGGAGGGTCGATAATGGACACGGCACTACCGAAGCTCCGGCCGATCATGGCTGCCGCCGCGCTGATCGGCCTCGGGCTTGCCTTCGCGTCTTCGCCCGCTGCTGCGCAGCAGTGGAGCCCGGAGCAACGTGCGGCCTGCGAGCCGGACGCGATGCGGCTGTGTCAGCCATATCTTCCGGACATCGGCCGCACCAGGGCATGCATGGTCCATTATCGGCGCTACCTCAGCCCCGCCTGCCGCGCCGTCTTCGATGGCGGGAGGCGCGGGGCGAGACGCTAGCGCGACGACAGCTCGCGCCCTGCTCTTGAGGGCGTTCACATCGCGCGGCCGCTCGGCCGCGCGATTTATTTTGTCAAGGATGGGTCATGTCCGCCGGCCGCACCCACTGGTCGAACTGCTCGGCCGTGAGATAGCCGAGCTTTGAGCGCGGCCTCATGGCGGTGGGTGTGGAACGCCGATGCTGCTAACATCACTGCGCGGCCGCTCGAAAGCGTGCGCGCATAAACATCGGAGGGTGCCATGGCGAGGAAAAAAGACGCGGTCTACAAGATCGTAGAGGTCGTCGGTGTCAGTGAGAAGTCGTGGGAGGAGGCGGGGCGCGCTGCAGTGGAAACGGCAGCCGGCACGCTGCGCGACTTGCGCGTGGCGGAAGTGACGCAGATGGATATGAAGGTGGACAACGGCAAGGTTTCGGCGTTTCGGACCCGGGTATCGCTGTCCTTCAAATACCAAGCCTGAGACGACGTTCACGCGACTTAGCGCCGGTCGTAGGACGGCCGACGCCCGCGGCCCGCATCGGGGGGGCACGCGCTCGGAAAGCGTCCGATCCGCGGCCGCGGTCATTCGTCGAATCGCGACTCCGGGGGGGCCGGCCTGCGCTGGGCGGGGCCGGTAGGGAGCGCAACCCCTACATATCGCATCAGCTCGAGCGGCTGCAGGCTCGGCGGCACGCGATCGGGAGCAAATCGCCACGCTGCCAGGAGCGCGCCGATCGCCGCGACCACGAGCGTCATCAAGATTGCAAAAGCTCGCCAGCGCCTCAGGCGCCGGCGAACCAGCGCCGTCGTTCGCTCGAGCGCCTGATCTCGCGTGGGCTGGGGTGCAGCAGCGGCAATGGCTGGTGCAACTGGCGGACTGGGCACGGCCTCGACAGCGGACGTTCTGGTCGCTTCCGGACTCGGGACCGCCGGTGCTTCGGCAATTGGCGCCGAAGCCGTCTCTGAAACCGGCACGGACACCGCTTCCGAGCCAGTCGCCGAAGCCGTCTCTGAAGGCGGCGCGGGCACCGCTTCCGAGCCAGTCGCCGAAGCCGTCTCCGAAGCCACCGCGGGCACCGCTTCCGAGACAGTCGTCACCTCCGATGGCAGCGCCAGCGGCGCCTCCTGCGTGGCCGCCGAACTCGCCTCTGCACTCAGGGTTGTTGCCGCCTGCGATATTGCCGCTTCGATCGCGTCGAGGCTTGGCGGCGCAGACGCGGCTGGCGAGGGGCTGGCTGGCGGCACCGACGGCGGCATCGACGGCTCCGGAGGCCGGATCCCTTGCTGGACTTCGGGCAGCTTGGCCTTGATGCGCGCCCAAATGCCGGAGTCCGGCTCGACCGGCTCGACCATCAGGTGCAGTTCGCCGAACCGGCGCTCCCACAGCTCGACTTTGGCGGCGAAGGTTGGATCCGCCTCGAGCAAATTGCGCGCCTGCGCGCGCTCCTCGACATCGAGGCTGCCGAGCACATATTCGGCGGCCAGCGCATCCATGTGGTCGAGTTCGCTCATGACTTAAAGCACCCCTCGATCTCGAGCAGGCTTCGCCGCAGGGATGCCCTGAGCAGATCGATCGGCATATCGAGCTTGGCCGAAAGCTGTTCGCGGCTGAAGGCGCCGTAATAGGCGAGCAGCAGCATGCGCTGCCGGTCCGGTTCCAGCCGTCCGATGCAGGTGAGCAGCTGCTTGAGATCGTCCGTCAGCTCGTGCCGCGGAACGGTGCCGGGGCCCTCATCCTCTTCGACGATGTCCGGCTCGCCTTCGGCCGCGGGCGGCTGCGGCCCGCGCGCGACATCGATGGCCAAACGGCGGGCGATCGCCACCATCCAGGCGAGCGGACTCGAACGGGCCGGATCGTAATCGCCAGCGTCGCGCCAGATCTGCAGATAGGCTTGCCCCATGACGTCGCCGGCGAGGTCGTGGCGGCGCAGGATCCGCAGCACGACGCCGTAGAGTTTGGCGCAGGTCGCTCCATAGAGGCGCTCGAAGGCCACCGCGTCACCTTTGGCAACCGCCGCAAGCAGCCATGTGATTTCGACAGCCGTCGACATGAGAACAGGCGTTCCTCCTCGCTGGAACTGAACATACAAGCGTCTAGCCAGGACTTGTAGGCGCGCCGCCGGCCGGCCGCGGCGGAAAAGGAGTCAGCCCGACGGCCGCATCCTTCCTGGCCATCAAGCCGAGCGCCCCCGCAAGGGCCGATTATGGCCGTCGAGATTGCCGTCCGTCGAGACACGAATTTTCGAGCGCCCGAGGGCACCGAGTTCGTGCAGTTCGGCAGGACCGATACGCTCGCGCGGCAGGAGTTCGTCTCACGCGCGCGCGCTGCTGCCCATCATGCCGAGCGCCTCGGGCCCGACCCGGGTTTCTTCTTCGGACCGCTCGCGCATTTGATCGCGCTCGTCGAGCAACTCGACCTTCTTCATCTCCTCGAACGCCTCGTTCAGGGCCGCTTTGGCGTCCTCGAGCTGGACCTTCAGGTCGTTGGCCGAGCGCTTTAGGTTGTCGCGCCGCTGGATCGCCGCCTTGGCATAGGTCGGATAGGCGAAATGACCTGGATCGTGAATACCGGAGCGATCCTGCTCGACCTTGATCTCGCGCTCGAGATCGCTGGTGATGCGCTCGAACTCGCTGATCATGCTCTCGATCTGGGCGACCCGACGCCGCCGCTCGTCGACCTGAAACTTTTTCAGGCGAATGAGTGTCTCGCGTGACTTCATCGACTCATGCTCCCCGAAGCCCCGGCGCCACCGCATCGAAATGCGCGCCGCCCCCCTTGCAGCCTCGCGAAGCGCGGCGGGGACAATGACTTCCCGCCGCCCCGAAAGTTCGCGCAAGGCGTTGATATCCTTGCCCAAGACTCGTTGCTGCTTCCTTACCTCCCCGCTGCGGCAGGCGAGGTGTTCCACAAAAGCAACAGCGCGGTGCGGAGCCGACGAATGAACTGCGCGATCGCACCGCGTTTCTTAACTTCGTGTTTACCCGCGTCGTTAATCATTAGGTCATCGTTGTGGGACGTCAGGGGACCCGCCGTCGGCCCGAGGCGCATGGGCAGAACTCTCCCGATCGATTAGAGCCGACTGTTAAAGTCAGACATGAGATGGCGCTTGGAAAGAAAACCGCTCCCGTGCAGTATCTTAGGGCGATTCGCCCGAGCTTTCCCGCAGAGGGCACGCGCACGTTGGAAGTAGGTTTTGTTAACTGCGCGCCGTTAATGTTTTGCGTCCGTTTGTCCGAAGGCGTTTTCGAGGGCCGCCGCTGCGGCGTGCCGACCTGAGCCCGGAGCGGGAGGAAGGGGGCTGGCATGCGCGTGTTGCTGATTGAGGACGACAGCGCCACTGCTCAATCGATTGAGCTGATGCTGAAGTCCGAGAGCTTAAACGTCTACACCACCGATCTGGGCGAAGAAGGCGTCGACCTCGGCAAGCTCTACGATTACGACATCATCTTGCTCGACCTGAACCTGCCGGACATGTCCGGGTTCGAGGTGCTGCGGACGCTGCGCGTCTCGAAGGTGAAGACACCCATTCTGATCCTGACCGGCCTTGCCGGCATCGAGGACAAGGTCCGGGGTCTCGGCTTCGGCGCCGACGACTACATGACCAAGCCGTTTCACAAGGACGAGCTCGTCGCGCGGATCCACGCCATCGTGCGCCGGTCCAAGGGCCACGCCCAGTCGGTGATCCAGACCGCCGATCTCGTTGTTAATCTCGATACCAAGACGGTGGAAGTGGACGGCGCACGCGTGCATCTCACTGGCAAGGAGTACCAGATGCTGGAACTCCTGAGCCTGCGCAAGGGCACGACGCTGACCAAGGAGATGTTCCTCAACCACCTCTATGGCGGCATGGACGAGCCGGAGCTCAAGATCATCGACGTCTTCATCTGCAAGCTGCGCAAGAAACTCGCCAACGCCTCGAGCGGCAAGAATTACATCGAGACGGTGTGGGGCCGCGGCTATGTGCTGCGCGAGCCCGCCGCCGACGACGCGGCGCGCATTCCCGCCTGATCGGCACCGCCGCGACAAGCGCTCGATACGGACTGACTCTCGACACCCCGGGCATTGCCGTGCCCGGGGTGATTGACGCTGCGCGGGCGGCCCGTAGAGTGCGCTGCCGCACCTCCCTGCCCTGTCCCTTACGCCCATGGCTGCCCCCTCCATCCCCACCTTATCCGCGCACGGCGCCGAGATGCCGGCCATCGGCTTTGGCACCTCCTCGTTGGGCGATTGCGGCGAGATCGTCGCGACCGCGCTCAAGCTCGGCTACCGTCACATCGACACGGCGTGGAAATACGGGACCGAGCGCGGCGTCGGCGAGGGCATGCGCACCTCCGGCGTGCCGCGCGGCGAGATCTTCCTGACCACCAAAGTGTCGCACGAATATCTGCGCGCGGACGACTTCGCGCGCTCGGTCGAGGAGAGCCTGAAGAATCTCAGAGTCGATTACGTCGACCTTCTCATGATCCATTGGCCGAACCCGGAGATCCCGCTCAGCGAGCCTGTCGGCGCGCTCGCCAAAGCGAAGCGCCAAGGTCTCACACGCCAGATCGGCGTTGCCAATTTCAATATCGCGCTGCTCGACGAAGCAATCCGGCTCTGCCCGGAGCCGCTGGTCAATCTGCAGGCGGAGTACCACGCGCATCTCGACCAGACCAAGCTCACGCAGGCGTGCCGCCAGCGCGGCCTGATCTTCACCGCCTATTGCCCGCTCGGCCGTGGGCGCCTGTTGCGCGACCCGGTGCTCGCCGACATCGCCGCCCGCAAAGGTCGCACGCTCGCACAGATCGCGCTGCGCTGGCTCATCCAGCAGGGCAACATCGTTCCGATCCCGCGCTCATCGAACGCTGCGCGCATGGCCGAGAACCTCGACGTGTTCGACTTCGCGCTGACCAAGGAAGAGATGGATCGGATCGCGACGCTCAAGCGCACGGACGGCAGGATCGCTGATCCGGCAGGCCGCGCCCCGGCGTGGGATTGAGGTCCACGCGGAGGTGCAGCGATGCCCCCAATGGAGCAGCCGCCGAAATATTTCATGTACTTTCCCGGCAACTACCGGTGGTCGGCGGCCTTCGTCAACATGCTCGGACGCGCAAGCTACGGCGGCGCCGACATCGGCGAGTTGCACAAGATCGGACGCACGCTCACAGGCAAGGACGCCGAGGACGATCAAGCCTGGTTCGACGCGTGTGTCGCGGTCGCCGACGAGGTGCGCTCCCGCGCCGAGCGCTTCGCCGCGTCGGGACATGCAATCTCCGCCGCGGCCTTCTACCTGCGCGCGTGTCACTATTATCAGATGGGCGAACGCTTTCGCACTCCGAAGGACAAGGCGGCGCTCGAGGCTTATCGCGTCGCGGTCGATTGCTTCCACAGATTCGTCGCCCTCGGGGAGGTCAAGATCGAGATCGTCGAGGTGCCGTTCGAAGACAAAAGCCTGCCGGGCTATTTCGTTCACGCGCAGAACAGGCGATCGGCGCGCGCACCGTGCGTCGTGTTCTTCGATGGCCTGGATGTTACCAAAGAGATCCAGTACCTCGCCGGCGTGCCGGACCTGATCAAGCGCGGCATCTCGGTCTTGGTGATGGATGGGCCGGGCACCGGTGAAGCGATCCGCTTTCGCGGCCTCGTCCTGCGCCACGATTATGAGAAGGCCGGTAGCGCCTGCATCGATTTCCTGGAAAAGCGCGACGACGTCACGCGCCGCGCTGTGCTGCGCTCGAGCCGCGCTTTGCCGCCTGCATCGCCTGGGGGGCGATCTGGGACTACCACGCGGTATGGAAGCGGCGGATCGACGCGCAATTCAAGGCTTCGCTGTCGGTGCTCGGCCACCACGTCATGTGGATCCTAGGCGCCGCAATGCTGGAGGATGCATTGAGGCGGCTCGAGCCGTTCAAGCTCGATGGCGTCGTGCAGAAAATGCGCTGTCCGCTCCTGGTTGTACACGGCGCGGATGATGAGCAGATTCCACTCGCCGACGCGCGGGCGCTCTACGATGCCTGCGGATCGACGGACAAGACGCTGCGCGTATTCACGAGCGAGGAAGGCGGCGCGCAACACTGCCAGCGCGATTATCTCACGCTCGGCTGCGCCACCATGTGGAGTTGGTTCGAGGACAAACTCGTTCGCGGCTAGCCTGAGGCTCGCAGACTAAACGGCCGCGACGACGATAACCTCGCCCTCCGCCTTGAGGCTGACTTCGAGACCGCACGCGCGAGCGAGGAGGCCAGCGTAGAACGGCTGAATCGCGTGGGCGTCGACAGATCCGTTTTCCGAAGTGCCTTGCAGCAGGGCAATCACGCCTTGCGGAATGCGGGCGTTGAGTCCGGAGGCAGCGATACGGAAGCCCATGCTCTCTCCTTCTCCGACCGCATCGACCGTCAGCGTGCCCCCGCGCGGGATCGTCTGGCCCGCGATGATCAACAGGTTGAGCAACAGCTTGACCCGGTTTTTCGGCAACAGCTCGCGCGGCAAGTTCCAGGCGAGCTTAGTCCTGTCATCCTGGATAAAGGCCTGCGCCATGGCTTGCGCGTCGCCGAGATTGATTGAACCGCCGGGCGCCCCCGCCGAGCCGAAGGCGAGGCGACAGAATTGCAGGCGCGCCGACGCCGTTTTCGCGCTCCTCTTGATGAGATCGAGCGCGAAGGTCTTTGTCTCCTCGTCACTGTCTTCTTCTTCCAGCACCTCGAGCCCGTTGACGATCGCGCCGGTGGGGCTGATCAGATCGTGACAAACGCGCGAACACAGGAGCGCGGCGAGATCGAGCGCATCGAGGGCAACGGCTACGGACATCGCGGGCGTCTCCGATGGAGGGATCGTCGAACTGGGTGCTGGACGCGACTCAGGACCATGGCGTCGCTCGGCCGGTGTGATACACCGCAGCCGCTCGACCTGCCAAGGCTTGAACTGACCGCAGGAGCCGCCCAGCGTGCGACCGCAGGACAACATCACGGGTGGTAATGAACGGCTGCTTGACGAGCTCACGACCATCGTCTCGGCCGCGGCAGCTGCCATTCTCGCGGTACGCGTGGGCTCGCTTGCGCCGCGCACCAAGTCAGATCGGACCCCGGTCACCGCAGCCGATGAGGCGGCCGAGGCCGTGATACTGGAGGCGCTTGGCAGGCTTCTTCCCGGTATGTGCATCGTGTCGGAGGAGGCGGCAGGCCGCGCATGCCCCGACCGCCTTCCCGACAGCTTCGTTCTGGTCGATCCGCTCGACGGCACGCGCGAGCTCGTTGCCGGGCGGGACGAATTCACCATCAATATCGCGATCGTGCGGGGCGGGTGTCCACGCCTCGGCATTGTCGCGGCCCCCGCGCAGGGACTGCTGTGGCGCGGGATCGAAGGCCGGGGTGCCGAGCGGCTGCGCCTCTCCCCCGGCGCCCCCGCGAGCGCGGCGCAGGCGCGTAGCGCAATCCGGACCCGCCGGGCGCCGGATACAGGCTTGGTCGCCGCGGTCAGCCGCTCACATCTCGACCCCTGCACCGAGGCGCTCCTGGCACGGTTACCCGTCGCCGACCGGCACGCATGCGGGTCGGCGGTCAAGTTCTGTCATCTGGCCGAGGGCAGCGCCGACGTCTATCCCCGCCTCTCGCCGACCTGCGAGTGGGACGTCGCGGCCGGCCATGCGGTGCTAGCCGCCGCCGGCGGGTTGGTCACCACGGCGGCGGGCGCGCCACTGAGCTACGGAGGGGTGGCCGAGAGCTTCCGCGTTCCGGCCTTCATTGCCTGGGGCGACCCGTCAGCAGCGGCGCGCCTCAGGGTATGAATCGCTGTCGTCCGGCCCAGTGCACGCCGAGCGACTGCCTCCCCTGCGCCGGCCAGCGAAGAAAGTTGGCGGCGCCGCCGTGCGGCCATAGTCTTGCCTGTCATGGGGCGATTCGGTTGCGGTTTGGCCGCAAAGCCCAGGTATCTTCGTGGGTAGCGGTGTCACTTGGCCTCGATTCACGGAGCATTCGATGCGCGCCCTGACGCGGACCGTCGCTCTCACCCTCATCCTCCTCGGTTTGGCGAGCGCGACCCTTTTGGCCCAGGCCAATCCTCCGCCGCCGACCAATCCCCCCGCCGCACAACCCCCAGGGCCGCAATACCAACCCCCAGGGCCGCAATACCAAAGTCCGCCGCCTCAAGCTCCGCAGGCTCAATCACCGCAGACACCGCAACCGCAAGGCCCGCAGTACTCCTCGAACGAAATCGTCGATGCCGGTCACCGCTTTTTCGGCACCATTTCGCGAGGCCTCGCGCAGATCGTCGAGAAGGCGGGCAGCCAATTCGGGCTGCCCAACGGTTACGTGCTCGGACAGGAAGCCGGCGGCGCGGTGGTTGCAGGGTTGCGCTACGGCGAAGGCATCCTCTACACCAAGAATGCCGGGGACCTCAGGGTGTTTTGGCAAGGACCTTCAGTCGGCTTCGACTTCGGCGGCGAAGGCGCGCGCACGATGATGCTGATCTACAATCTGCCGGCCACCGACGCGATCTACCAGCGCTTCGCCGGCATCGACGGCTCGGCCTACTTCGTCGGCGGCTTGGGAATGACGGCGCTGACGATGAACAACATCGTCGTGGTCCCGATTCGCACGGGGGTGGGAATGCGGCTCGGCGCCAATGTCGGCTATCTCAAATTCACGCCGACGGCGACCTGGAACCCGTTCTGAACATCCGTTGAAGCGCTACCGGAGCATGGCCTCGCCGCCGGCTTTGCGAGCGGCCGCGCGAATGCATAGGCCATGCTTATTCGCGCGACTGGGACTGGGTAGGGCTGGGCCGGATAAGGCGTGATCGACCCAAGACATTCTGGTAACAATCAAGGGTGGTGCAGGAGACGTCATGATCGAACCGATGATGTATATCGGCATCGGCTTTCTGGTCGCGGGCTTGCTCGTGATCGGCGTCATCCCATTGGTCCATGCGCGCGCGGTGCGCCTCACGCTACGGCGGCTTGAAGCCTCGACGCCGGTTTCGATGGCGGAGCTTGCCGCCGAAAAGGATCAACTGCGCGCCGAATTTGCCATGGCCATGAGCCGGCTCGAAATGACCGTCGAGCAGATGAAGGCGAAGACCACCAGCCAACTGGCGGAGATCGGCAGGAAAAGCGAGGCCATCGCGCGCATCAAGTTCGAGCTTGGCGAGAAGGCGGCGGCGCTGCTTGCGCTCGAAGCCAAGGAAAAGCAGCTCACCGAGGACTTAGGGATTGCCCAGGGCGAACTCGCCGCCAAAACGGCTGCGCTCGAAGAAACCGAGCGCGCGCTCGCGAGCGCACAGGCCGAGCTCGCCCACGTTACCGCCAGCTTCAATGACACCTCCGTCACGGCTGGCGGCCAGCGCGTCGAGCTGACCGCAGCGCGCGCACAGGCCGACGCATTGAAGGGTCAGCTCGAAAGTTACGACAAAGAAACCAAGGCCCTGTGGGATCACCTCAACAGCAAGACCGCCGAAATCGAGACATCGACCAGACAGCTCGCCGAGGAGCGCGCCCGCGCGGACGATCTCGCCAACCGTGTCGCCGAGCTCGATCGCCAGCTCGTGGCGCAAACCGCCGAATCGGAGTCGCTGGGCACTCGCCTCCAGGAGCTCGCCGCGCAACTCGACGAGCAGGCGCGGTTGAAGACGGATCGCGAATATCACTCCGAAAACTTGCGCAACGCGGCGATGGCCGCGCAGAAGATCGAGGCCGAACTGCGCGCCCAGCTGGCCGAGGCGCAAGAGCGCCATCGCGTCGCAATGGAGACGCTGAGAACGGAAAAAGCTCTGATCGAGAGTGAATTCAAGCGTTCGCAAGAGGAGCGAGACAGACTGCAGCGCGAGATCGCGGCGGTGAAACGCGATACCGACAATGTCGGCGCGTACGAGCGCATGGAAAATGCCGTGCTGCGCGAACGCCTCGACGAGGTCGCTGCGGAGGTGGCGCGACTGACCGCCACGCTGGAGGGCCCGGACTCGCCGATTGAAGGGATCCTCAATTCCGGGCGGCCGGCGGCAGCTTCGGGAAATGGCCCCTCAATTGCGACCGCTGCGGCTGGATCAAAAGGCACGCTCGCGGACCGCATCCGTACATTGCAGGCTCGCGCCGCGCGCGCGGCAGCGCCGCAGCGAGAAGCGAGGCGAGGCAGCGCGCAGCGCGGGGCACGCGCGGACAAGTGACGCGGACGGCGCGGCGCAAGCATGAGTTCGCTTGACAGGGTGCGCCACCGCTTTAGATCCGAGGCTTGCGGGCGCTTAGCTCAGCGGGAGAGCGTTCCCTTCACACGGGAGAGGTCGCAGGTTCAATCCCTGCAGCGCCCACCATGGAATCAACATCTTAGTCATTGTGTTGCGTAAACCCGCCCCGGAAACCGCCCCGGAAACTAATCTCCGTCGCGCGCATAGTGGGCCGATATACGGCTACGATCTGATGACGACCCATCGAGGTCGGAGAGTGTCGATTGGACTCTGAACAAATAGGTCCGCAGCACCTTACCCTCAGTTCGTTTGGCAACGTTCGGACGACTGTCATGAGGGCATGGAATTTACTTGACTGGCTCCTAGGCCGGTCTTGCGACGTGTCACGGTCAATGACGGTCGCTCCAGCATCGCGTGACCGACGGAAAGTTCTCGCACGCGCGCATCAAATCCCTTGCGTGTCACGACACCCATCTTCAATCCAAATCTCCGCAAGATGCCTCGCATGCTTGCCTCAAGACTGCTCAAGTCGAAAACGGTCGGCGCGCTATTTGGATTGGTACCCAATTCCGGACCGCACCGACAGGTCAATGCCTTGCCGCGCGGGCCAACCTTCGGCAGTCTTGACCAGCAATGATCATCGGAGGACGAATATGCAGCGGTTCTTCCTTGCGGTAGCACTCAACGCCGCGACCTGGTTGGCTGCTGTCCCTTCGCCGGCTCAAGCAGCACCCTGCTTGCTTGTCACCTTGACTGGCACCATGAGCGGCCCTGTGCTGCTCAACGGCGTCGCCGGCGCCGGCACCCTTGTGCGCTATGGCGACGACAGCAGCGACTGCAGCACGGTGAAGCTGCAGTTCGATGCCGGGCGCGGCACGGCGTTGCGGCTGTCGCAGGTGGACCTCGATGTCGGACAGCTTGACGCGATCTTCTTCACGCACATGCATTCCGACCACACCGACGGCTTTGCCGATCTCATGCAGGTGCGCTGGAACTGGAACTCCACGGGGCCAAAGCTCGACGTGGTCTGCAGCGCGGATGCGCCGTCACCGCTCGGCTTCACCATGAGCTGCCGCAATCTCGTCGTCCACATCGGGGATGCCTTCATTCAGTCAGGTGAGATCGCGCAACGCATCTCCGAGGACAAACGCCGGCTTGCCGGCGGGCCCGCCGAGCTTGGTCATCTGATCACG
>WNFL01354730.1_pt1 | contig 17103 bp, 21 predicted proteins | sample 5400361 | NCBI WGS metagenome assembly WNFL01 (sample SAMN13153351, study PRJNA577476) | soil metagenome | isolation source: 40 cm soil on Douglas fir-dominated hillslope | place: USA:California | collected 2013-09-17 | reverse complement strand
GTCGGTGGCGACGATCACGCGGTCCAGGCCGGGGGTGCGGGAGGTGTTTTCATAGACGTGCTGGATCATCGGTTTGCCGCCGATTGGGGCCAGCGGCTTTCCCGGGAACCGGGTCGAGCCGTATCGTACCGGGATGATCGCGACGACGGCCATAGTCAAACTCCGGGCTCCGGTCGGCGGGGGGAGGGGCCAGGGCCCGAAATTCTGCCGCTATAAATAAAAAGCCGCGATGGCCTTCTCGGAAAGCGCATCACGGAATTAAACTATATCCGCCGCGCTCCATGGTGTCAATGGAATTTTATTTTTCGAGATGGATTCTCCGCGCCGTTTGCGCGCCCCGCCTTTCGGGTTGCAAAGGGCACCGCCCGGGAGGTAGATACAGTCCAAGAAGGCGTAAACGAGGGGCAGGGAAAATGAAAATCACACGGGTGCGCGGCGTCTCGCATAAAGTCCAGAACACCATGACCGGGTGGAAGACCTCCCTCGGCGGCCACGACACGCACGAGCTTATCTTCGTGCTGATCGACACCGACGAGAAAATCTCCGGCTTGGGCATCGCCAGTCCGGGCGCGATCTTCATCAGCGGCGACACCGGCAGCAATCATCTCGAGCTCATCAACAACCGCTTCGGCCCGGCGCTCGCCGGCTTCGACCCCTTCGACATCGAGGCGATTATTCACAGGCTCGATTCCATCGTGAGCCGGGCCGAGCGGGCCAAGGCGGGCGTCGACCTCGCGCTCCACGACCTGGCCGGAAAGGCGCTCGGCGTGCCGGCCAATCGCCTCTTCGGCGGCGTGATCCATCCGCGCATCCGCGTGACGCGCCTGATGGGCATGTTCGAGCCCAAGGAGATGGCCGAGCGCTCGGCCGAGCTGGTCAAGCGCGGCTACACGGCGCTGAAGCTCAAAGTCGGCACCAACGTCAAAGACGACGTCGAGCGGGTGAAGCGCGTGCGCGAGACGGTCGGGCCGGAGGTCACGATCACGATCGACTTCAACCAGGCCTGCTCGCCCAAGGAGGCGATCGCGAGCATCAACCGCATGGAGCCCTACGACGTTATGCTGGTCGAGCAGCCGGTCCGGGCGGCGGACCTCCGCGGCATGGCGCTGGTGCGGCAGGCGGTCGCGCCGCTCGTCATGGCGGACGAGGCGGTCAACTCGGCCTCCGACGCGCTGAAGATCATCGACGCCGGCGCGGCCGACGTGATCAGCTTGAAAATTCCCAAGATGGGCGGCATCTTCAAGGCGCGGAAGGCCGCCGCGGTGTGCGAGGCCGCGGGCGTCGATTATCTCGTCGGCACGGCGCCCGGCAGCCGGCTCCTCGACGCGGCGAACGCGCACCTGGCGGCGAGCTTAAGAAATTTGCGCCTGCCGTGCGAGATCGGCGAGTTCGAGCGCATGGCCAACGATCCGGTGAGCGGCCTGGAAATCGTCGATGGATTTTCCTCGCCGCCGGAAAAACCGGGGTTGGGCGTGGAAGTGGATTTGAAAAAGATCGGCTTGGGGGACTAAAAAGAACGCGCTCTCGGAACGCGAGTCTTCGGGCCGCGGCCGATAGAGTAGTGCCAGGAGTCGCATCTTCCGTAATCGGACGTCCGCGGCCCTCTTCCCCGCGTCCCTCGGCGCCGGAAGAAATGCGCGGACTCTTGGACCGGCGGTGGCTCTCGCTTGGGAACGGAGAAAAGGACAAATGGTCGCCGCGCCGCCGCCCGCTCTTCAAGTCCGCGCGATGGGTTGCTGCTGAATCCCAACGCCGGTAGCCGGACGCGCGGACTTTCCGAGCGGGCATCGGCGCTCACTCTGATGTCGCCGCGCCGCCGCCCGCTCTCCGTGTCCGCGCAATGGGTGGGTGCTTATTCCCGCGGCCGGTTATCGGATGCGCGGACCCTTCGAGCGGGCATCGGCGCTCGCTTGGGGGAGAACCGAAAAGAAAAGAGCGAAGACAAATGGTCGCCGCGCCTTCGCCCGCTCTTCAAGCCCGCGCGATGGGTTGCTGCTGAATCCCAACGCCGGTAGCCGGACGCGCGGACTTTCCGAGCGGGCATCGGCGCTCACTCTGATGTCGCCGCGCCGCCACCCGCTCTCCGTGTCCGCGCAATGGGTGGGTGCTTATTCCCGCGGCCGGTTATCGGATGCGCGGACCCTTCGAGCGGGCATCGGCGCTCGCTTTGCGTTCATCGTCGCTCGAGTTTTGAGAAAAAAATAATAAGGATGGTGGTGCCATGATCATCGACGCCGACGGACATCTGTTCGAGACCGAAGAGCTGTTTGAAAAATACATGGAGCCGCCGCTCCGGAACTATCGCCCGCGACTTCTCGGGAACGAAGAGGGCGCGAACTTCTGGGTCGTGGACGGCGCGACGCGTTACAAGCGGCCGACCATTTTGGGCGCGGGCAATCCCGGCTCGGCCGCTCCTCCGGGGAAAAAGCTCCAGACGGCGCGCCGCGCCTCTCCGGGCAGCCAGACTTTAGCCAGCGTCAAGGAGCGGCTCGAGGATCTGGACCAGGAAGGCATCGACGTGCAGTACCTCTATCCGAGCTTTCTCCTGCACATCAACGCGTGGAGAGACGGCGTGCTCGGCAACGCCGTCTGCCGCGCCTACAACACCTGGCTCGCCGAGGCGTGCGCCGAGGCGCCGGACCGTTTGAAGGGCGTCGGTCTCGTCTGCCTTGCGGACCCGGCCGGCGCCGCGGCCGAGGTCAAGCGGATCAAAGACCTCGGGCACGCCGCCGTCATGGTGAGCGGCACGGTCGGCTCGAACCGGCTGGATCATCCGGACCACGAGCCCTTTTTCGCCGAGGCGAACCGGCTCGACCTCGCGATCGCGGTCCATTTCAGTCTGGAGTTTCCCGCGGTGAGCGAGCTGTTCGAGCATTTTTTCCCCAACCGCGTGCTGGCGGGAATTTTCCCCATCATGGCGGGCTTTACCAGCGTGCTGTGCTCCGGCTTGATGGAGCGCTATGCGAAGCTCCGCTTCGCGTTTCTCGAAGGCGGCTGCAACTGGATCGCGTCCTACGTCGAGCGCATGGACGATCATTTCGAAAACCCGCGCTACAACGCGCGCCAGCTGATCCAGCGGCCGCCGAGCGAGTATTTAAACTCCGGCAGGATTTTTTTCGGCTGCGAGGGCAACGAGGGCGCGCTCGGCCGCGTCGCCCAAGAGCTGGGCGAAGACAAGCTCCTCTTCTCGTCCGACTATCCGCACGCCGACCGCACGCAGGGCACGGCGCGATTTCTCGAAAAACGTGAAGATCTCGGCGCCGCGGCGCGAAAAAAACTCCTGGAAGAGAACGCCAGGCGCTTCTACGGCTGCTGATCCCGCCTGTAAAATCAGCCGGTTGATCCGTTTCCGTTTACCCGCTTGAAGGTATCACCCGGCCTTTCGTCTAAGCAGACAAAAGGAGGTGATACATCTATGAAAAGCATGCTCAAGCTGTTCATGGTCGGTTTGATTACCCTGACCTTCAGCAGCCTTAGCTTCGCCCAGGCCACGCCTGCGACGCCCGCCACGCCCCCCGAGAAGTCCAAGAAAGAAGAGGGGAAAAAAGACGAGAAGGGCGAGAAGAAGGGCGAAGAGAAGGGCAAAGCTCAGGGTAAGACCGCCACGGACGAGAAGAAGAAGGAAGAGAAAAAGATGTAGTTTTTCTTCTTCCTTCGGGAGGGGCGGTCGCCGCGCGGCCGCCCCTCCCACGTGCGTTTTTGCGGCATAAAATCCCGCGGGGGCTTGCTTGATTTACCCCATTCCGTTCGATAAACTTTTACCAGACTCCGGCGTGGTTCCAGGCGTGGTTCCAGTGGTTCCAATTGTTTGCTGAGTCGAAAAGGAGGTGCGGAGATGGACCTGCCGAAATGCCAGAAATGCAACAACGGTCTGCTGATCCCGTTATCGGACTATGGCCAGGAAGGCGCTTCCGTGATTTTCAAGGCATGGGCCTGCACCAACCCGGATTGCGGTTTTTCTCTCAGGGTCGATAAAGGCGAGATCACCTACGGGAAGAGAATCGAGCCGAAGCATTAACGATCGCTGAGCCGACTCCCTCACGACGCGTTCGCCCGGTTGAAGCTCTGGATCGCGCGGGCGAACAGCTCGCACCCCCGGTCCAGCGCCTCGAGGCAGCGCTGCTGCGTCGCCGCATCCGAGGCGTAGCGCCTCAGCGCCTCGGGCGCCAGCCACTCGTGCCCCTCTTCCTCGGCCAGCAACGTATCCCGATAGATCGCGGCGGTTTTCGGATCGACCGGCGCCACCCGCTCGATGAACGATTTCGACGTGCGCGGAAAAAATTCCTCGTGGCCGAATTGCACGCTCGCCAAGAGCTCGCAGAACGACTCCAGCGCGGCGTGATAGTCCCACAATTCCTTCAGCTCCGGGAGCGGCGCGTTCCAGAGCGCGTCGGGATCGCCGTCGAGCTCCTGGATGCGCTCGCGCAAAATCGACGCGTGCCTGAGCTCGTTGGCGACGTATTCGGAGAACGGCTTCTGGATGTCCAGGTCGGGAATCCGGGCGACCCACGGGGCGGTCACCTCGCCGGCGCGCCGCTCCATCACCACGCCGAACTGGAGCCGGCGGAGAATCACTGCGCGGGTGAGCGGCTTCTCCGCGCCGTAGCTCTTCCGCTCCGCGGTCATTTTTTCCCAGACCGCTTCTCTGCGTCTCTCCAGCTCTTTTAAAAATGCCTCCGGCTTCATCGCTTCCATAACCGAGTCTCCTGATCGCATACCGATCCGTCGGGTGAAAATCGGACTTCAACAAAACAGAAAATTCCTTTATTGTAAAGCCTCGAGTCATGAGACTGAAATATCCATTCGCGCTGTGCCTCGCGCTCTTTGCGGCGCTCCATTTCGCGCCCGCCGCCGGAGCGGAGAACGGCGGCGCGTGGACGATCAAAACGCCCATGCCGACGCCGCGGACCGAGGTCGCCGCCGCCGCGCTCGGCGACAAAATCTACGTGATCGGCGGCTACGGCAAGGGCGGCGATCTCGTCGAGGAGTACGACGCGGCCGCCGACCGCTGGCGCCGCCGCGCGCCGCTGCCGCGCCTGCTCCATCACGTCGGAGCGGCGGCGGTGGGCGGAAAAATTTATGTGATCGGCGGGTACTCTTCCGGCGCGTCCATGAGCACCGTGTACGCGTACGATCCCGCCGCCGACCGCTGGCGCGCGGTTGCGCCGCTCCCGACCGCGCGCGGCGCGCTCGCGGTGGGCGTGATCGGCGGCAGGATCTACGCCGTCGGCGGCGTCGGCGTCAACGGGCGGAACAGCGACGCCAACGAGGTCTACGACCCGGCGCAAAACCGCTGGGTGAAGCGCGCCCCGATTCCGTCGCCGCGCGACCATCACGCCGTCGCCGTCGCGGCCGGCAGGCTCTACGCCGTCGCCGGCCGGCTCGACGGCCGCCACGCGCAAAACGTCGCGGTCAACGAGGAGTACGATCCGGCGGCCGACACGTGGCGCGCGCGCGCGCCGCTGCCGACCGCGCGGAGCGGCGTCGCCGGCGTCGCGCTGGCAGGGCGCATTTACGTCTTCGGCGGCGAATCGACCGCGAAGACGTTCAACGAAAACGAGGCTTACGATCCGGTGAAAAACAGCTGGACGGCGATGACGCCCATGCCGACCGCGCGCCACGGCCTGGGCGCGGCGCCGGTGGGGGAGACGATCTACGTCTTATCCGGCGGCCCGCAGCCGGGCCTGACCTACTCGGCGGTGAACGAGGCGTTCCGGCCTTAAGGGAACACCTATTTTCTAGCCGTGTTTTTCTTCGCTATTTCTTCCCGCGTCTGAAGTTGTTTGCCGCAAAACGGGCAATAAATAACCGCTTGATCGAACCACCCCGGACCCTTTTCCGTCTGAACGTAGCCGACCGTCAAATACAAGACGTTATTTTTCCGACGAAGAAAAACGATTTCGGCGGCTGCTTCATCGCATCCGATAGATCTTTACAGCAGGATCCGAACGATCCTCGATAGAGGTCCCGCTTGGGTTCGCCGCCGTAGCCTTGCCGAATTCCGCATAGCGCAGATATCCCACCGGCCAGCGTCAAACGTAGAAAATTGCGCTTATCCATGGCTCGATGATTTACTCCGCCGAATTTATCCGTGCAGGCCGAATTTTTCGCATAAAGCTTCCCACGAATCGTACCCGCAAAGGTTTTGCAGCATGGTCGTCGTCGGCGGCAGGAGCGGCAGGTTTTTATTCGCCTCTCGGAGCGCGCGCGCGGGCGCGATCCACAGGCTATCGGCGACTTCTTCGGATTTCGGGAGAGCGGCCTGGCCGGCGGGCAGCGCGGCCAGGTAAAAGCGCGTGTCGAAGCGGATCGGGAAAAACTCCGGCGTGACGCGGTGGGAAAAATAGATCGCGCGGGTCAAATCCAGAAAGAGATTTTCCGCTTCCAGAAAAGCGCCGAAGTCGAGCGCGCCCGCGACCAGCGCCCGGCGCTTTTCCTCGAATCTCGCCGCCGAAGCGCCGTCGCTCGCCGGCGCCGCGCCGTCGTCCGTCACCGAGAGAAGGACGCCGACTTCCTCGAACAGCTCGCGGATGCCCGCGACCCAGTGGGCCAGCGAGAGGTCGGGGCCGCGATGGTCGCCGAGAATTTTTTCCGCTTCAGGCCCGGAAATGCCGCGGCAGCGGCTCAAGACATTTTCCGAGCGGTCCTGGGCCTCGATGCTGCCTCCGGGAAAGACGTAAAAGCCGCCCAGGAACCGCATCGCGTCGGGGCGGCGGGTGAGTAGTATCTCGAACCTTCCGTCCATGCCGGGGCGGACGAGCAGGACGGTGGAGGCGGGCTTGGGGTTCGGCATTTTAATCTTCGCCGTCCGGCGGCACGAAGCCGTGGCGCAGCGTGTTCTCGGTGATCGTGCGCGGCTCGAGGAACTGTAATAGATAATCCGGCCCGCCCGCCTTGGAGCCGATGCCCGAGAGCTTGAAGCCGCCGAACGGCTGGCGCCCGACGACCGCGCCGGTGATGCCGCGGTTGATGTAGAGGTTGCCGACGCGGAACTCGCGCTTCGCCTGCTCGATGTGCGCGGGCGAGCGGGAAAAGAGGCCGCCGGTGAGCGCGTAGGACGACCGGTTGGCGAGCGCGAGCGCGTCGTCGAAGTCGCGCGCGCCGAGGACGGCGAGCACCGGGCCGAAAATCTCTTCCTGGGCCAGGCGGTGGCGCGGCTCGATGCCGGCGAAGATCGCCGGGCCGGCGAAATATCCGCTCTTCGGCGCGTCCATCCGGATCAAACATTTCCCTTCTCTTTTCCCGATCTCGATATAGCTTTCAATCTTCGCGAGCGCCGCGGCGTCGATCACCGGTCCGATCGCGTGGCGCGGCTCTTTGGGCGGGCCGATCTTGAGGCTCCGGACCGCGTCGACTAGCCGCTCGACGACGCGGTCGTGCACGGCGCCCACCAGGATGAGCCGGGACGCGGCGGAGCATTTTTGCCCCTGGTAGTTGAACGCCGACTCGAGCGCGTGCGCGACCGCCTCGTCCAGGTCGGCATCGGCGTCGACGACGATCGCGTTTTTCCCGCCCATCTCGCAGACGACGCGCTTGACGTGCTCCTGGCCCGGCCGGTGCGTGTAAGCCTCGCGGAGAATCTCCAAACCGACTTCGCGCGAGCCGGTAAAGGCGACGAGATGGACCGCCGGGTGGCGAACCAGATGCGCGCCCAGCGCGCCGCCCCCCTGCAAAAGCTGGCAGGCGCGCGGCGGCAGCCCGGCCTCGCGCAAAATACTCATCAGATGGAATCCCATGACCGGCGACTGCTCCGCCGGCTTGACGACCGCGGGGTTGCCGGCGGCGAGCGCGGCGGCGGTCATGCCGGTCAGGATCGCCAGCGGAAAGTTCCACGGCGCGATGACGGCGGCGACGCCCCGGGGCTCGTAAAAATAGAGATTGCTCTCGCCCGCGACGCGCTGCAGCGCGCGCGGCGCGGCGAGCCGGATCGTCTCGCGGCCGTAATATTCCAGATAATCGATCGCCTCGATCACGTCGGCGTCCGCCTCGCGCCACCCCTTGCCGACCTCGAACACCTCCCAGGCCGCGAGCTCGAGCCGGCGCCGGCGCATGAGCGCGGCCGCTTTAAATAGTATCCCGGCGCGCGCCGCGGCCGGGGTCGCGCGCCAGGCCGGAAAAAAATCCGCCGCCGCCGCGAGGGGACGCGGCCGACGATCTCCTCCGGCGCCGCCGGGTTGACCGACTCGAGCCGGTTATCGCCCTGCCGCTCCGCGCCGCCGATCCAGAGGGGATAATCCCGGCCGAGCCGCGCTTCGACTTCGGCGAGCGCGGCGGCGAAGGCGGCGCGATTTTCATGCCGCGAGAAATCGAGCGGCGGGGTATTGATAAATTCGTTCGTCGGCCCGGCGCCGCTCCGCCGCGCCAGCCGCGCTTTCGGCTCGGGCGGCGCGACCAGCGCGTCGATTTGCTTCCCATCGGCGTAGGTCTGGCGCAGGAAGGAGGTGTTGGAGGTGTTCTCCATCAAGCGCCGGATGAGATAGGCGATGCCCGGCAGGAGCGCGCCGACCGGCAGATAGACGCGCACGCGCCGGCCGCTCTCGACGATGGCGCGGCGCACCGGCTCGGCCATGCCGAAGAGCATCTGGATCTCGTAGCCGTTCTCCGCCACTCCCAGACGGCGCGCGGCGACGATCGCATGCGCGAGGCTTCTGAGATTATGGCTCGCGAAGGCGGCGTCTCGTAGGCGGCGTCGGTCGCCGCCTTGTCGAGAAAGACCGGGACCGGCCAGTTTTTCTCCCGCGCCCAGGCGACCTCGCTGTCCCAGTAGGCGCCCTTCACCAGACGCACGCCGACGCGCCGGCCGCGCTCTTTCGCCCAGCGAATCAGGTGGGAGAGATCGTTTTCCGTCTCGCGGAGATAGGCCTGCAGGGCGATCGTCGCGCGCGGCGCCCGGCGAAATTCCTCTTCCTCCAACAGCGAGCGGAAGATCGCCAGCGTCAGGTCCTTATAGGCGAACTGCTCCATGTCGACCGTGAGCGCGGCGTCGAGGGCGGCGGCCTCGCGGAAGAGCCGGCGCAGCCGGTCTTTGACCGCGCTCTTCGTCTCCGGGTCGAGCGGGTCGAAGCGCGCCGCGAGCGCCGAGAGCTTGACCGAGAGATCGACGCGCGGGAGCGGCCCCGCCGGGCCGGCGTCGATCCGGGCCACCGCCGGCCAGCTCCGGGCCGCGGCGGCGAGGCGGCGGAGCAGGTCCAGGTAGCGCCGCTCGAACGCGTCCGCCTCGCCCTCGCCGAGCGTCGCCTCGCCGACGACGTCGAGCGTGAAGGCGGCGGGCTCGGCGCGGAGTTTTTCCAAAACCGGGAAGAGCGCGTCGCTCCGCTCCTCCGCGATGAACCGGCGCGCCAGGCGGACGACGTTGTGGCGCACCAGCGGCGCGACCAGCGTGCCGGCGTGGAGCGCCTGGGCGAGAAAGACGACGCCGCCCAGCGCGTGGTCGGCGCGGGCGAAATACTCGCGCAGGTGGCGGCCGATCTCGGCCGCCGAGTCGAGGCTCGGCAGCACGTCGACGAAGCGGAAGAGCGCGGTGCGGAGCGGCTCGTCCTCCAGCGACCAGTCGATCATGCGGCCGATCCAGTCCTCCGGCTCGAAGAGGGAGGGCTTGTGGCCCGCGGCCTCCCGGTAGAGCGACCGCGCCAGCCCGCGGATCTCCGGCTCCCAATCTTCGCCGCGCGTTAATTCAGAGTCCATGAAGCCATTTTATCATAGTACGCTGGCGGGCCGTCATGAAACGTCGATCGGGCGCTCCGGCGGTGTTGATCGAAAAGTCGAATTCCCATAGCCTAGGAGCCACCGTGACGCTCGCTCTCGCAGATATCTCCGTCGCCGGAATGAGCCACGACGGAACGCTGCTCTGGCTCGCCGCCTCCGAGCGCGGCGTCGTCGCATACGATCCGGCGAGCGGCGCGACCGAGGCGCGGCTCGCCTATCCCCACGAAGTCTGGGACGTCGCGCCGGCGGAGGAGGGGCTGTGGCTTTTGACCGCGGGCGGCCGGCTCGACCGGCAGATCGTCTTCTGGTCTTTCGCCGAAAACCGGGAGACGCGCACCTACGGCTGTCCGGACGGCGCGGGCGCCGGCCTGGCGCTTTACGACGCCAAGCTCTGGCTGCCGCATCGCCACAACCGCAAGCTCTTCTGCCTCGACCCGAAGACCGGCAAGACCAACTGGGTCATGCGCACCGAGCGCGAGGTTTTCAGCCCCGCCGCGTACAAGAACGAGCTCTGGTTCATCGAGGCCGATCCGGGGCCGCTCGGCCACTGGAGCGGGGCGGAGCAGGCGAAATACTTTTTATGCCGCTACGACCCGGCGCGCGAAAGAGTCCTCGAGCGGATCGCCGTCCCTTTCGCGCCGCGCTGCATGGCGCCCGACGGCGCGCGCTTCTGGTACGCGGAGTTTTCCCGGACCGGGATCGCCTCAACGAAAAAGAACCCGGGCTAGCTCGGCGCGATACCTGTCCGTCAACGGGCTGTCGTTGCCGAGAATCTCGAAGATCTTGAGCATCGCTCTCCGCGCCCCGTCGTCGCGAAAGCTCCGGTCTTTTTCCAGCACGGATAAAAACTCCGCCAGGGCTTCCTCGTATTTTTCGCGCGCGGCCAGCGCCTGGGCCAGCTCGAACCGCTTCTCCAGATCGTCCGGATCGGACGCCAGGTCGGCGCGGAGCCGGGCTTCGTCCCGCCCGCCGCCGCTTTTGAGCGCGAGCCGGGCGCTCAGCTGGTCGGCCTCTTTCCGCCGCGGGCTCGTGACGGGCACTTTATCCAACAGCTCGAGCGCCCGGGGATCGTCGTTCGCCGCCGCCAGCAGGCGGCCGAGGCCGATGAGCGCCCGGTCGTGATTCGGCGCGGCTTGGAGAATCTTCTCGTAGGCCGCCCGCGCCTCTTCCGACTTGTCTGCGGCCGCGAGCTTTTCCGCCGCCTCCGCCTCCCGGTCGGCTTCGGACGGCAGGACGCGGGCCAGCGCCTCGCGCACGGCGTCCTCGGGGAGCGCGCCGGTGAACTCGTCGACCAGAGCGCCGTTTTTAAAAATCTTCACCGCCGGGATGCCCTGGATCTGGAACAGCCCCGCCAGCTCGGGGTTCTCGTCCACGTTCACCTTGGCGAGGATGAAATCCCCCCGGTGCTCTTCGGCGAGGCGCTCCAGCACCGGGCCGAGGACGCGGCAGGGGCCGCACCACGGCGCCCAGAAATCGACCACGACGGGCGTCCGGAGCGAGCGCTCCAGCACTTCCTTCTCGAAATTTCCCTCTCCGACTTCGATCGTCCACGGGTTCATGGGATTTTTATTTTCCGCCGCCGTACTTGGGGTCGTTGCTGATGATTTTTTTGGCGAAATTGCGCACCTGGGCCGCCACCGGACGGAGCGCGTAGACCGCCGTCTCCCAGATCTCGTCTTCCGACGCGCCGGCCTTGCGCGCCCGGTCGAGATGGAGCTTGGCGCCGTACTCGTGCCCGATGGCGAGATTCACCGCGAAGCGGACGAGCTGCGACATTTTGGCGTCCAGGACGCCCTCCTTGTACTCGATGCCCATGAATTCCATCTGCTTAGCCATGCGTTTTCTCCTTTCGGCGTTTGAAGTCGGCCGGGTCGAAAGCAGCGCCGTTCAAGGTAAACCGCCGCTCCACCGGGACCGGCTGGAGCAGCGCCTGCAACACGTAGCAGCCGTTCTCCGCGTTCCGCACCACGGCCGCGATTTTTTCCGCCGGCGCGCCCGACTCGATCTCCAGCCGGGTCTCGAAGCCGGGGCTCGTCGCGCGCACCGTCTCGGCCAGGACCGAGCCCTCGCTCTTGAACTTCGCCTTGACGAACACGCGCGCCTTGTCGATCTTGGTCTTCATCATTTCCCCGTACCGGGAAATCTGCGTGAGCAGTCAGAAGGCGAGCGCCAGGGCGAAATAGCCGAGCGGCGGCGGCGCGCTGTCGTCGCCGCCGGTGCGCGCGGCCTCGTCGGAGTAGACCGTAAAGCCGCGCGCGTGCCCCTCTTTGCGCATCTTCTCGAGCGTCTCGGCGTCCGCCTCCAGCAGTATCTCGCGTTTGACTGGAATATCTTTCGCCATTTTTTCCTCCGTCTTATCCTGTGCCGGCCGGGCGCCTTCATGCGAAGGCGCCGTGTATTGAATATAATGGCCCGCGCCGGTTTTTGCCACCGCCTCGCGGCCCGATTTTCCGCTCCCGCGCGCCGGTTGACAGGGACAGCCGCCGGCTCTACCCTTTAATTATTCAAGCCGGCTTCGCAAGTCGATTTTTCGAGGTGGCTCGTTGAACGCCCCGTTTCCAAAACAGATCCCAAAACAGATTATAGACGCGCTCCTGTTGATCGCGGCCCTGGCGGCTTTGGGCGGTTTTTTCTACGGCGCGGCGCCGGTGTTGAGAGACGGCATCGACCCGCGCGCCGCGGCCGTCGAAGCGCTGCTGTTTGTCTTCGCCTTTATCTGGACGCTGGTCGTCCTGCCGCGCTGGAGATCGGCAAAAACCTTGTGCGTGGGCTCGCTTTTGTTCCTCGTCGGGAGCTTTGCCTGCCTCGCGGACAATTTTGCCGCGCCGCGCTGGCCCGAATGGCTTTCGGAGGATCTCTTTCTCGCTCTGGGCGCCGGGCTGATGGCGTGGGGAGTCCGGGCCTGGATGAGGGAAAAAGACGGCCGCCTGGCGCGGCTCCAGGCGGAGCGGGATTTCGAAGCCTCGCTCTTGCCCAAGCTTTCGCACGATCTGCGCGTGCCGCTCACCAACATGATCGGCATGACCGGAATCGTCGAGGCGGACAGCCGCTATCTGGACGACCCGTCCCGGCGGCGCGAATACTCCGAGCTCATCATGCGCAACGCCAACGACATGAACTTTTTAATCGACAACGTCCTCGAAACCTACCGCATCAACTCGGACACGCTGAGGCTCGCGCCGAGCGCGGTTTCCCTGGCGGAGCTGCTCGACGAGTCGCTCAGGGATTTTTACTACCAGGCGAAGAAGAAGCAGCTCCTACTGGTGAAGGACTTCCCCGAGCCGGACGTCGAGCTGGAGGCGGACCGGGTCAAAATCGCCCGCGTGATTCAAAACCTGCTCGCCAACGCGATCAAGTTCTCCCCTCGCGGCGGAGAGATCACCGTGCGGGCGCGGGCGCTGGACGGCCGGGTGACGATCCGGGTGGTGGACGAGGGGCCGGGCGTGCCGCGGGAGCTGCTGGGGCCGCTCTTCGACGAAGGCCAGGCGGCGCCGCAGAGGGATTTCGACGACGCCGAGAGCTTCGGCCTCGGACTGAAAGTCGTGCGGGAATTCGTCCGCCTCCATAACGGGCGGTTCTGGACCGAGCCCAATTACCCCCGCGGCGCGCAGTTTTGCTTCTCGCTGCCGCAGTGGCAATAGAAATGGTCGATAGGCGAGAGGCATCGATAGATTTCTCTTGCGCCCTGCCGTTTGTGCTTTAGAACGACCTGCTACTCTCAACGCGCCGAATCTCCACGCGAAAACGGGCCGGCGTTATTAAATCTTTTTTAATAAAATATTATTTTTTTCTTGACACACAATTACTAGCGTACGTATAATGAAGTTATCTACAAAATATAGGAGGGTTGAACGATTAAAATCTCCTCGCCTGAGTCAAACTCCTACCTCCCGCGTAGATACCTGTTCAGGAAAATCCAAGAAGGAGGCGCCTATGGCTGCAAAGAAAAAAGCCAAGAAAAAAAAGAAAAAGTAAAGATTTTGGTTGTGGGGTGGCGGTGGTGACTTAACCCTCCTCATTCTCAGGCGATAGGGCGGCTGTCCTGGCCGCCCAAAAGACAGGGCCCTCTGAGCCAACTCAGCGGGCCTTGTTATTTTACCGTTTCATTTTTATCGTGATGCAGGCTTATGGAAAAATGGATCGGCGATCTATTGATCGACCTCTCGCCCCCGGAGCGGGCCAAGTTCAAAGCTCCCCTCATCCTGGTTCACGGTCTGTGGTCCTCGAGCCGCTGCTGGGACTCGTGGGCGACCCATTTTTCCAATCTCGGCTGGGAATGCTGGGCGGTTAATTTCCGCGGCCGGTTCGGCGCCGACGCCGGGCGGGCGCTGAAGCGCCTGAGCTTTGACGACTGCGTGGCCGACTTGAAGCGGGTGGTCCGCGCGGCCCCGGCGCCGCCGGTCGTCCTGGCGCACGACCTCGGCGGCCTGATCGCGCTGAAGGCGGTCGCAAACGAAAAAGCCGCGGCCCTGGCGCTCGCCGCCCCCGTGCCGCCCAAAAACATCGCGCCGGAGCTGCCGCGCGCGCTCCAGCTCCTCAGGCTCAAATACCGGCCGCTCGTTTTTTTGCGCCGCTCTTTTCGGCTCGAGGAAAAAGATTTCACCCGCCTCTGGCTCGCGCCGGATTCGGAGCGCGGCGCGGCCGCGCCGCCGGGCTGCCTGGTGGCCGACGCCCACCGCCTGATCGCGGAGTTTTTCGCGCGCGGCGCGGCGCTCGACCCCGGGGCCGTCGCCTGCCCGGTGCTGGTCGCCGCCGCCGGGGAGGACCGGGTCGCGCCGCTCGCGGCGCTCCGCCGGTTCGCCCAATGGCTCGGCGCGGACTTCCGCGCCTTCGCCGGCCGCGGCCATTGGCTCATCGGCGCGGCCGGCGGCGAGGAAGCCGTGCGGGAGGTGCACCGCTGGATCGTGCAAAAAGCCGGGGCGGAGATGCTGCTGGAGGAGGCGGGCGGGCCGCTCCCGGAGCCGACCGACTGACCCGGATGCCCTCCGGGCGCAGCCTTGCTTCGCGCCCCGAGGTCGGATAATTTCTAACCATCGCCATGAAGCTCCTATCCGCGCTTTTCCCGGCCGCGCTTCTCCTGTCGCTTTTCCTGGCGCCGGGCCGCGCCGCGGCGCTGGAGGTCGGCGACCGGGCGCCGGACTTCGAGCTGCCGAGCACCCAGGGGGGCAAGGTCAGGCTCGCCGATTTTGCCGGCAAGAAGGACGTGGTGATTCTGTTCTATCCGATGGACTTTACCCCCACGTGAATCCAGGAGCTCTCGTCCAGTCGGGACGATTACGCCAAATTCCGGGAAGCGGGCGCCGAGGTGCTGGGCGTCAGCGCCAACCCGACCTTTTCCCAGCAGGCCTTCGCGGATTATCTCAAGCTCAATTTCCCCCTGTTGAGCGATGCCGAAGAGCTCAAGACGATCGCGGCCTACGGCGTGCTGCGCGCAGCCGAGCGCGTGGCCCAGCGCTCGTACTTCATCGTCGATCGGCAGGGGGTGCTCCGCTACAAGAAAATCCAGGGCCGGGGAGAGTCTTTGGTGCCGAACGAGAAGCTGATCGAAGAGCTCAACAAGATCCGCGGAAAGCCGGACGCATGACGCGCCTGGAGCCGATCGTCTTCCTGCTCCTGCTGCTCGCGCTCCCCGCGCCGGCCGGGGCGCAGAGCGCCGGCAAGGCGAACTTCAAGCTCGTCCCCAACCTGGAGCCGATGAAGGACAACGCGCCCACGCCGGATTTTTTCCTTCCCGATCCCGCCGGAAAAAAAACCACCCTCAAGGACTTTCGCGGCAAGCTGGTGCTGCTCAATTTCTGGGCGAGCTGGTGCATCCCCTGCCGCGAGGAGATGCCGGCGATGGAGCGGCTTCACCAGCAGTATAAAAACAAGGGCTTCACGATCGTCGCCGTCGACGTGAAGGACAACCGCAAGGACGCGCTCGCATTCTTGAAAGAGCTGAAGATCAGTTATCCCGTCATGGTCGACAGCGACGGCGAAGTGGGGCTGCTCTACGGCGCCTGGGGGCTGCCCACGACGTACCTGATCGGCCCCAAGGGCGAAGGGATCGCGCGGCTCTGGGGACCGGCCGCCTGGGACAGCACGGGAGCGAAGCAGCTCGTCCAGGAGCTGCTGGAGGGGAAACGATGACCGAGATCGGCTTCTTCGTCGCCTTCACGTCCGGGCTGCTCTCGTTTCTCTCCCCGTGCGTGTTCCCGGTGATACCCTCCTATCTCTCTTTCATCTCCGGGGTGTCGGTCGACGAGATGACCGAGCCCGCGGGCGAGAGCCTGGTGCGGCGCCGGGTCGTGCTCAATTCCCTCGCCTTCATCCTGGGCTTTTCCATCGTCTTCGTTTCCCTCGGCCTCTCCGCCAGCTTTTTGGGCGGCCTGTTCGCCGGCTACCGCCAGACCATCCGCATCGCCGGCGGCGCGCTCATCATGCTGGTCGGGATCTACCTGCTCGGCTTTATCAAGATCCCCGCGCTCGACCGCTACTTCCAGATGAATTTCAAGGACAAGCCGGCCGGCTACCTGGGCTCGGCGCTGATCGGCGTTACTTTCGCCGTGGCGTGGATTCCCTGCGTCGGGCCGATTCTCGGCGCGATCCTCACCTGGGCGGCGACTTCGCGGCCCGTCGAGGGGAGTTTTCTTCTGGCGAGCTACGCCGCCGGTCTCGCCGTGCCGTTTTTCCTGAGCGCGATGGCGATCAACAGCTTTTTCCATTTCTCCAAAAAGTTCCGCCGCTATATCCATCTCGTTCACGTCGCCGCCGGCGTCCTGCTCGTCGTCGTCGGCGCGCTGCTCGTCACCGACTACTTCACGCGCCTCAATATCTACGTGATCCGGTTCACGCCCCTGTGGCTGTACCGGTGGCTATAAAAAGTTTCTGGTTTCGGGTTTCTAGTTTCAAGTTGGAATCAAAATACTTCCGAGCTTGAAACCAGGAACTCGAAACTTGAAACTATCTTGGTTTGACCTCTCCCGGGCTAAGTGCTACTTTTTTTGAGATTCGACGACGCCATCTCGACGCCTTTCGCGCCCGATCTTCGTGGAGAACCCAATGGAAGAACACATCCGTGCGATCCTCAAGTCTATCGGCGAAGATCCCGGACGCGAAGGGCTCTTGAAGACCCCCAAGCGGGTGAGCGACGCGCTCGCCTTTCTCACCCGGGGATACCGCCTGGACATCGACGAGGTGCTGAACGGCGCCGTCTTCACCGAGGACTACTCGGAGATGATCGTCCAGAAGAACATCGACTTTTATTCGCTCTGCGAGCACCACCTGCTGCCGTTTTTCGGCAAGGCCCACGTGGCCTACCTGCCGCAGGGCAAGATCATCGGCGTTTCCAAGCTCGCCCGCCTGGTCGACGTCTTCGCCCGCCGGCTGCAGGTGCAGGAGCGGCTCACCAACCAGATC
>WNFL01390991.1_pt4 | contig 17120 bp, 12 predicted proteins | sample 5400361 | NCBI WGS metagenome assembly WNFL01 (sample SAMN13153351, study PRJNA577476) | soil metagenome | isolation source: 40 cm soil on Douglas fir-dominated hillslope | place: USA:California | collected 2013-09-17 | reverse complement strand
CGATGACTTTGTGACGCTGGCGGCCGATACGACCTTAAATGCACCGAACGTGAATCTCTTTTCGCCGGTGACCGGTGCTGGAAACAATCTGGTGCTCAACTCCCCGGGGCTAACTCTCCTTGACGGCAACATTAATGGAGTCAATGCGTTGGTGACCGATGCGCCCGGTTCGACCGTGGTGAATGGAACGATCAACGCGGGTTCCGTCAGCATCCATGATCCGGTGATTCTGGGGGGCAGCGGGGTCACTACTTCCGGCGACCAAAGTTACTTTGGGGCCGTAACGCTGGCGGCGAACAGCACGCTCTCTGGCGCGAATGTTACGCTCTTCTCGACTCTCGATGGTGGCGCGGGGAACAATGTAACGATCAATTCCCCTGGTGCCACGACTGTCGCCGGGGACATTAGCGGAGTGGGTGCGCTCGCGACCGATGCGACGGGTTCGACGCTGCTGAGTGGCAACATTGATGCCGGTTCGCTCTCGCTCGGTGATTCGGCGACCCTTAACGGTACACTCATTCACACTTCAGGGAGCCAAACCTACGGTGGCGCCGTGAGCGCAGGCGGAACAATTAGCGCGGCTTCCTTAACGGCAAACAGCTCGGCGACTCTGAGCACGGTCACAACCTCTGGCGGCCAGACCTACAACGGCCCGACGACCATTAACGGAACGATCGGCGCCAGCACATTGGCCATGAACAGTTCGTCGACACTCAACGGCGGAACGGTCACCACAGCGGGCGATCAAACTTATGGGGGCATCGTGACTCTCGGGGCGAACACGACCATGAAGACGACCGCGGCGGGTGCCACAATGAACTTTGGGCAGGGTGTCAATGGTGCAGGAAGAACCCTGACGTTGTCCGGGTCGGCGAATATCATTCAAAGTGGTCCGCTGATCCTCGGCGATCTTCATTTCGATACCGCCGGGAGCGTGGTGCTGATCAACCTTGGGAACGAGATTACACACGCGCAAGCAGACAGCTCGGGCTGGCAGGCCACCGATTCGAAGGGTTTTATGGTGTCTGATTCCTTAAGCGCTTCGCTCTTCGTCGGGCGACTGGCGGGCTCTGCGCGAAGCACGGAATTCAACGAGCCATTTACCAAAATCTTCGCCCAGTTGGTGCCGCAAATGCAGGTGGGTAATCCGGAACCGGCCAAGGTCGACCTGGACGCCGATGCGTCAGGGGAGTTTCAAGGTATTTTGACCCGCAGCGCTGAACTACTCACACGCAGCACAGAAATCTTTTTGGAAAAGAAGAAATAGCCTGGGGTTAATTGAGGGGGATAAATGAAACGAATCGCGCTGGTTAATCTGGCATTGATGATCAGTTGTGGTGTGGCGTTTGCGCAGGACTGGAGGCGGATCGCGCCCAAAACGCCGGCGCCCAAACCACCTCTTTCCGAGTTGCCAAAGCCATCCACGGAGGCTGCCACACCGGCGACCGAACAGGTGATTATCACCAATCTTAACGGCCTGGTGATAGTTCCTTCGCTCAGCGCCATCAAACCCGAAGGAATTCCAGGCGTTTCGGGATTGCAAATCCAGGGTCCCTCCTTTTTACGCGTGCCGGACTTTCAAAAAATAGTGAAGCCGTACTTTGGCCAGGTGATGAGCTTCAGCAAAATCAAGAAACTCCAGCGCGACATCATCCTGTTTTGCCGCGCGAAGGACCATCCAGTGATCGATGTTTTCCTGCCGGAACAGGACCCGGTTGGAGGCGTGATTCAGATGGCCGTGCTGGAGGGCAGGCTGGGCAAGATCGTCGTCACTAACGAACCTCCGGTCTGGTTCGACCATAGACTGATCAGGCAGGGGATTCGGTTGCGACCCGGGGACCCGATTCGCGAAAGCCGGTTGCTGGAGGACCTGAATTGGCTCAATCGAAATTCGTATTTTCGCGATGTGGAGGTCAAATTTAAGCAAGGCGCCTTTAATCCCACAGGACCGAGCGATGTCGATTTGCAGCTGGACGTGACGGATCGATTGCCGGTCAGCGCCTATGGAGGATATGAGAACTCAGGGAATCGATTGTTGGGGGAGAACCGCTTCCTGTTGGGCGCTAACTTCGGCGACGTTTTTCATTTGGACCATCAGTTCAATTACCAGTTCACGATCGACACCGAGGGCAGTTTGTTTCGGGCGCATTCCGCCAGCTACGTCGTGCCTTTGCCGTGGCGGCATACACTTACGGTGTTTGGCTCCGTGGTGAATGTTCATGCGGACCTCTCGTCGGTGGGATTTTCCGGATTTAACCAGGAGGGTCACAGCTATCAGGCGAGCCTGCGCTACGGGGTGCCGTTGCCAAAGATCATGAAATACGATCACGAAGTTTTCGCCGGATTCGATTATAAACGCACTGACAACAATATCGAGGTTGGCGGCAGCACTGTATTCAATACGCCGACTGAGATTGACCAGGTGGTCCTCGGTTATCGCGGATTGCTCTCCGACCGTTATGGATTCAGTTCCATCGGCGCGCAAGGTTACTACAGTCCTGGTGGCTTGACGGAGCACAACGACGCCAAGAGCTTCAACCAGACCCGCCCCGGAGCGAAGCCGGATTATATCTATGCGCAGGTTACGGGAGAACGCGTGACTAAACTGCCATTGATGCGCGATTGGAAAGAGGAACGAGTCGAGGATTCGTTTACCTGGGCCGTACGCGGCACGCTGCAGTTTTCAGACGGCCCATTGCTGCCAAGCGAACAGTTGGGCGTGGGCGGATATGCTTCAGTGAGGGGTTACGAGGAACGGCTGGCCAATGGCGATGATGGCTGGATTATTAATAATGAACTGCGCACTCCCTCTTTCAAGATTGGAAATCTGCTTGGAGAGTACGGCCATGGCGATGGATTGCAGTTTTTGGCATTCATGGATTACGGGGCGGTGCGGGCCAATGGCGTGCAGACCGATCTGCTTTCGGTGGGTCCTGGTTTGCGCTACCGGATGAGCCGGAATTTCTTCGTGCGCTTCGATTACGGTTTTCAGTTGCTGGAGAGAAACCTAAGCACGAAGAATTCGCGAGCGCACGTTGGCGTCTTACTGAGCTTCTGACGGGCCAAAATCCTCATTCGTATTGACTTTCCAGCCGCCTTTTATTGAACTGGTCGTGCTCGGCGTTTTGAGTCATTGGAAGAGTGCGGACTCGCATTTTCAACTGATTGAGCCAGTTCATGATTTGAAGCGTAGTGGAAGGGCTGCATGCGTTGACTATGGAATCTTATCTGACGGAGGAAGCAATCTGGGCCAACGGGCTGGCGTCGCGCTTGCGCCTAATCCAGGCTAATTTCGCGGACGATCAGGTTCCCGCACGCCAGAACTATTTGGTGGAAGAGATCGAACGCGGGCTTAAGGGAGTCATTGCCAGCAAGCGCAAAGATTATCTTCATGCGCTGGCGGAAAAATTCCCAGCCTGGGAAGGGGCCCCCGCCGCGGGCGGTCCCGCCGAAAGCAAGGCGCCCGCGCAACCGGAAACTCCGGAGAACCTCCTCGCCCGACTACTGGAGGCTGCGCCCTCGCTCTCCGCGGATGCCAGGGCGGAATTGGGAAAGAAGCTCCAGCAGGCGGGACTGGGTGTCAAGGAACAGGCAGCCGGCTCGATGGAATTCTCGGCGGAGTGGCGAAAGAAATTCAACATCATGCCCGAAGCATCGATGGAAGGACAACGCGTAGCTAAATTGTTTACCGCGCTTTCGGAAATGGCCCTGGGTCTTGATCAACTCAGTTGGGCTTTGTGGAAGCAGGTCGCCCCGCAATCGAATATCCGCAAGGAAGGAGAGTTTTCGAAACTGGCCGGTTCTTATCTTGGCGGCAGTGTCGAAGTATCAACCACACAAGTGACTCAGCTTCTGGAAAAGACGCGGCGATTGACGGCCAGCCTGCTGGGTGCCATAGGGCGGGGCAGCAATCAGTATGCGAAAGGGCATCTCGACAAGTTTTCGCCCGAAGCGATCGAAGATCTCGCCAAAATTGAGAAGAAGCCGTGGGAGAGTCTCGAGTCCGTGAGTTGGCGCAAATATAAAGAACTGGCCCGGGAACGGATCAGTGAACCTGCGATCGAGAACGAAATCCAAAAAGCCATTGCCAAAGCCGCCGAAGACCTGATGGTGGGTCGCGGCTTAAAATAAACATCATGTCCGTGCAAATTCATTGGCAAGAGGGGTTGTTCCTCCAACCGCACCATCTGCAACGTATGCAGAAGGGGCTCGCAGACATCGTCAGCGAAGAACGGCGCCTCGGCTGGCCTTATCCCTACGGATTAATCGAGGCACGCCTTTCGAGGGATGAATTGGAGAATATGCGCGTGCGCTTCGACAAATTGCGCGCGATCATGCCGAGCGGATTGGAAGTGAAGTATCCGGAGAACGCGGAGCTCCCCTCGCTGGACATCAAGCAGGCTTTTTCGAAGGGGAATATCTTTAGAGTATTTCTGGGAGTGCCTCTCTGGCAGGACGCACGGGCCAACACGGTCAATTCCGGACAACAAGCTGATTCTCGTGCGAAGCTGCTTTATCGTGTCAGCGAAACTGAATGGGCCGATGAGAACACAGGCGAGAACCCCAAGCCGATCCAGGTGCGCAAGGTCAATTCGCGTCTCATGTTCGAGCAGGACGACCCATCGGATATGGAGGTTCTGCCGTTGCTCGGGAGGATCGCGAGTTCGTGCCGCCATGCCTGGTGTTAAGCGGCTCTCCGAGTTTGCGCGAAAAAGTGCGGGATCTCGTGAGCCAGGTGGAAGCCAGCCGCAAAGAACTGGTTGTCCAGGCGTCAAGCGGCGGGTTCAGCATGGACACCATGCGCGGCGCGCAGTTCGAGCAGGTCATGAGGCTGCGGACGCTCAATCGCTTTAGCGCCCGATTGCCGTCGCTGGTGCTTTTGCCGAATATCACTCCATTCACCATGTACCTTGAGCTGCGCGAATTGCTGGGCGAGTTGGTGGCGTTGCATCCCGATCGCGACGAATTCGACTGCGGGGCCTACGATCATGAGAATCCTAATCTCTGCTTTTCGGAACTAATTACCAAGATTCGTTCTTATTTGCGCGGCACGGTGAAGGACTCATTCTTAAAGGTGGCGTTCAATCGCGACGGCAATGGCAAGCTGGCGGCCAGCCTTTCGGAAGAGCATCTTAATCAGCCGAATGCCTATTTCCTGGGGATCAGGACGAAGCTCGATCCCACGTCGCTGGCCCGCTATGTGCAGGATGGCGACCGATTCAAGTTGATGCCTTTAAGTCTGACGGATCGCGCGATTCGCGGGATCGAACTGAAGGAAGAACGGATCGTGCCGACGGTGCTCCCGGCCCAGGCGGATTTGCATTATTTCCGAATGGATCGCGCGGGGAGTTCCCGGATGTGGGAACAGATCAAAGCGGAGAAGGCGGCGGGCATCCGCTGGATCGGGAGCGAACTCGATTGGTCGGACGCCACGTTTACCCTCTATATGACGGTGCCGATGAACACCAAAACCTGATCAGTCGCCATGACTTTGCTCGAACTGACTGAACCGCTGTTTCAATACGTTTGCCGGCTGAATCGCGTGGCGCGCAAGGCGGGGGCTGCCCCGACGGGCGAAACGACTTTCCTGACAAGGGCGAGCGCCACTCAGGCTGCTCCGTCCGGCCAGTTCCGGGGCGGTCTTGACTACGCGGTCGTGCGTTCGGAGATCAAAGCGTTGCTGGACGAGCTGCGGCAGAAATCGAACAGCGATATTCGGTTGGCGGCACAGTTTCAAAAGATGGAGCTGCCACTGCTCTTTTTCGTCGATTCAATGATCGCCGAAAGCACGCTCGGCTTTGCTGCCCAGTGGAATCAGCACCGGCTCGCCTACGAACGCAACGAGTTGGCGGGTGACCAAAAATTCTTTGATCTCCTCGAGGACACAATGAAGGAATCGAGTGAAGATGCGTCCGAGCGGCTGGCGGTTTTTTACACTTGTGTCGGCCTGGGCTTTACGGGGATTTATTTTGGACAACCGGAGTACTTGCGCAAGACGATGTTGACCATCGCGCCGCGAATCCGGCATTTAGTGGAAACGGATCAAACGGCCCGGATTTGTCCGGAGGCCTATGAGCGGGTGGACACGCGTGACTTCGTCCGGCCGCCCAGCAGTCGCGTGGCGTTAATCGGAATTATCTTTGCGTGTTTCACGCTGGCTATAATCGTGACCTATTTTATGACCTACCGCCAGGCATCAAAGAATCTGAATTCGTCACTCGAGCAAATCCTGCAGCAGGATATGAGCCCGCACAAGTAACGCTATGGAAACATTCTCCAACCTGCCTGAGCCGGTAAAATGGATACTGGGAGTCACCGGGCTGGGCAGCTTGCTGGCCACGGGGATGGCTCTTGGATCGGGGCAGTGGATTTTCGTTGCGGTTCTGCTCGTGCTCCTGCTGGTGCTGTTGGGCGGTTATTTTCTTTGGAGTGCCTGGAGGAAAAAAAAGCAGAACGCCCGGCTGGGCGGGGAGTTGGCCCAGCACAGTTCGGCTTCGCCGCGCAGCATTAGCGATCCAGGCCAGCGCGCGCGGCTGGACGATTTGCGGAAGAAGTTTGAACAAGGTGTCAGAGAATATCGCTCGCGCGGCAAAGACCTCTACAAACTTCCATGGTACGTGATCGTGGGTGAGCCCGGTTCAGGAAAAACTGAAGCCGTGCGTCACAGCAACGTCGGCTTTCCGCCGGGGATGCAGGACGAATTCCAGGGCGTCGGCGGGACCATCAACATGAATTGGTGGTTCACCAATCATGCGGTGCTGCTCGATACGGCTGGCCGGTTGATGTTTGAGGAAGTCAAACCGGGCGAAACGAGCGAATGGAAGGAATTTCTGGGTCTGCTCAAGAAGAACCGGCCGAACTGCCCAGTCAATGGCCTCTTCCTCGTTATTCCATCGGACAGCCTGATCAAAGATTCCGCGGACGATATTGCCAAAAAGGCCGGCAAGATCGCCCAGCAACTTGATGTCATCCAACGCGTGCTGGATGTTCGCTTCCCGGTTTTTGTCATCGTCACCAAGTGTGATAAGATCAATGGCTTCCGGGAATTCTTCGACGGTCTGACCGATCCGCAGCTCCAGCATCAAATGATGGGATGGTCCAATCCGGAGTCGCTCGATTCTCCGTTTCGCCCGGAGATGGTCGACCAGCATTTGGGCCAGGTCGTGCAGAGGTTGCGCCGGCGGCGTCTTGGTTTGCTGCGCGATCCAGTGCCGGAAAATGCCAACGGACGCCGGACGGACGATGTCGATTCGCTCTACGCGCTGCCCTACAGCCTGTCATCGCTGGCGCCTCGATTGCGGCGGTATTTGGAAACGATCTTTATCGCCGGCGAGTGGTCCGCCAAGCCGCTGTTCCTGCGTGGCATCTACTTCTCTTCTTCAATGCGCGAGGGAGCGGCATTGGATGCCGACCTGGCGGAGGCCATTGGTGTGCCGGTGGACGCGTTGCCCGAGGGAAAGGTCTGGGAACGTGAGCGCGCCTATTTTCTGAGGGATCTGTTCGTTGAGAAAGTATTCCGGGAAAAGGGGCTGATCACTCGCGCGAGCAATACGGGTCGGATGTTGCGCAGCCGGCAAATTGCTTTGTTCGGTTCCGGTTCGGCGGCCCTGGCCCTTTTCGTAATCGTCGCCTGGATCAGTGTGGGCAGCCTGCGCGAGAGCGTGACGGAGCAGAGCGCATATTGGAGCGCCGTCGGTGAAGCGGGGTGGGCGAACAAGAGTTGGAAGCAATCGATCATTCCGATCCGGGACGACGGCAAGTATGCGGATTACTGGACGAACCAGGTAAAGGTTGCCGGCACAAAGAAGAGCCTGGCTGATTTTCACGCAACATTGCGGCAATTGGCGGAAAAGCCGCTCAAACGCAACTGGGTTCTCCCAGGTCTCGCCGCAAGGTACAACGCCAACAGCAAGGATGCCCAGCGAATCGTGTTTGAAGGTGGAATCGTTAAACCACTCACCGAGGCGACACGCCAAAAGATTGTTCGCGAGCCCGCCACGGACCCTGAGTCGCAGCAGCGGCAATCGGAGGCTTTAGTGGCACTCATTCAGTTGGAAGCCGATATTTTGAACCGCAGGCAAGGCTCCGCGCAGGACGAGCTCACACCCGAAGGAGCGAAAGCCTTCATTAGACCGCTCCTGAGCTTTAGCGCTTCGCAGGATGCGTCCATACCGACCAACCTGCTCGCGACTTTTGCGTGGACCTATTCGGTTAACGACAAAGGGCGGGGGACCTGGCCGCCTGCCTGGCTGTCAGGCAATTCACCCGGTTCGAGCAATCTGGCGAACAACGTCGCGATCAGGACCGGTCTGGATCTATTCATCAAGACCGCCACGAATAACGTGCAGACGCAGATGGGAATCTGGGGTCAAACGATCCAGCTTCGAGACGCGCTCAGATCGTTTCAGCGAAAGGAAGCGGAATTGGCAGGCGCCGCCAGAGGCGTCGATGATAACGTCGTTGCTGGATCGTTTAGCGATTTGATCGCGACAAAAAAGGCGATCGATGATCAGCTGGCGGTGTTGTCCACGTCCAGACTCTTTCCCGGTGGAGTATCGCTGACCAATGCTTATCAGAATTTTACGACGATTGTGAACAGCACCGTGACCGACGCTTTCAAAAAGGTTGAAGCAGCCAGTGCCAAAGCGCTGCGTGAGCACACCGGCTACCCGCTGTTCGTCGCTCTTGGAGCTCGTCTCAAAGGAGTGCAAGGTGAGCTGACCAGCCGGGTCCAGCAGGTTGGAGCGACGGCGGATCAAAAAGAATTCAAAGACCTCGATGAGACCCATCTCGTTCGCGTGGATGGTGAGACGCGCGCTTATGCGAAGCGTTGCGCGCTCTATCAGGCGGCGATCGATCTTGGGACAACCAATTGGATCAAACCCGATCAGTTGGTCGGGTTTCGTGGCGAGAGCCTCGACAGGTTCTTGACCAACAGCCTTGCTTCGGTCAGCAGCGCGGCGCTGGCCTATTCAGGAAAATCCCAGGCCGAGTTCCGCGCCACCTGCGATTCGCTGTTGGCGCGCGATCAGAGGAAACAGCGCGAAGCCTTCATGCACGCTTACGTCAACGAAGCACGCAACGGTTTGAGCAAATACGAGCGTTTTCCGCTAACGCCCAACCTGGCCAAAACTCCGTTGACTCTTCAGGAACTGAAAGATGCCAATGACTCATTGAAACTCGTTGTCATCGATTCGACTTCTCCGGCCCTGGCGGGTCTGCCGCAAAAAGAAGAGTGGAAGGCCTGCACGAATCGCGTTTTCCGAATGGCGTCACTGACGCAGGCTCTTCTTGGCAGCGAGAACATTCCGATGCTTTGCACCATTACTCTGCGCAAACCCGAAGGCGAAACCGCCGAACAGTGGAGAGTGCGATGGCGCTACTCGAGGCTCGCGGGGTCGAGCGACGCCGTGCAAACGACCGACCTTTCCGACCAGGTGTTGGGCCAGACCTCAGTGGATAAGAAAGTGGCCATTGAAATGTTTCAGAGCTTCCCCGGTCCGATGGCCAAGTCATTCGAGATCGACAGCTGGGGACCTTTACGCATGGTTTACGACCACCGGGACAAGGATGCGCCGGCGGCAAAAGATACCAGCGTCTGGCTGGTTAGTTGGCCGACTGAGGACCCGGTGGCAAAAGGGGCCATCCGATTGCAGCTGAAATTTGATCGCCCGATGCCAGGCTGGGACAATTGGCCGCAGCAATTTTGACCCAGGCAGCTAATCCTTATGAGCGACTTTTATAAAAAATTCCTGCTCGAAGATATCCGCCGCCTGAACCCCAATTCGGGACGGCAGGTTTTCCTGGCGGCTTTTGGGAAACATCCCGGCTGGGATGATCATGTCGAGGACCTGGGCCTGGAAACAGACAGCCTGAACCTGGCCAAGATTCTTCTCTATGTTCAGGGCATCGGTGGCGAGATCGACTCCGGCGCCTGGGAAAAACTTGAGCCGGCGCAACAGCTCCCTTCATTCAAACACATCTTTTTCTGGCACCGGGCCGGGAGATGTATCATCGGGCGGATGTGGTCTTCGAGTGACGGCAAAGGCCGGACACGCTATCCCATGGTGGTTTGCGTTCAGTGCGCGGGCTTGCCGCTGGGGTGGACGCTCGACCAGGTGTTGCCTCGCCTGGAGGAAATTGAGCGGGCATGTCTGCAAACCAAATCAGCCGCTGATGTTCGTTCGTTGCTCGATCGGCTGCGTGGCGAGTTGCGCAGCGCCATGAGTAATATCGGCACCGACCCCGGCTCGCCTGCGGTTTCCCCGGCTGCATTGGCGCGCTTTGTTTCACACCCGTCCCTGGGGCCTGACCAGGAAGGGTGGTGTCGAGTTCTCCACCAGATGCAGAGCCAGATGACCGCCTTTGCGCCAGGCAGGTTCAGTTTGAAGGGAGACCTTTCGGCAATTCGGCCCCAGCAGATCCGCCTCCCCCCTTGCGGAGAAACGATGACGCACACGATTCTGCTTTGGACAAAATTCTTTTTATCCCAGGTTGATTCCGCCGTGCCGCTGCTCTTCACGGTGCCCCTGAATGAGCCGTGGTTGGATGTCACGCTCGGTGAGCCAACCCCGCACGAGTTGTTTTGTCTGCGCGCTTCTCCCAAAGCCGTTCCCCTGGCCAGCGAAGTTCCATATAATCTGGAACCGGGCTTCAAAGAGCGGACGCAGAAATTGCTGACCAGCTTTCAACAAAGCGGGGGCGAAGGTCCGGCAAAGATGGCTCCGGCCCCCGTGCAGAAGGAGGGCGGCTCCTCGACCACGCAGAAGTGGTTCAAATGGCTGGGCGGCGGAGCGGCACTCCTGGTCGTTGCGTTGACGTCGATCCTGTTGCTGAATCGGGCCTCCAGACCGGCTGCATCACCTGCTGCGGCGCCAAAAGTTGCAGTCGCCCAGCCACCGATCAGCGGCAGACCACTCATCGACGGGAAGGTCAGGATTCAGGCCGCCGCAGCCGAGCAAGCGCTCCTGGCGCAAGCTGAAGCCAGGCGGCTCACCGAGGAGAAACGTGCAGCGGAGGAAAGGGCGAGGCTCGAAGCGACCGCTCGTGAATCTGCGCGCATTCAAGCGGAAGCTGAAGCCCGCGAGCGGCAAAGAGCAGCTCTCGCGAAGGCCGAGGCCGCGCGAGCCGCAGAGCAGAAACCAGTCGCTGTTGCCCCTGCCGTCGAGTCAACACCAAAACAGGCTCCGATTCCGCGGCCGGAAGTTAAACCGGCGTCTAACGTCAGGATTGTCGCCGCAGCGAACCCAAGCCCGACTCTTCCGCCGAAGGCTGCGCTCGGATCAACGATGGCGCCCACGGGAAAGCCGGGGCAAATCACCAATAGCATCGGGATGGTCCTTATATTGATTCCGTCCGGATACTGGGTCGGCAAATACGAGGTCACGCAGGAACAGTACTTTAGAGTCATGGAAAGCAATCCAAGCCTCTCCCGAGCAAAGTTGCAGCCTGTCGAAAATGTGAACTGGAACGAGGCCATGGATTTTTGCCGGCGGCTCACCGGCTTGGAAACCCGAGCCGGGACATTGCCGGCCGGCGCCATTTACACTTTGCCCACAGAAAAACAATGGGAGGAGTTTCGGGCAGAGGCAACATTTGCGGGTGCGGTGACCAGTCAGAAAGACAAGCGCTATACGGCCGCCGTGGTCGGCAGCGGTTCAATGCCCAATCGACTTGGGTTGTTCGACGTGGTGGGCAACGTTTGGGAATGGTGCGCCGATCCGGTTGACTCCAGTGAACGGCTGTTGAAAGGAGGCGCTTTCAACAGCCTGACGACCTTTCATTACCAAAAGCTCCTTGAAACTACGCCCAGGCGAATGCCTGCAACTTCCAAGGCAGGGGACGCCGGTTTTCGTTGTATCCTCCTGACGCAATCATAACCGGAGAAACTCGACTGGACCACGCCCATATGATCTCAACCGAAGAATTCTTGAAGCCAATTTCTGGGGACCAACCGTGTGGTCCGGACTTCAGTTATCAGCCGAGTTTTCAAACGTTGGAGACGCTGATTCGAGGCAAGCCCGAAACACAGTTTAGCTCAGCCGAAGATCCCGACTGGAAAGAGCTTAAAAATCTTTCCGTCGCCTTCTTCGGCCAATCCAAACATCTGACCGCTGGCGTCATTCTCGCCGTGACTTTGTTGAAGACCGACGGTTTTATTGGCTTGCGCGATGGGCTGGCTGTGCTCGGCGGTTTGCTCGAGCGCTATTGGCCTGACGTCTATCCGAAGCTCGATCCGGAGGACAACAATGATCCCACCGAACGGATCAATAGCACTTCAATGCCTCGGGGTCCGAATCGCGGAAAGCCGCCTCGATTTGGGCCGGATCACTTTAGGAGACATTTTAGCGGCCAAGGAGCGAGCCACCTCTCCGCCCGCCGAAGGCGCCGAACCCGCGCCAAAAACTGGTCCTAATTCAGCCCAAATCGAGGCGGCTTTCCGCGATTCGGACCCCGAGGCATTGAAGTGCAACTTACAGGCCGTTGCGGAGACAATCGACATCATCAAGGCGATGGATGGCCTTCTTCAGCAGACCCTCGGCAGCGGGCGTGGAGTTAATTTTGAAGAGTTGGTCAATAACCTCACGCAAATCAAGAAGAGTCTGGCTCCTTTTGTCGAAGGCGCGCCCGTTGAGGCCGGTGAGGAAGAAGCGCAAGGCGAATCCGCCGCGGACGGCGCTGCACCGAGGCGTTCCGGCAAAATCCAATCGCGCGATGATGTCGTGGCAACGTTGGAGCAGGTATGCAATTATTACCGTCAGTACGAACCGTCCAGCCCCATTCCTTTCATTATCCGGCGCGCCCAGAGGATGGTGAAGATGGATTTCATGCAAATTATCACCGAACTAACTCCCGATGCCATGGCCAATGTGAAAGTCATCACCGGTCAGGACGGCGAAGCCGCTCCTTCGGGTGAGAGCAGTCAGTAATGTCGGGGCGCTACGTTTCGGCCAATGATATATAGCACTCGAGGGTACGAGACTTCCGATCGAATCCTTCTGACGTGGTGGAGAGCCATATTTTGACCGAGGTCAGCAAAAATCTTCCGCTCCGGATAGGTTCACCTGATCAATTTCAAGAGGTGCAAAACTGGCTGCGCAAGGCCGGCTTTGAGACTGAGATCTTGTGCAAAACGCTAAACATTCCTGCGCTCTCAGAGCTTGATTCTATTAAGCGCGATCAGGTCCAGCTCGGCAACGTTTCCACCCAACTCGCCCTATGCATCCAGATTTTCTTATTTGGCGAGGTGCTTCCGGACGCAGAGGCGGACCGCGTACTCAGCACCGATCTGCGAGAGGTTCTAATATCGCTTGACCTGCTGCGGCCCTGCGATATTGGCCGCAAGGGTTACTACAGTTCGGCTTTTCTTTATCCGGCCGCTGGTTTTCTTATGGCATCCGATCGCCATACCAATCCCGATAGCTCTCCATTTGTGCCACCGCCCGATGTTGTGTTTCCGGCGATCTTTCCTGGCACATTGCGTTTTTTGCGCATGATTCCGGACAGTCCCGCGGCTCGCGCTCTCGATCTCTGTTCTGGATCGGGGATCGGCGCCCTGGTTCTGAGCCGGCGTGCCCAATCTGCGATTGCCTCCGATATTACCTCACGGGCTACGCACTTCGCAGATTTTAACCGTCGACTTAACGGCTGCGCCAACGTCGAGGTAGCCGAAGGTGATTTGTATGCCGCCGTGGCAGGCAGCACCTTCGATCGAATCGTCGGCCATCCACCATACGTTCCCTCGTTGGGCGATCAAATGATCTTTCGCGACGGCGGAGAAGCGGGAGAGACAATTCTCCGGCGCATGGTGGAGGGTTTGCCGCAACATTTGCGTCCAAACGGAACTTTCTGCGCGCTGGGAATTGGCCACGACACCAAAGAGGGCCGTTTTGAGGAGCGCGTCCGGAACTGGCTTGGCGACTCCAAAAGTCAATTCGACATAGTGTTCGCCTGCGCCGACGAAAAGTCGCCAAAACAGGCCGTGCAGGACATTGCTGAACGGGCAAAATCCATTGAGTCTGCCCGGCCCGAGCGCCTCTTAGAGGTCTTCAACAAAATCGGAACGATTAAGCTGGCCTACGGCGCGCTGTTTATTCGTCGGAATGCGAGACCAACGAGCAGTGGTTGGACGGCTCGGCCCAGACTGAGTGCCGCAACCGACGGGTCGAGCTTTGAGTGGCTTCTTTCCTGGCGCGATCGGCGCGCGGAACCGCTATTCGCTCAACGAGTGACTTCTGCCATGCCGCGCCTGGCTCCGGATTTGCGCATCAAGAGCACTCATGTCGTGCATGAAGGGGCCCTCGTTCCCGCGGAGTTCCTGCTGGAAACAGACAAACCATTCGCAACAGTGACGCGGTTCGACCTGTGGGTCATACCTGTGATCGCGAAATTCGACGGAAAACGAACGGTCGCTGAAATTCATCAAGCGGCGGCGACCAATGGGGAAGTTCCGGAGAATTTTGCGCTCTCAGACTTCGTGGAATTGGTTGCTCTGCTGGTGGAACGCGGCTATCTGATTTTAGAAGACCAAATAGTTAGCTAAGCGACCAGCAAGGCATATCGCGCCATCATCGATAGACTGTTCTCCAGTTGCACCGCCAGATTTTCATCCGATGGAAGGTCAGTACGGGATTGATCGGATCCGGCTTCGGCCTGTCGAGCTGAAATAAAGGCGCGCAGCTCCTGCAGGAGTGCAGCCCGGTTGCGTGTGCCATCGAGAAGGGAAAGCAGGTGCTGCCCGACCTTATCCTCGAGCACAATGCTGGTGTGGCACAGGTTTGTCACTGTCTCCTCATGTCTCACCTGCCATCGGGCCAGTGGGCTGGCCATTGGGCGCTCGCTCGGAGACCGGCTGTATTGAGGCGCATGAACGTGCAACTCAACCAGCCCGGAGGCGTAAATCTTTAACAGAATCTCTCCCAGGGCCAGGGCTTCCTCGTTGGCCGTATCGAGTGCCTGGCTGTGAACTCCGATGCGCGATCGGGCGCGGGCGAGCAGTTCCGGGAACGGCAGCGCCTGGGGCCAAATTTCGCTCATGATCAGGAGAGCGGCTTTGGCCAGCGGAAAATCCGTTTCTATGGAAGCGGTCCGTTGTCCTCGGAATTTCTCCACTGTTTTCGACGCCGGATCCGGCTTTTCTGAGGCGCAACGCGTCGCTGACGAAAAGTAAAACCTCTTCATCGCTTCGGGCTTCGGATTTAAGTCGAGAGTCACATGGGCGTGGCAAAGGAGCGTTTGGCGAAAACGGCGGCATTTTACGAAGTCCAGATATTGTTCCCGTAATATCCTGGAGAGACCACGCAAAGCGTCTGAAAGCTCCGGGCTGCACAGGTGATCCTGCTTCTCCCCATAATCCGCCTCGCCCAGATATTGGAGATCGTGCTGGCGGGCATGATTAAAGAATTGGTGGAAATAGACGGGGCAGTTGATCTCCGCGAGTTCATCGTGGTAAAGGTGCCCTTCGTCGTGGTCCAGCATTTCTTGCAGTGCATCTTTCATGAAACGCCGATACAGGTCGCCGGTATCTTCTGCATCGGCCAGCAGCTTTGCCAGGGCAAGAGCTTGCTGAACCCGTACCTGCGCGTCTTCCTGCCCCTGGATGTGAAACAGCATCATCTGCCGCAGCATGTCGCGCAGGTGACTGCCGGGGTAAGCATTGTAGCTCACAAAGGCAATTCCCTGCGGCGCCAAGTGCGCGCGGCAAATCGCCAGAATCTTATCGCGGACGGCTGCCGGAACCCAGGAATAGACTCCATGCGCGATAATATAGTCAAATTCGCCAAAGCCCTCCGAGACATCCGTGATACTGCGTTGCTGGAGCGAAATGTTTTGCAAGCCCAACTCTGCGACAAGCCTTTGCCCCTGTTCAATCGGCCGGCTGGCCAGGTCGATTCCGACGAACCGGCTCTTCGGCAAACCGCAGGCCATCGGGATGAGATTGCCGCCGGCACCGCAACCCAGTTCGAGCACGCGGCACTGCTCGACCGGTGCGGGCTCCATCGCCAACAGTGTGCCTTTGGTCGCTAAACGGTCGGGATGCGTTTGGGCATGCGGGCGACTTGGGTATAAAACTCGATCGTACTGCGTTGGTCCGTGCGTCATACTCAGTCAACCAGCAAGAGATTGATCCCGGCGCGTGGCCTCGACCCATTGGTAGCACCGGCTAACGCCATGGCTGAAAGTTGAAGAACCCGCCATAACCCGGAGCCAAAGCCGTACATCGGGCGTTGGCCGAGGCACTCCGCAAGCCACGAGCACATCGGCAGCGGCATTAATCATCGCTTCGCCGCGGTCAACGCCCGTGAGTGAGTTCCAATTCGTAAATGCATTTTCGTAGACCGATCTGACGTACTGGCTGACCATCCCGATGTCAGCTAGCGTTGGCGTAATCTCCAGGGGTTAATCGATTCAGAAACTCAACGACCATCTGGTTGCAGCCCGACATGCCATAGTTCGCCCGACGTCTGCTCTCAACGGTGGCTCTAAGGTCTGAGTCTAATCCCGGGAGAAAGCGTGTCCAGCCCATTTTTGGAAAAGACCGACGAGGCGGAAAAACACCACTTGGCAATTAGCCCTCACTACGCAGTTTTCATGCCTAGTTTCAGGCACCAGGCGACAAAACCAGGCAAATTCCTTGCTTGACTGTTGCCTTAAATTTTACGACAACAGTTATGTTTTGGAATCCGCGTTCAATACTATATCCGAACTCTCTTATGGCAAAAGCTAGCAGCCAAAAATTCATTGCGCGCAATCGCGCGCCTCGCGTGCAAATCGAATATGATGTCGAACTCTACGGTGCTGAAAAGCAGGTGGAGTTGCCGTTTGTCATGGGCGTCATGGCCGACCTGTCCGGGAAGCCGGCTGAAGCGCTCCCCGGTGTGCAGGATCGGAAGTTTCTGGAAATTGACGTCGACAATTTCGACGACCGGCTGAAAGCTTCCAAGCCGCGAGTGGCTTTTCAAGTTCCAAACACGCTTACGGGTGAAGGAAACATCAGCGTCGAGATGACGTTCGAGAGCATGGACGATTTTTCGCCCGCCGCTGTGGCGCGCAAAGTTGATTCGTTGAACAAGCTTCTAACGACTCGCACTCAATTGGCCAACCTGCTTACCTATATGGAT
>WNFL01012795.1_pt2 | contig 17123 bp, 13 predicted proteins | sample 5400361 | NCBI WGS metagenome assembly WNFL01 (sample SAMN13153351, study PRJNA577476) | soil metagenome | isolation source: 40 cm soil on Douglas fir-dominated hillslope | place: USA:California | collected 2013-09-17 | reverse complement strand
TGCCCCATCTCGCCCTGGCCAAACCGGCCGCGCACGATGCGAAGCCTGCCCATAGTTGTCCCGGTGCAGTGCTGGAACGGAGGGTTGAACCTTGCGCGGGAGTGTCGGCATACTTTGGCCATTTGCGGGCAGATGGCCCGGCATGAGCATTAGCAGCAGAGTGCCAAACCTCCTGTGGACGCTGTTCTGGATTCTCGTGGCGATCTTGCTGGTTCTCCTCGCCGCCCTGCTGGTCCACCACTTCGGCGGATTCGGCCTTACCTTCCATGTCGGTTACTTCCACTTCCAGCTCGGCGTGAGCTGACGCCAGCCCTCGGGCGCGTGGCCAGTGCGCGGGCGCCGGTCACGCGCCGCGAGGGGGCTGACTAACCCGCTGCCGCCGAGTTCTCCGCCGCTCTGCGGCGCCCCGCCGGGCTTCTCGCGGGCTTTCCATGATCCTGGACTTCTATCAGCATATGTACTGAATAGCGACCAGGTTCTGAGAAACGTCCAGGGCTGTGCGGCGCTGGCAGTGCTTGCGGGCCTGGTGTCGCAGCCCGTGCTGGCTACGCCAGCGGATGGCCTGCCGCGTAACCCGGCCATCCTGCAGATTGTTTATGTCGTGACAAAGGCATAAACGTTTTTGTGGTCCATAATTAATCGCATCACAATGTCATCGTTAAATCTCGCTGAAAGGCATCTGAGAACGTCCCCCCGCTTCTTTGCCGCCGCTATGATTCATCCGGCGTGTGAGCGCCTGGCGAGCAATGGATCTCACGGGGGAGAAATCCGGTGCCCTGGACATGGCGCACGATCGGCGCAGCTGGCAGGGTGGCCCTTATCGGCAGCGCGCTGGCGCTGGCACTCGCGGCGGCGGCAACCTCGTGCGCGATCACGGCCGGGCAGGACGGGCTTGCCGGTGGCGTCATGACCGAGGTGACGAGGCCGCCCGCGACGACGACGACGGTGCTGGCCGGCCGGCCGGCCGCGGTTGCGGCCGGTGCTGCGAGCCGGCTGTTCGCTTCCGCAGCCGTCGTCATCCTCGCGGACGCGCGCAACAAGGCCGCGCTCGCGGTCGCGGCCGCCAGCGCCGGGCGCGCGCACGCGCCCCTGCTACTCGTCTCCGTGGGAATGCCGGCCCTGCATGGAAGCGGAGCCGGCGGCGGCGCGGCGCGCGGCGCGGCGGTACGCGCGGGGGCCGACCGGACGCCAGGGCAGCGACCCGCGCCCATGCTCTCCGCCGCGGAGCTTCTGCGGACCGAGGTGCATACCCTGGCCGCTCGCGAGGTCCTCGATGTCGGCATGTCCGCTGGCGGGCTCGCCGCGGAACTGCCCGGCATCAGCGTGATCACCGATCCGGCCAAGCTGCCAGCCACCAGAGCCCCGAAGCCGCTACGTCATGTAGTCATCCTCGTCCGGCGGCAGGACCGCAGCGCAGGAACCGAGGCAGCGACCGCCACTGCCCTGGCGGCTGGAGCCCAGGTAATCACCGTGAACGGTAATGATCCGCGGACCGATCCGGCGGCCATCATGGCGCTCTCGGCCGCCAGGCCGCAGCAAGTGCTGGCCGTCGGCGCGGGCTTCGGCCCGGCCCGGTTGCTGGCATCCCGGGTCGCCGTCGCCGCGACCGGGGTCCAGCTGCCAGGCGGCGGCCAGGTGCTGTTCCCGATGCACCGCCTGCTCGCCTTGTACGGCTACCCGGGCACTCCTGCGCTCGGGGCCCTCGGCCAGCAGGGCCTGACCGATGCCATCGCGCGCATCCGCCGGATCGCCGCGGCCTACCAGCCGCTGAGCAGCGTGCCCGTCGTGCCCACCTTCGAGATCATCGCCACTGTGGCCCAGGCAAGCCCGGGCCCGGACGGCACGTATTCATCTGCGTCGGCTGTGAGCTCGCTGCGGCCCTGGGTCAAACGGGCTACGGCCAGTGGCATGTACGTCGTCCTTGACCTGCAGCCGGGCCGCGCCAGCCTGCTCGCCCAGGCCAGGCGGTACCGGCAACTGCTAAGGCTGCCAAATGTCGGGCTGGCGCTCGACCCCGAGTGGAAGCTGCGGCCTGGACAGCGGCCGCTCCGCCAGATCGGCCATGTCGGCATCAATGAAGTGAACGGCGTGATCAGATGGCTGGCGCGGCTCACCGCCCAGTACCACCTGCCGCAGAAGCTGCTGGTTTTGCACCAGTTTAGGCTTTCGATGATCATCGGTGAGCAGCGGCTGGATATCGGGCACGACGATATCGCGATCGTGATCCACATGGACGGGCAAGGCACGCCCGCCGAAAAGCTGCAAACCTGGAACGCCGTCGTCCACAATGCTCCGCCCGGCGTCTTCTTTGGCTGGAAGAACTTCTACGACAAGGACCATCCGACCCTCAGCCCGCTGCAAACGATGGCCAGTACCCCTGCGCCGGCCATGATCTCGTATCAGTGACCAGCAGCGCCTGGCTAAGCCGTCTGGCCGGATGGAAGGTAGGACATATGCCCGATGCCGCGTGCCGAGCTTAGTGCGAGTATCAGGTTAGGATCAGGAACCGGGTAGCGCACGGTACGGCGGAGATGGTCAGTTATGAGCGGGGTACGGCGGGCAGTACGGGGAGTCAGGCGAACGGTGGGCCGGATAATGCGATTCCTGCGGGAACTCGATTACTGGCAGCGCAGGACGGCGGTGCTTTCGCTGGCGCCTGATCGGTACATCATGAACCCGCACAAGGCGCCAGATACCTATCGTGAATTCCTGGCGCGCACCACGGGCCCGCTGATTCGCGAGCCATCGTTCAAGGCCAGGCTCGCCGGGCGGCGCGTAGGCTGACGCTGGATCGGCTAACTCGGTGACGACGGCAGCGGAGGCGTGTTGTCAGCCGCCTTGCTGGCCAGGAGCTTGCTGACGGGTAGCTTGGTGCCGACCATCTGCTTCAGCATGAAGTCATGGTTGAGGTCGAGTATCGCGCGGGTCTCCGCTGCGATGACAGCGTTGCGGCTCAGGGAGAGCTCGTTGTCCTGCTGCTGCTCGCCCGACAAGGACCAGTTAGTTGAACCCTTGACGGTGTAGACCCCGTCCACGATCACGATCTTGAGGTGCGAGATCGCATTGTGTACCGAGCTGGTGCCGATGGCGATGCTGTTGCCGAACGCGTTGTTCTGCCATTTGGCGAGGATCTGCCGCTCGTGCGCGCCGGCCGCCTGGCGGCGATCGAGGCTCATCTGCACGTAGACCTTCTCGCTGGCCAGCTTGGCCTGGATGATCGAGTTGAGCTCGTCGTCGTCGTAGCCGAACATGTTGACGACGATCGAGTGCTGCGCGCTGCCGAGCACCGCGACCAGCAGGCCGTGCACGTCGTCCCGAGGCGCGAAGAAGGTTCGCTGATCATCGGGGTATCCGTCAAGGAAGCGTTTCTCGGCCTTGTACCGTGCCAGATCATCCCAGATAAATGGTGTATCGGTCATTGCCCTCCCCTTTCGCCTTACATTGTCGCAGCCGCGCGAAGGGCGCGATAGAGCAATTGCTGATCACCGAGCCTGCGGCGCAGCTCGCGTTCCAGGCCGCCGATCGGCACCAGGTTCTGCGGCGCCCGCGGGTCCTTGTGCGGCGCGCTGGCCAGCGGCGGCAGCACCCGGGCAGTCAGGTCAGCCAGCTGCGTGACTTCCGCTGAACGAAGATCGGCCGAGCACTCGATCCGGACCACACCCGACCAGGGCGCCCCCAAGGTGCCGGGAAGCTGCAGATACCAGGAGTTGCGCCGCCAGGAAGTGCCCATCGTGAAGGCCGGTGTCCGCTGTCCAGGCCGCAGCTGGCCAACCACGGCGGCTTGCTCGGGAGGCAGGTAGGAAGCGTGGTGGGTCTTGATGTAGCCGACCGTCCTGGCCAGGTGCGTCCGGCCGCGCAGCGGGCCATCGACGACAAGCAGGTCGTCGGCGTCAGGTCTGGCCGCACGGATGTCGATGGCGAGCTCGATTTCGGCATCGGTCAGCCGCTGCTGCAGTGCCAGGGAGAGCTGGTCGAGCCCAGTCCCGGCGACGCGGCGGGCCGGGTAGGACGCCGAGCGGGTGACGATGTCCGTCGCCTCGGGCGCGGCCGTGAACAGACCGCGCTCAACTCGTACACCGACCACCTGAGCAGTTCCGTCGCAAGCAACGAGCCCGGCCGCCAGCGAGGCGGCTATCCCAGGGCCTGGCTGCGGATCGCTGCCGTGCACCCAGACTCGCGCGTCGATCCGCCTGACCCCGTCAAGGAACAGTACGACGCCGGGCAATGCGCGACGGAGGTCAGGATCGACCGGACGCCAGTCAGCAGCGGGCACCTCTAGATCGAGCATCAGCTCGGCCGTTGAGCCCGCCAGCGTCCCGCCGTCCTGGTCGTCGCTGAACGCGAGCCCGTAGCCGGGATCCCAGGGATCGACGGTGAACGACCACGCACCCGCTGGCGCCGTCACGCCCCGCCTTCCCTGCGCACCGTCGAGGTCGTTCCGGCCCGGCTGACCACGAAGCGAACGGGAACCCGCTCGGCCAGGGCGGGTACGTGGGTGATGATGCCGATCATCCGGTCGCTGTCGGCGGACAGGCGTTCGAGCGTGGTTCCGACCGTCTCCAGAGTGTCCTCGTCTAGGCTGCCGAACCCTTCGTCGAGGAACATCGAGTTAAGGTCGCGCATGCCGCCGGACAGGCCGATGACCTGCCTGGACAACGCCAGCGCTAGGGCCAGCGAGGCCTGGAACGTCTCGCCGCCTGACAGCGTGTGCACCGGGCGCCTGGCGGCGGCGTCGGCGTAGTCGATCACCCATAGCTCATTGCGGTCATCCCGGTCGAGCTGATACTGGCCGCCGGACAGTTCCATCAGCGTTTGCGATGCCTCGGCCATCAGTGAGTCCAGCGCCTCGCCGCACAGCCATCGCTCGAACGATGACGCCCGGAGCAGCCGACCGAGCATGCTGGCGACGTTTTCGTCCTCGCGATGTGCCCGGATGTCCTCGTCGAGCCTGGCGGCCATGCGCCGGTCGGCCCGGATCGAATCGAACTGGCTCGCGGCCCGTTCGGCGTGCTTGGCGATCGCCGCCTCACACCTGGCGGGATCCGTGACGCCGGTGATCTCGTGCTCGACGAGCAGCGCAGTGAGCGAATCCCGGGCGTCGGTGAGCGCCCGCCGGAGCGAGGCCGCCACCGCATCGAGGTCCGGCTGGCTGCCGCGACGCTGGTCATGCTCGGCGCGGGCCCAACGGGTCAGCCCGTCCCAGGCAGCGGCCAGGTCGGTGTCGGTCGTTGCCGGGGCGCCCAGCTGAACCACGGAGTCTCGCGCGGCCGCGAGGCCGGCCCAGGCTCGCCTTTCGTCCTTGGTCAGCTCGGCACGCTCCTTCTCGGCCGTGATGAGTCCCTGCCGCGCTGTCCTGGCTGACTGCTGCGCCACGGCTAGCGTCTGGTCGGCGTTAACGATCGCATCGACCGACTCAGCGACGTCAGCCTCCGGCCGGGCGCCCGCCAGGGCAGCGGAGGTGTCGGCAAGCTGCCTGGCCGTCTCTTCCACGTCCCTGCGCGCGACGGCGGCAGCCTCGGCGGCCTTCTCCTGGCCGGTCCTTGCCTGCTTGGCAGCCTGGCTGGCCCAGTCTGCAGCAGCCGCGGCCTCCAGAAGATCGGCGGGCACCTCATGATGCGGCAGCGCGGTGACCGCGCGGAGGCAGACCGGGCATTCTGCCCCGACCCGCAGGTCCTGCGCCAGCGCGACGGCGGCGTGCGACCGCTCGGCCGCCGCGACGTCATCGCGGGCTCCCTGCAGCTTGCGCTCAGCGGCCTCAAGATCGGCCCGCCGGCCTTCAGCCTCCGCCAGTCTGCCGGCCAGCTCACGTTCCAGGCGCTGCATGGCGGCTTCCAGACTGCGCCTGTTCTGGTAGGCCTCGCGCAGCCGCTCCGCGCTCGCCTTGTCCCCGAGCGCGTCCCTGGCCTGCTGCGCCTGCCACTCCGCTCGGTCCGCACGGTCGCGCTCAGCCGTCCGCTCAGCCACGAGCTTGTCGGCCGCGCTGATCCGGCTCGCCAGGCCTGCTAGCTCAGCAGGAGCGCACACGTCGGCCAGCAGCGCCGCCTCGCCGGCGGCCGCCTGCGCCCGCCGGGCGGCCAGTTCGGCCTCGGCCCCGAGGTCGCGCATGACCGCTAGCTTCTCCTCGGCGGCGCGAGCCAGGGCGGCCAGCGTTCGCACCCGCTCGGCGGCCAGTCTCTCTGCCTCATCGCTCGCGTCAGCGAGGTCGCCCCGCGCGTTCTGGGCCGCGGCAAGCCGTTCCCTGGCGAGCTCAGCACGCCTGCGGGCTTGCTGTCCCACCAGCTCGTAGACGCCGAACGCCAGCAATTCCACTAGCAGGCCCTGCCGGTCAGCCGCCTTCGCATGGAGGAATTCGGAAAACCTGCCCTGCGGCAGCAGCACCGACTGGGTGAAGTGCTCGTAGGTCAGGCCGAGAATTCCCTGCACCTGCGCCTTGACCTGGTCTGGTCCCTCGGCGAGCGGCTCGATGCTCGCCGCGAGCAGGTCAGTCAGCGGCGAGCTCGCTGGGATCTGCGGATCGAGCCGCTCAAGCCGCGCCTCCTTGGTGTGAACAAGGCCTTTCTTGTCGCGGGTTAGCGCCCTGACCGCCCCGTACCGCTGGCCGGCGGCCTCGAAAATCAGGCAGACCCGGCACGAGTTGGCCGCGGGAGCGAGTGCCTGAGCGATCACGTTCTCCTTGCCCCAGCGCGGGACCGTGCCGTACAGGGCGAAGCACAGGCCGTCGATCACTGTGCTCTTACCTGAGCCTGTCGGCCCAACGAGCGCGAAGAAGTCCACGTCATGCAGGTCGATGTCGGCCGGCTCGCGGTAGGAGCCGAACCCGTCGAGCAGCAGGCGCAGCGGGCGCATCAGGCGCCCCGTGTGCTGACCGCCGCGCGGCCAATGCCGTTGATCTGGCCCGCGCCAGTGAACTCGGTCCCGTCGGGTGCACCGGTGACCTCATCGAGCAGCTCGGCGAACATGGCTGCGATCCGGGGGTCGGCTACGTTCTGCTCGGCCAAGTAGTCGCCGAACAGCTGCAGCGGGCTCCGGCCGACCCTGCTTGGCCGGTCGCCATCGCGGCGGCGACCTTGACCCGGCCGCGGCCGGTGCGCGTCGTCGAGCAGCACCTCGAGCGTGTTCGGTAGCTTGTCCCTGACCAGGTCGCCGAGGCCAGCCCGGCCAGGCTCGGCGAGCACGACCCGCAGGTAATCATCGCCCGCTTGCTCCCCATCCGCGATCACCTGGTCGAGGGTCCCGCGCAGGGTTTTCAGGCCCCGCCCGCCCTGGATCGAGACGGCGGTGGCGTCGGCTCGGATTCCGGGCTCGGCAGTCACGATCAGGGCCGACGGCTCGTTGGCTTCCTCGCCGAAGTCGACGGCCAATGGTGACCCCGAGTAGTAGATGGGGCACGGACCAGGGATCTCCTGCTGGCGGTGCAGGTGCCCGAGCGCCACGTAGTGCGCGCTGACCGGGAACATGCTGGCGGGCAGTTCGTAGTCCAGGCTCGTCTGTACGTCGCGCTCGCCCCCGCCGCGGCGTCCGCCGAGCAGCGTCCCGTGCGCCATGACGACGTTGACCATGTCGGCGGTGAATCCCTCAGTGAGCACCCGCACGATCTCGGCGACCCGGCCTGAGTAGTCGAGCGCGTGCTCGGCGAACTCGTGGAACATCACCTCGGCGGCGCGCACCGCGTACCGGTGCGACAGGAAAGGAAGCGCAGCGACGCTGACCTGCGTGCCGTCGCGAGTACGCAGGTTCGTCGCGCCGCCGGCGTCCGGGCGCCTCGGCAGGCCGAGCACGTGCAGCCCGATCTCGCCGAGCACCGGACGGTACACCTGCTCGATCAGGGACTGGTTGTCGTGGTTTCCCGCGATGACGACGACCTCGCGGCGGTCTTCGCGCAGTGCAAGCAGCGTCCGCATGACCAGCCCTTGCGAGCGGGCCGCTGGCGCGGCGGTCTCGAAGAGATCGCCAGCGACGAGAACGAGATCGACGTTCTTGTCCCTGGCCGCCCGGACGAGGCTGCCGAGGACGGCCACGTGTTCGTCGTGCCTGTCCCTGCCCTTCAGCACCTTCCCGACGTGCCAGTCGCTGGTATGCAGGATCTTCATGCGGCTCTCCTAGAACGGCGGCACATCGTCGCCGGATACCGGGATGCCCGCGAACGGGTCGGCGGGCCGCGCCGGGCCGGTGTCGTGGCCGGTCCACTCCCCCTTCTCGCTCGGCCGCGTCGCCCAGGCCGGGAATGGGAAGTCAACCGCGAGCGGCACCGGGATGTCCGGCTGGGCGATGAACATCGTTCCTGGCTTGGCCAGCGTCGCTCGCTGCCGCTGCGCGGGCGGGAGGTATCCGTACTCCGGGCGCAAGGCTTCAGCGGCGTCGAGCCGCCCGGCGACCCGGATCGCGCAGTTCGCCAGGATGCGCCGCTCGACCTCGCTCGCGGTCTGCTGGGCGCCGATGAGGATCACGCCGAGCGAGCGGCCGCGCTCGGCCAGGTCGAGCAGGATCTGCTTGATCGGGCTGTCGCCTTCGCGCGGCGCGTATTTGTTGAGCTCGTCGAGCATGACGAACATGAGCGGGCGTGCCGTGCCTTGCCGCTCCTTGCGGGCGAACTCGGCCCGCAGCGTCACGCCTACCACGAACCGCTGCGCCCGGTCGGGGAGGTTGTGCAGGTCGATCACCGTGACCTGAGCACGCGAGGTGGTGATCGAGCGTTCGCCCCGGTGCGCCAGGTCGCCGCGGACGATCACGCCCAGCGGCACCACGGCCGACCGCAGCCGCCTGAGCAGGGCGTTGATGCTGCCCATTACGGTACTGCCGGCCACCCATGAGCCGCGCGTCCGGTCGTCGCCGAGCTCGGCTTCCAGCAGGCCCACCAGATCGCCGAAGGTACGGACAATCTTGTCGTTGGCCGGATCCACGCCGACGATCCGGACGGCACCGTCGGCGCCAGCTTTGACCGCGTCCCTGCGGAGCCGGGCGGCGACCTGGGCGATCAGCATCGTGTACTGGGCCCGCTCGTCCTCGGCATCGGCGAACACGAACGGGAGCAGCTCCAGCTCGCAGAACTCGGCGATGGTCCAGAAGAACGGGCTCACCGCCCGGTCCCTGGCGTGCACGTCCGGCGTCCCCGACGGATCGTCAGGCCGCGGCGGCGCGAACACGCGTACATTGCCGAACGGGGTGGCGGGCAGCCCCAGGTCGGCGTATCTGGCTGCCTGAGCGGGCGTCAGCCTGCTGTTGGCGTAGTCGAGGAATAGCAGGTCCTCGCCTTTCACGCTGAACACGAGCGCCTTGGTGTTGTGCGCTTCGCCGGCCAGCACGCCGCAGTTGGTGATCGAGTGCAGCAGGAACATCGCGAACGAGGTCTTCGTCGCGATGCCTGATACCCCGGAGATCGACACATGGGCGCCGCGGGTGCCATCGATGAACTCGAAATTAACGAAGACGGGCTGCCCGTCTCGGCCGAACCCGACAGGAACCCGCGAGCTGCCCATCTCGTCGAAGTACAGCGCGGCCTCGCGCTCGGCTCCGACCGCCCGGCTCACGGTGGCGCCGGGCAGTGGCGGCACGTACAGCTCCGGTTCGACCCGGGTTACAGTCACCTCGGCGACCTCGCAGACCTCGGCGGGCAGCGCGCCACTGTCGATCAAGAACACATCGGAGGCGAAGCGGGCGCCCTCGTGCACCGCCTCAATGTTGGTCACCACTCCAGCGATCCGCACCGCTTCCCGGCCAGGCAGCGGCCGGTGCGTGACCACCACGTCGTCGAGCTGCGCGTACTGACCGGGCGCAAGTCCTAGGGAGAACTTCAGCGGCGTAGCGGGAACCGTGCCGACCACAAGGCCAAGCGCATCGGGCTCACCGGCCACCAAACCCCCACAAGGCGCGAGATGTCATTAGCTCACCGGGAGCCTACGCCCACGCGGCGACATTCGATGGCCGCTTCGTGCCTCGCCACCGGACCGGGGCCGAACGTGGTGCGAGGCAGCTACCGGACACCGGCCTCCGGGTGAGGCACTGAGCCCAGCGATCAGGCTCGCGCCGCCGACTCCTCGAGCGCGCGCCGGACAAGGACACGAGCCAGGTGCTCCCGGTAGGCGCGCGGGCCATTGAGATCATCGGGCGGGCTTGTACCGTCGGCTGCGTGGGCCGCCGCCTGGCTCGGGCCCATGCCGGACGCGAGCGCGCCCTCCACCGCGGCCGCCCTGACCGGTGTAGCGCCCATGTTGACCAGCGCCACGTTCGCTCCCTGGACCGCGACGCCGACGATCGCCCAGTCGATACCGCGCTTGGTGAACTTCTGGAACGACCAGCCAGCTGACTGGGGTTTGCGGATCCGGATCTCGGTCAGCAGCTCGCCCGGCTGCAGGGCGGTCTCGAACAAACCGAGGAAGAAATCATCCGCCACTATTTCGCGGCTGCCTGACGGCCCGCGGGTGCGGAAGGTCGCGCCGAGCGCGAGCGCGACCGCTGGCAGGTCAGCAGCGGGATCGGCGTGCGCGAGCGAGCCGCCGATGGTGCCGCAATGACGCACCTGGGGATCCCCGACCTGTCCGGCCGCATGGGCGAGCAGCGGCAGCTCGCTGCCGACCAGGCCCGAGCGCGCCAGCTCGTCATGCGTGGCGAGGGCGCCGACCGCGATGTGGCCGTCATCCTCGCGGACGTAGCTCAGCTCGCCCAGCCTGCCGATGTCGACGATCGTCTCAGGAACGGCCAAGCGCAGCTTCATCAGCGGCATCAGCGAATGGCCGCCAGCCAGGAATTTCCCGTCTTCGCCCGCCTGAGCAGCTAGATTCAGTGCCTCCTCAACCGAGGAAGCGCGCTTATAGGTGAAAGGTGCCGGGATCAACTGGGCCGCCCTTCGCTGGCCGCGGCAAGAACCGCCCTGACAATGTTGTGGTAGCCGGTACACCGGCAGAGGTTACCCTCGAGGGCGGTCCTGACCTCGTCCTCGGTGGGAGACGGGTTCTCCGCGAGCAGCGAGACGCTGGCCATCACCATGCCCGGGGTACAGAACCCGCACTGCAGGCCGTGCTCGGCGCGGAAAGCGCGCTGCATCGGGTGCAGCTCATCGGAGTCCCCGCTCAGCCCCTCGACCGTCGTGACCTCCCGCCCGTCGGCCTGGGCGGCGAGCACGGTGCACGACTTCACCGACCGGCCGTCGAGCAGGACCGTGCAGGCACCACAGGAACTGGTGTCGCAGCCGACATTCGTCGCCGTGAGGCCGGCCACATCCCGCAGGAAGTGGACGAGCAACGTCCGATCCGCCACCTCGGCAGCGATCTGTTTGCCGTTCACGCTTACCGTGACTTTCACCGGGCAATCCCTTCCTCCGCCGCGCTGATCGCGGCCCAGACCCTGGCCGGCGTGAGTGGCATGTCGATATGGCGGACGCCGAGATGGCTGACCGCGTCGATGACAGAATTCTGCGCCGCGGGCGTGGCGCCGATCGTCCCAGCCTCGCCGATGCCCTTGGCGCCCAGAGGATTAATGGTCGCGGGCGTCTCGCTGGTCAGCAGCTCGAAGCTCGGCAGCTCGGCGGCGGTGATGATGGCGTAGTCGACGAGCGTCCCCGTGATCGGATTGCCCTCCGTGTCGTAAACCATCTCCTCGAGCAGCGCCTGTGCTACGCCCTGGGCGATGCCGCCGTGCCGCTGTCCCTCCGCCAGCACCGGGTTCAGCAAAGTGCCCGCGTCGTCCACGGTGACGTGCCGGATCAGGCGGGCCTTGCCGGTCTCGGTGTCGACCTCGGTGACGGCCAGGTGGGTGCCGAACGGGAACGTCGGCTTTCCCTCGGTGTAGTTCACGTCCGCTGCCAGGCCAGCCTCGCCCGCGTGAGCGGCGACCTGGGCCCAGGTCATGCTGCTGGCCGGGTCGCCGCGGACCTGCCAGACGCCCAGGTCGACGTTCAGCTCGAGGTCGTCCTCGCTGGCCTCGAGCATGTCAGCCGCCAGCCTGCGGGCCTGCTCCTTCACCTCCACCGCTGCCTTCTGCACGGCGACGCCACCAAGCTGCAGCGACCGCGACGCGTAAGTGCCGACTCCAGCAGGGATCAGGTCGGTGTCGCCATGGATCACGGTGACCTTCGACATGTCGATGCCCAGCTCGGCCTCTACCAGCATCGCCCAGGCCGTATGGTGGCCCTGGCCGTGCGCCGAGCTGCCGGTGTATACCGTGGCCGTGCCATCATCGTGCACGACGAGCCTGGCGGTTTCCCCGCCGTCCGCGTCGGCGGCGGTGATCTCGACGTAACTCGCGACGCCGATGCCGAGCTGCTGCACATCGCCGCGCTCGCGGCGGCGCTCCTGCTCCGCCCGCAGCTCGGCATAGCCAGCGCCTGCCAGCACCTTGTCGAGCGCCTCGACGTAGGCCCCGGTGTCGTAGGTAGCGCCGCTGGGCGAGGTGAACGGGAACCTGTCGGCCGGGACCAGATTGATCCGGCGAACCTCCGCCGGGTCCATGCCGATCTCGGTCGCGAACAGGTCCACTGCGCGCTCGATCGCCGCCGTCGCCTCTGGCCGGCCAGCACCCCGGTAGGCGGAGATCGGCGTCGCGTTGGTCACCACGACCTGGTACGCGGTCTCGACGTGGCCGATGTCGTACGGGCCAGCTGCCATCAGGCTGGTGAGGAAGGGCAGGAAGCCGCCCATCCGGGGGTAAGCCCCTGTGTCCTGCACGATCTGGAGCCGGTACGCCAGGATACGCCCGTCCCTGGTGCCGCCGATCTTGACGGCGTGCCGCTGGGCCCGGCCGTGGGTCATGCCGAGCATGTTCTCGCTGCGGGTCTCCGCCCAGCGCAGCGCGCGGCCGGTGTGCTTGGCGGCCCAGGCGACGATAAGCCCGTCCCGGTCCACTCCGATCTTGGCGCCGAACCCGCCGCCGACGTCAGGGGCGATCACGCGGATGTTCGCGGGGTCTAGTCCCAGCGCGCCGGCCAGAATGAAACGGGCAATCTGTGCGTTCTGGGTACTGACCCAGACGGTCAACTTGCCGTCGGCCCAGCGAGCAGCCGTGGCCCGGCCCTCCAGCGGCACCGGCGCGAGCCGCTGGTTGACGATCTCACGCTCCACGACCACGTCGGAGCCGTCGAAGGCAGCGCCGTCGGCCGGCGTCCCGGTGGCACATACGACGTTCGATCCAGCCGCAGGGAACAGAAGCGACTCGCCGGCCAGCGCCCCGTCGAATCCGACAACCGCGGGAAGCAGGTCGTAGTCCACGCTGACGAGCTCGGCTGCGTCCTCGCCCTGGTACCGGTCATCGGTGATGACGACCGCCACTGGCTCGCCGACGAAGCGGACCCGGTCAACGGCGAGCAGCGGCTCGGACCAGGGTCCGCCGAGCGGCAGCGGCGCTCCCTCGGTGCCCGTCAGCCCGCTGTCCGGCGGTGGCGGCGGCAGGTCGTCCATGTCGGCCACGGTCAGCACGGCGACCACGCCTGGGGCATCCTTGGCCGCGGACACGTCGATGCCGGTGATGGCCGCATGGGCGACCGGGCTGCGCACGAATGTCACGCGCGCTGCCTGCGCCAGCTCAGGTACGCGCAGGTCGTCGACGTACGTGCCGCCCGCGGTGAGCAGCCGCGGATCCTCGGTCCGCACCACCCTGGTACCTAGGATGCTCATCTGGCTTCCTGTCCTTCCGATGCCGGAACGCGCGTGGCCGATGGCCGGGCTCGCGGTTCGCTCAGTATTACGGCGGGGGCAGCGTCAGTGCAACCGTGTGCACCGGCTCCAACTGTGAAACTACGGGCAGGGCCCATGGCCGGGCGGCAGAAACATGACACACTGCGCGGAAGGATCAGAGCGGCGCGCCGATCATAGTGAAACGGAGCGAACGGAGCGATATGTCATGATCGAGCCCTATCAGGCCATTGGCCTCGTGCCGACCATGCGCGGGATCCGCAGTCGCGACGAGATCGGTGTCAACCTCGAGCATCTGTCGCACCTGATCAAGGCCGCTTCGTGGCTGTCCAGCCTGGACCTGCCGGTCCGGCTGATCGCCGTGCCCGAGGGCGCATTGCAGGGTTTCAATGACGAGGTACTCGACCTCGATCACGAGGACTTCGCCAAGCAGTGCGCGATCGACATTCCCGGGCCGGAGACGGACTATCTCGGCCAGCTCGCCAGGCAATGGAACGTATACCTGATGGCCCAGGCCAAGGCCAGGCACCCCGAATTTCCCGGCCGGTTCTTCAATGTCGGCTTCGTGCTCAGCCCCGACGGCGAGGTCATACTCCGGCATCACAAGGTAGTGCCGCTGCTGCCGGTCGAGCACTCGGTGACGCCGCACAATGTCTGGGACCGGTGGATCGAGCTCTACGGCCGCACCCTGGACGCGTTCTATCCGGTCGCGGAAACCGAGATCGGCAGGCTCGGGTTCCTGATGGCCAACGAGGGCTCGTATCCGGAGAACGCGCGCGGCCTGGCCATGAACGGTGCCGAGGTGGTCTACCGCGGCCCTTATCCGCATCCGCACGTGGGCAACGGGCTGTTCGAGGTCCAGAACCGGGCGCGGGCGCTGGACAACAATATGTACCTGATCGCCTGCAACGTCGGCACCTACTACCTCCATGCGGAATCTGACGTTCCGATCGATACGTTCGGCGGCGGCTCAGCCGTGATCGATTACCGGGGTCAGATCGTCGGGCGGCACGACTATAGCGGTGGATCATCCTGGGTCGCCGGCACCATCGACGTCGAGGCGCTGCGCCGGTTCCGTGCCAGTGCGCAGTGGGACAACTGGATCAAGGACCTGACCACCGAGCAGTACCAGCTGATCTACGAGCAGCCGATCTACCCGAAGAACATCTACCTGGACCAGGCACCCTTCACGCACGAGGAGTACCGGCGCGAGATCATCGCTAAGCAGATCGAGCTCATGCATGAGCGCGATATCTGGGTACCGCCCGAGCGTTAATCCGGTGGCTGTAGTCAACGGCAGTGGCCGGCGGCCGTCAGCGCAGATCAGGGCGGCATAGTTCTCATTCGGGTCAGAGTAGGAACAGATCGACTTCACCGAGCCGCTGGCTGACTGCCGCCTGCGCGGAATGTGTAGCGGCTGTGCGGCGGTTGGCACGAGCGTGGACAATCCGCGGGAGTCACTGCCGCTGGCCGTGCTCGACTTTGTCGGGATCGAGTACGGCGAGAGCGCGAGCGCGTCGGTCGCGGGTGCCGTGAGCGTCGCGCAGGCCGTCGAGGCCGCGGGATACCGGCGCTACTGGGTCTCCGAGCACCACAACATGACCAGCCTGGCGTGCAGCGCGCCGGAGCTGCTGACCGCGCACGTCGGCGCGCTCACCACCCGGATCAGGGTCGGGGCCGCCGGGATCATGCTGCCCAATCACGCGCCGTTCAAGGTCGCCGAGACCTTCAGGACGCTGCTGGCCATGTACCCAGGGCGGATCGACCTGGCACTGGGCAGGGCCCCGGGTACCGATCCGCTCACCGCGCACGTCCTGCGCCGCGGCATGGTCGGTGATGCCGCGGCAGAATTCCCCGGTCAGGTCGCCGAGTTGCTCGCGTTCCTTGGCGACGGCTTCCCGGCCGGTCACCCGTACGAGCGCCTCATCGCTGCGCCCGTTGTCGCCGAGCGGCCCGAGCTGTTCGTGCTCGGATCGAGCGGCTACGGACCGCGGTTCGCCGCGGTCAACGGCATGAGCGCCGTGTTCGCCCACCACATGAGCCCCGACATAGCGTTCGAGGCGCTCAGGGAGTACCGCCGCAGCTTCGCGCCCCGCGCCGACGGCGACACGCCGTACTCCGCGATGTCGGTGCTCGCCTTTGCCAGCGAGGACGAACAGGCCGTCGTCGACTTCGAGGCAGCGTGGACGCTGACGATCAGCAACATCCGCCGCGGCAAGCGGGAGCCGCTCCGTCCTGAGCAGGTGCGCGACCTGGCCAGATCCGAGGAGTTCAAGTCCCGGCGGGGTGACGACGGCCGGATGGTGACGGGCGAGCCTAAGTCGGTGGGCGAGCGTCTTCTTGAGATGAAGGAGCTGGCCCAGGCGGACGAGATTGTCGTCGTGACGCCGAGCCTGGACCGGGACCGGCGCAAGGCCAGCTACGCGGCGCTTGCCGATGCGTGGCGCCGCGCCAGCTAGCCCAGGAGCGAGTCGCTTGAATCGGCGATCCCTGCTGCGCCCGGTTGAGCGAAGATAGCCAGATGATCGACCTCATCCTCCGCAATGCGAAGCTGGCCGGGCAGGACACGCCAACCGATCTCGGTGTCACCGACGGCGTCATCGTCGCCATCGGTGACGACACGACCGCCGCCGAGACCATCGACCTGGGCGGACGCCTGGTGACTGCGCCGCTCGTCGAACCGCACATCCACCTCGATGCGGCGCTGACCGTGGGCCAGCCGCGGCCCAATGTGTCGGGCTCGCTGTTCGAGGGCATCGCCATCTGGGCCGACCGGGTAGCGGACCTCAGCTACTCCGACGTCCAGTCGCGGGTAAGCCAGATCCTGCGCTGGCAGCTCGCCTGCGGCGTACAGCACGTCAGGAGCCACGTAGACGTGTGCGATCCCGAGCTGCGCGCGCTGCGCGCTCTCGTCGACCTGCGCGAGCAGGTGCGCGGCCTCATCGATCTGCAGCTAGTGGCCTTCCCGCAGCAGGGGATTCTCGGCTTCGACGGCGGCCGCGAGCTGATGCGCAAGGCGGTGCAAATCGGGGCCGACGTCGTCGGCGGGATCCCGCACTACGAGCTGACGCGCGAGGACGGCGTGGAGTCCGTCAGGTTCGCGATGGCGCTGGCTGACGAGCACGGCCTGCGCGTCGACATCCACTGTGACGAGACCGACGACGACCATTCGCGCTTCGTCGAGGTGATGGCGGCCGAGACGATCCGCCGGGGCATGTCGGGCCGGGTCACGGCCAGTCATACGACCGCGATGCACTCCTACAACAACGCGTACGCGCACCGGCTGATCACCAACATCGCCAGGGCCGGCCTGCATATGGTGACCAACCCGCTCGACAACTCGGTCCTGCAGGGACGCTTTGACACGGGGCCGATCAGGCGCGGTCACACCCGCGTGAAGCAGCTCCTTGAGGCCGGCGTCAATGTCTGCATCGGGCATGACTCGGTGATGGACCCGTGGTACCCCCTCGGCTACGGTGACCCGCTGCAGGCCGCCTTCGT
>WNFL01370520.1_pt2 | contig 17130 bp, 18 predicted proteins | sample 5400361 | NCBI WGS metagenome assembly WNFL01 (sample SAMN13153351, study PRJNA577476) | soil metagenome | isolation source: 40 cm soil on Douglas fir-dominated hillslope | place: USA:California | collected 2013-09-17 | reverse complement strand
GAGCGCGCCGCCGACGAGCCACACGCCGGGCAGAAAGGGCACCGCGACCAGGGCCGAGCCGCTCACGACGAAGGCGGCGAAGAGCAGCCGCGCCTTGTCGCGCCCCGCCGCCAGCCGCCCCGCCTGGCTCGCGGTCAGCATCGCGCCGACGGAAAAGAAGACGTAGAGCAGGCCGGCGGTGGCCGTGGAGATATGCCGCGTGCGCACCAGGAAGAGGGGAAAATAGGTGAGGAAGCCGTAGTCGAGAAAAAATCTCAGAAACCCCGCGCTGAACGCCACCACGAGGCGCGGGTGGCGCGTCAGGCGCAGCGTGTCTTTTAAATACTTCCAGCTGTCGTCGTGCTCCGTCCCCTTGGTCTCGGGCATCCAGAGGAGCGCGCACAGTCCGAAGGGGACGACGAGGATATAGACGAGAAAGGGCCAGAACCAGGCGACGGCGGCGAGCAGGCCGCCGAGCGGGGGCAGGACGAGATAGCCGACGCGGTCGAGGAAGACTTTGAGCCCCTGGCCGCCGATCTCCCGGTCGCCTTCGAGCAGGTCGCCGATGAGGACGATCGTGAGCGGGATCACCGCGCTGAAGCCGACTCCCTGGAGCGCGCGCAGCGCGAGCAGCCAGCCGAACGTCGGCGCGAACGCCATCGCCGCGCCGGCCAGGCCGAAAAGCACGAGCCCCCACCCGAGCAGCAGGCGCCTGCCGTAAAGGTCGGCGACGACGCCGAAGATCGGCGACAGCACGATCGCCGGCCCGGTGTATACGGTCATGATCCACGCGAGCTGGGAGTCGCTGACGCCGAACGGCCCGGTCAGGGCGGGGAGCGCCGGCTGGATGAAGTTGACCCCCATCATCAGCGCGACGCTGGAGCCGTAGACGAGCGCGAGCGCCCTCCGCTTGGCGGGCGCGAGCTCGCCCAGGCCGAACACCGCGGTGATCGAAGGCGCGCGCATGGCGGCACGGTAGTCCAGCGCCCCGGCCGTGTCAAACCGACGCCGCCGTCTTGACAAGCCGGCGGCTTTGTGTGAACGATACGCTTAATAAGCGTAATTAATACGCAAACTAACCGGAGGTGGAATGATGGAGCCCGAAGCCGTCGCCGCCGGGCCGAAAAGCCCGCGCGACCTGTACCGGCATCTCGCGCGGCTGGGAGACCCGCGCGCGTATACGCCGGAGAGCTGCGAGCGCTTCGCCGGGGAGATCCGCGCGATCCGGCGGCTCAAAAGCGAGCGCAACGCAGTGGTCCTGGCGCACAATTACCAGCGGCCGGAGATCTTCGAGGTGGCGGACTTCGTCGGCGACTCGCTGGAGCTGGCGCGCCGGGCGGTCCGGATCGACGCGGACGTGATCGTCTTTTGCGGCGTCCACTTCATGGCCGAGAGCGCGAAGATCTTGAACCCGGAGAAGACCGTGCTGCTGCCCGACCTCAGGGCGGGCTGCTCGCTGGCGGACAGCGCCACGGCCGAGCGGCTCGCCGAGCGGAAGGCGGCGCTCCGGGAGATCTATCCCGACCTCGCGGTGGTGAGCTACGTCAACACCACCGCCGAGGTCAAAGCCGAGTCCGACGTCTGCTGCACCTCGGCGAACGCGGTCCAGATCGCCAACGCCCTGCCCAACCGGCACATCCTCTTCGTCCCGGACGAAAACCTCGCCCGCTACGTGCGGCAGAACACCGACAAGACGGTCATCGCCTGGGACGGCAACTGCTACGTGCACCACCAGATCACGCCGGCGGAGATCCTCGCCGTCAAGGAAAAGCTGCCGCACGTCAAAGTCCTCGTCCATCCGGAGTGCCGCGCCGACGTGCTCGCTCTGGCCGACGCGGTCATGAGCACCAGCGGCATGGTCCGGTACGCGGCGGAAAGCCCGGCCGCGGAGTTTCTCGTCGTCACCGAATGCGGCCTGTCCGACCGGCTGACGCTCGAGCTGCCGGAAAAGAGATTCTACAAGGCCTGCAAGCTCTGCCGCTACATGAAGATGATCACGCTGGCGGACACGCGCGCGGCGCTCGACCTCATGCGGCACGAGATCGTGCTCGACGAAGAGGTCCGGCGGCGCGCCGCGAGGGCGCTCACGCGGATGTTCGAGCTGTCCCAATAGGCCCTTCTGCCGGCCCTTTCATATAAATCGGCTTTGTAATAAATAAATAGCTGAAGCCACAGGAGGACCCGGGAATGGCAAAATATCTGTTGATCGAATCGCGCGACCCCTTCGACAGCTCGGACTCGGAATATTTCGCCGAGCTGGTCCAGGGCATCGCCAAGCGCGGCAACGACACGACCGTGTTCCTGGTGCAAAACGGGGTGCTGCCCGCGCGCAAGGGATCGAAATACGCCGCCGTCCTCGCCGACCTCATCAAAAACAAGGTCAAGGTCGTGGCCGACCGCTTCTCGCTCAAAGAGCGCGGCATCCGCCAGCTGGTCGAGGGCGTGGACACGTCGGACACCGACCGATTAGTCGATCTCCTAGTCGAGCCAGGCACCAAAGCCATCTGGCATTAACAGGCCGCTGAAAAAGGCTCATATGCTGCGTTGCGCTCCCATCGCCTCACTCGACGTACGAAAAGAGTACGCCTGCGCTCGTCGATTGGTCGCGCGCCTTGCCTCTGAGACCTTTTTGATCGGCCTGAAAGAGCGATTGCCAAACGATTGGAGTTGAATATGGCAGGAAAAACCATCACCGTCGCGATCATGGACGCGCCTTACGAATCGGCCAACTCCACGACCGCTCTGAGAATCGTGCAGTCGGCGCTGGCGAAGGGCCACAACGTCAACCTCTTCGCCTACGAAGGGGCGGTCAACCTGACCATGAAGGGGCAGGCGCCGCATCCGAATCCGGTCAAGGGCACCTCGGTGGAGCAGGAGGCGCACCCGACGACCAAGGATTGGGTCTCCGCGCTGTTCAAGCTCGCCAAGGACAGGGGCGCGAAGCTCGACTGGGTGAACTGCGGCCTGTGCGTGGACGAGCGCGGCGCCGGCGATTGGGTGGAGGGGCCGCGGCGCGGCGGGCCGAAGGACTTCCTCGACGCGTCGAACGCGAGCAACGCGACGCTCGTGATCCCGACCAAGTAAAAGGAGCCGATCATGGCGAAGATATTGAACATCGTCGAGACCGCCTACCGGGGCACGCTGGAAGAGCAGGACGACACGGTCCTCTGGCTCACCCACATGCTGAAGAACGCCGGCGCCGACATCGCCGTGCTGCTGCGCGCCAACGCCGTCAACTACGCCGTGAAGGGCCAGGACGCCTCGGGCCTCCACTTCGGCGACGCCAAGGTGACGCACCCGCCGGAGATCGACAAGGACGTGGAGAAGATGATCGAGAAGGGCGTGCCGATCTATCTCGTCGAGGAGGACGCGCGCGAGCGCGGCCTCGCCGACGAGGACCTGCTCGGCGGCGTCAAGCGGATCAAGCGGCTGGGGGTTCCCCAGCTGATCGACGAGCACGACCAGGTCTGGCACTGGTAGGGACCCTCACCCGGACCCTCTCCCTATGAGGGCGAGGGTAAATCAAAGCTTGAGGACCAGTGAGGTTCTGTCCTCTTCGTTCATTCCCCTTCACTATGGAGAGGGCAAGGTGAACTTGAGGACCAGTCAGTTCTGTTGCTTCATTCATTCCCTCTCTCTATGGGAGAGGGCCAGGGTGAGGGTTCTTGAACGGTCAAGCGGCGATTTTGCGCGATCGGGCACGGCGACTCCGTCGCCGCCAAACGGCGGTCGAGCAAAAGTTATGGATACGTCTCAGGTCCCGACAACTCCACGGCGCCAAGTTCCGTCGCCAGCATCCCATCGGCCGTTACCTAGTTGACTTTTGCCGCCTGGATTCGCGGTTGCTGATAGAACTGGACGGCGGCCAGCACGCATTGCAAATCGAAGCGGACAAGAAAAGGGCGGAGTGGCTGGCCGGCCGAGGCTTCCGCGTCCTGCGCTTCTGGAACAGCGAGGTCGTGGAAGATGCGGTGATCGAACGGATCGCGGAATATCTTAGGAGCCCTCACCGCCAACTCTAACCTTGGACCATGCAAAGTCTTCTGCAAGGCCGCCGCGCCTTCGGCCGGCCCGGCATACCGCCGGCCTGGACGCACAGCATCAAAGAAGGCGTCGGCACCGCCTACCACACGGCGAGCCGCGTCTGGTACACCCTCTCGCACGGCATCCTGAACGAAGTCTATTATCCCACCGTCGATTCGCCGCAGATCCGCGACCTCGAATATCTCATCACCGACGGCGAGACTTTCTTCCACGAGGAAAAGCGCGACCTCGCGAGCGAGCTGGAATATCTGGACCCGCACGCGCCGGGCTTCCGCGTCACCTGCCGCGATCCCGAGGGGCGCTACGCGCTCGTCAAGGAGATCGTCGCCGACCCGCACCTGCCCTGCGTGCTCGTCCACACGCGGCTCGAAGGCGACGCGGAGTTTCTCAAAAGGCTCCATCTCTACGTCCTCGTCGCGCCGCACCTGGAGAGCCGGGGCTGGGGCAACAACGCCGCCCGGGCGGAAGTCGCCGGCAAGACCATCCTCGTCGCTTTCCGGGGCGGGACCTATCTCGCCCTCGGCGCGAGCGCGCCGTTTCTCCGCACCTCCTGCGGCTACGTCGGGGCGAGCGACGGCTGGACCGACCTCCGCGATAATTACCGCATGGACTGGGAGTTCGACTTCGCCGACGACGGCAACCTGGCGCTCACGGCTGAAATCGATTTATCGCAAAGCAACGAGTTCACGCTGGGCCTCGCCTTCGGCCCGGGGTTTCAGGCCGCGACGACGACGCTCTTGCAATCGCTCGGCATCCGCCACGAAGAGCAGGTGCGCCGCTTCGTCGACCAGTGGGGGCGCGTGCGCTCCCACGTCGAGCCGCTGGAGCAGGCGGCGGGCGACGGCGGCCGGCTCTACTGCGTCAGCCACACGCTGGTCCACGCGCACGAGGACAAGAGCTTCCCCGGCGCGATCATCGCCTCGCTCAGCATCCCGTGGGGCGAGCAGCGGAGCGACGACGACGGTCTGGGCGGCTATCACCTGGTCTGGCCGGCGACACGGAGACGCCGCTCCGCGCGCTGATCTATCTCGCCGCCGCGCAGCGGCCCGACGGCGCCTTCAACCAGAACTTCTGGATCGACGGCCGGCCCTACTGGCAGGGCATCCAGCTCGACGAGGTCGCGTTTCCGGTGATGCTCGCCTGGCGGCTGAAGGAGCTCGGCGCGCTGCAGGAGTTCGATCCCTATCCGATGGTGCTCAAGGCCGCCCGCTTTCTGATCGAGCAGGGGCCGGCGACGCCGCAGGAGCGCTGGGAGGAAAACAGCGGCTATTCGCCGTCGACGCTAGCGGCGAACATCGCCGGGCTCGTCTGCGCCGCCGACTTCGCGCGCCTCCGCCGCGACGAGGAGTGCGCGCGCTTCCTCGAAGAGTACGCCGATTTTCTCGCCGCGCGCATCGAGCGCTGGACCGTCACCACCGACGGCGCGCTCGTGCCCGGCATTCCGCGCCACTATATCCGCATCCATCCCGTCGACCCGCAGAATCCCCGGCCGCTGGAAGACCCGAATCTCGGCATTCTCGCGATCCGGAACCGCCCGCCGGGCGAGCCGTACGAGTTTCCGGCCAAGGACGTCGTCGACGCCGGCTTTCTGGAGCTGGTGCGCTACGGCGTCCGCAAGGCGCGCGACCCGCTGATCGAGGACTCGCTCCGGGTGATCGACGCGGCGCTCAAGGTCGAGACCCCCTTCGGCCCGTGCTGGCGGCGCTACAACCACGACGGCTACGGCCAGCGCGACGACGGGCGCGGCTTCGACGGCTGGGGCGTGGGGCGCGCCTGGCCGCTGCTCACCGGCGAGCGGGCGCACTACGAATTGGCCGCGGGGCGGCCGGTCAAGCATCTGGTCCGCGCCATCGAAGGCTTCGCCTCCCGGGGCGGCCTGCTCCCCGAGCAGGTCTGGGACGCGGCGGACCGGCCCGACCTGGGCTTTTACTCCGGCAAGCCGACCGGCGCGGCGATGCCGCTCGTCTGGGCGCACTCCGAGTACATGAAGCTCTTGCGCTCCGTCTACGACGAGACGGTGTTCGACCGCCTGCCGATCGTCGAGCGGCGCTACGCGAACGGCACCGGGCGGAAAGACCTGGAGGTGTGGAAGTTCAACCGCCAGGTCCGGACCGTGGCGGCGGGCGACACGCTCCGCATCCAGGCGTCGGCGCCTTTTCGCCTCCGCTGGACGCTCGACGAATGGGCGATGTCAAAAGACAGCGAGGCGGTGGAAACGAAAATCGGGATTTATTATTTCGACGTGACGATACCGAGAGGGCAGAGGGGGGAGTTGAGATTTACGTTTTATTGGACGGAGGGGGGAAGGTGGGAGGGGAGGGATTTCACCGTTGAGATCGGCTCTTAGAATCGAGTGGAAGCCCGCCGCCGCAACTACCATTTCCCGGACCCCCGCCCTTCGGCTGAGCTCAGGACATGCTTTCGCGGGGGTGACGGATAAAAAACGCCGCTCCGGAATCCGTCGTTCCCGTGCAAACGGGATCCAGTCTCTTTCGGATGATGATTCAGCTTTACGAAAAGACTGCCGACCGGTTTTTCCCCAATGGTCATAGGTTTTCCCGCCAATTAATCGCCAGGTCTCGATCTTTTTTCATTCCGAGACATCACTGAGGTATTTTATTCGAGAGAAGCAGGAGAAGTCCGCAGAAAATCTCTGCCAACCCTCTTTGACCGAAATTTAAGAGAGATAAGGGAAGTGGAGGAGGGTTCTATGAATAATTTCAGAGCCGTTGTTATAGGAAGCCTGTTCGCCGCATCCCTGATCCTTTCAAGCTCGCCCGCCTTAGCCTGGGGTTCCCCGCGTGGTCCGGGGCCGGGATGGCGGGGCGGCGGTGCTCCTTTTCGGTTCGCTCCGGGGCGCGATTTCGGGCGGGACAGGTTTGATTTTCGACGCGACCGCGCCCATATCCTATTCGACCGCAGGGAGGTCTTTAGAGATCGAAGAGATTTGCACCGGGATTTCTTCGACCGGAGGCTGGATAGATTCGACTTTCATAGAGATTTCCGCGACCGAGACCGGCGAGACTTCCATCGAGATTTCCGGGATTTTGACTTTTTCGACCCCTGGTTCCGGTAATCGTGGCCGCGCGGGAACGCCGCCTTTTTTTGATCCGCGCGCGCCGGCGCTCGAATTCCCTGGACCCTCGCCCTTCGGCTGAGCTCAGGACATGCTTTCGCGGAGGTGACGGATTAAGAAACGACGCTCTCCTAATCCGTCATTCCCGTGCAAACGGGAATCCAGTCTCTTTTTCTTTCCAAAGGGGGAAGGACTAGGGGCAGGTCTTGCAATCAAACATTCATCTTTGGTCTACATCAAATCGCAATCGGCAAATCGCAATCGGATTGACGAGATGCATCATCGCAATTATCGGTACAACATTTGAGATCACGTAAAGTAAATGCACCCTCCGCTCCGTCGGATATTTAACCAACGGCCGCGCGATCAATGCAAAAATAGACGGCACGGCGATTAGGGCTGACAAAATGCCCAAAAAGACCAAAACTCCTTTGGGCGCGCCGGAGAAGGTGAGAACCGTTCCCGCGGCGCCGTAAGCGATGACGGCGAAGTCGAGCGGTATTAATTTCACGAATCACCCGCCCCCATCCTCACCAGCCTCTTCAGCGCATTCTCTTTTTCCGACCTCTCGATCTTCGCCCTCTCCAAGGTCTTCCGTAAAATCTCCACCGACTGATCATAAACTTTCCGGTCCACCGGATAGGGGTGGCCGTCCTTGCCGCCGTGGGCGAAGCTGAACTTGGCCGGGTCGTTCCACGACGCGGCGGTGCCGTAGGTGACTTCGGCGATCAACGCCAGGGCGCGGAGGGTCTTGGCGCCGACGCCGGGCAGGCCGAGCAGGGTCTTAAAATCTTGCGCCTGGGCTTCGTAGGTCTTGAGCAGCACTTTCTCGATCGATTCGGGGCGGAGGTCGCTGACGGCGACTTCGTGCCGGCGCGGGAGCGAGAGGGTCTTCATCAGACCGATCTCGCGGGTGATCTTCTCGGGGCTCAGGTGCGACAATTCGGTCATCACGTCCTGCGTCTTCACGCTCTCGGCCGCCACCAGGTTCAGCACGTTGTCTTTCCGGATACTCGTGCAGATCGCCGCGTGCGGCTCGATTGTGAGCGATTTCACCTCTTCGGAATTCCAGTGATAGCGGCGGGCGAAGCGGTCGCTCATGCCCTGCTGCACGACCGCCCAGGCGCCGTCGAGGGTGAAGAAAAAATTATGATGGTAGAGCTGGAAGCCGTCCTGAATTGCGTTGTTGTCGATCTTCGCCGTGAGCTTGCTGAGTCCCACCAGCTCGTTCGGGTCGCGCGCCAGGCTGAATTTCTCCCCGGCGGCGAGGATCTCGCCCGGGGTCTTGCGCGAGGTCGCGCCCTTGCCCCCGGCGACGACGAGCCCGGTCTCGCGCTCCATGCCGCGGAGGCCTTCTTTCAGCGCGCCGCAGACCGTCGTGGTCACGCCGGAGGAGTGCCAGTCGAAGCCGAGCACGCAGCCGAAGGATTGGAACCAGTAGGGATCGGAGATGCGGGCGAGCAGCTCGCGCGGGCCCTGGTCTTCGACGATCAGGCGGGCGATCTCGCGCCCGAGCCGGACCATCCGTTGAAACAGCCAGGCGGGGGCTTTGCCACCGTGGAGCGGGAGCGTGGCGATGCCGGTCTGGCGCATGCGCGGGGCTCAGTCTTCGGTGTCGCCGAAGTAGTCTCTCAGAATTCTCTCCTTGACGTATTCGAGCGCGCCCAGGTCCTGGATGATGTCGCCGCCGCTGTCGTAGAAGATGATATCGCCGTCGCGGGTGCGGCCGATGGCGACGAGCCATTCGAGTTCGTGGCGGTCTTCCAGGAGATAGTTGATCGCCTGTCTTGGCCTCTGACATTGCGGTCCTCCTGTTACGGGAAGGAACTATATCAGAGGCCGTCGCGAGTTTATAGAGGCTTGTTCTTGCCGCCGAAACTCGGTTCGAGCCGGGCATGATCCGGGCATGAAAATACCAAAAAGCGCAGTATAATCAGGTATCTACCGCAGCGCCGCCTCTGCCAGCGTCTCGACGTGAAAGGTGTGGGGAAACAGGTCCACCGGGCGGACGCGCTTGACCGAATAGCCTTTTTTATCCAGCGCGGCGAGGTCGCGCGCGAGCGTCGCCGGGTTGCAGGAGACGTAGAGGATTTTTTCCGCGCCGAGCGCGGCCAGGTCGTCCTCCAGCCCCTTGGCGCCGGAGCGCGGCGGGTTCAAAATGATTTTCGAGAACTTCGAGCCGGCTTGCCGGAGCTCGCGCGCCGCGTGCGGGGCGTGCGACTGAACCCAGCGGATGTTTTCCAGCCCGCCCGCCCGGCTGTTTTTCTTTCCGTTTCTCACCGCGCGCTCGTCGCCCTCGACCGCGACGATCGTGCCGGCCCTCTTGGCCACGGGCAGGGTGAAATTGCCCGCGCCGGAATATAATTCGAGCACGCGGTCGCCGGCGCCGAAGCCGCCCCATTCGAGAAACTCCGAGACCAGGCGGCGGTTGCCCGCGCGGTTGACCTGGATGAAGACTTCGGCGTCGACTTCCATCTGCAAGCCGTCCTCCAGCTCGACGACAACGGTCCCGAGGCCCCAGGCCCGGCGGCTTTGGCGGCCGAAAAGCACCAGCCCCTGGACGTCCGTATGCGCGGCTAAAAAGCGCGCGTTCGCCGCGTCGTCCACGGGGGAGATCGCGCCGTCGACCTTGCCGACCAGAACGACGGCGCCGCCGGCGTCGCTCTCGACGATCTCGACTTCGACGATCGTCGACTTGAGCCCGGCCGCCCACGCGCCGGCGGCGCCGAGGCGGCGGTCGGCCTCCGGCGTCGCGATCAGGCAGGACTCGACTTCGATCAGCTCGTGGCTGAAGGCGCGGTGGTAGCCGATGCGCTTGTTCCGATCGACGTGGAGGCGAATCCGGCGGCGGTAGCGGTACTCTTCCGGCGAGGCGAGGATCGAGAGCATCTCGTATCCCTTGAGCTTGCCGATGCGCGTCAAGGCCTCCTCGACGCTCTTCGCCTTGGCCGCGAGCTGCGCTTCGTAGCGGACCATCTGCCACGGGCAGCCGCCGCACGCGCCGACGTAGGGGCAGGGCGGCTCCTGCCGGTCGGGCGAGGGCGCGACGATCCGCACCAGCGCGCCGACCGCGTAGTTGCCCTTGTCCTCGACGATCCGCACCTCCGCCTCGTCGCCCGGGACGGTCATGGGGACCATGATCACGCGCCCCTCGTGCCGGCCGATGCCGTAGGGACCGTAGGCGAGCGCGTCGATCTTCAAGCGGATGTTGTCCGTGGCATTCACCTCGATCTGCATGTTATAAATCAACGATTCGGGATAGGCGCTATTATAAGCGATGGGCGGCAAAATATAAGGGCAAACTATAAGAGATGGACCGCAGCGTGAAAGTTCCCGACGATCCGCGCCTGGTCAAAGGCATCGAGGAGTTCAACCAGAAGCTTTTCTTCGAGTGCCACGAGACGCTCGAAGAGATCTGGCTCGAAGACCACGGCGAAGACCGCGCATTCTACCAGGGGATCATCCAGGTCGCCGCCGGCTATTACAAGCTGGAGCAGGGCGTGCTCATCGGCGCGATCAAGCTCTGGCGCGCCGGCTTGGAAAAGCTCGCGGCCTACCCGCCGGTTCACCTCGGCGTCGATCTCGCCTCCCTCGTCGGAGCGACCCGGGCGAACCTCGCGCTCGCCGAGAGCACGCACGGCCGGAGCGCCGCCGCGCCGGAGCTCCGCGCGCCGCAAATCTCTTTCGTATGATCCGCCTGATCGACGTGCACAAGTCGTACCGGCAGGGCGCCGGCGACTTGACCGCGCTCGCCGGAGTCTCGCTCGAAATAGCCCGCGGCGAGTTCGCCGTCGTCATGGGGCCGAGCGGCTCGGGGAAGAGCACGCTCCTCCATCTCATCGGCGGCCTGGACCGGCCGAGCGCGGGCGACGTCGTGGTCGACGGCCGGGTGATCTCGCAGATGGACGACGACGGGGTGACGCTCTTTCGGCGCGCGAAGGTCGGCTTCATCTTCCAGTTTTTCAACCTGCTGCCGACGCTCACGGCGATCGAGAACGTCGGATTGCCGCTGCTCCTCGACGGCCGGACGGAGAAAGAGGCCCGCTCCCGCTCCGAGGCGCTGCTCGAGCGCGTCGGCCTGGCGGCGCGCCGCGGCCGCTGGCGATCGCGCGCGCGCTCGTCTTCAACCCGCCGATCCTCCTCGCCGACGAGCCCACGGGTAACCTCGATTCCAAGACCGGCGCGGCGATCCTGGAGATGATCCGCGAGATCAACCGCGAGGAAAACTCGACCGTCGTCATGGTCACGCACGACCGCGACGCCGCGGCGCGCGGCGGGCGCGTGATTACTATCAAGGACGGCAAGGTCGCGGAGGGCGGCGCCTGATGCTCCGGCTGCTCCGCTTTCTCACCTGGCGCCATTTCCTCCGCCACCGGCTCCGGACGGCGCTCACCCTCTTCGGCATCGTCCTCGGCGTCGCGGTCATCGTCGCCATCGCGATCGTCAACCGCTCGCTGGTCGGCTCGTTCCAGCGGACCATCGACCTGATCGCCGGGAAGGCGGTGCTGCAGGTGGAAAACGGCGAGAGCGGCTTCAAGGAATCGCTCTTTCCCGCCGTCCGCGACACCGCCGGCGTCAAAGACGCGGCGCCCGCGGTCGAAGGCTTCCTGCCGCTCGTCGGACCGAAGGGCGAGAAGCTCTATGTCTACGGCGTCGATTTCCTCGCCGATTCGTCGATCCGCGAGCACGAGTTCGCCGGCGGCGCCGCCGACCTCGACCACGCGCTCGACTTCATCGCCGAGCCCGACTCCATCGCGCTGACCGAATCTTTTTCCCGGCGCCTGAATCTGCCGCCGGGCGCGACGGTCCGGCTGGCGACGAGCGGCGGCTTGCGCGACTATACGGTGCGCGCGCTCTTGAAAGAGCAAGGCGCGGCGAAGGTCTTCGGCGGCAGCTTCGCGTTGATGGATCTTCCGGCCGCGCAAATCGCGCTCGGCAAGGAGGGCAAGCTCGACGTCATAGACTTGACCTTGGATTTGACCGTGGACGACGGCGCGGATATCGAAGCCGTAAGGCGGCGCGTCGAGAGCCGCCTCGGCGGCGCGGCCGGGGCGCGGCGCCCGCGCGAGCGGGGCGAGCAGGTCGAGTCGCTCATGACCTCTTTCCGCGTCGGGCTTTTCTTCGTCAGCCTGATCGCGCTGTTCGTCGGCTTTTTCCTCATCTTCAACACCGTCTCGGTCTCGGTCATCCAGCGCAAGCGCGAGATCGGCACGCTCCGCTGCCTCGGCGTGTTGCGGCGCCAGATACTGGCGCTTTTTGTGATGGAGGCGCTCGTCATCGCTCTCGCCGGCTCTCTCGCGGGCGTCGCCGCCGGGGTTTTTCTCGCCCGCGCGGCGCTCCTCTTCGTCGGCCAGACCGTCAACAGCCTTTTTTTTCAGCTCGACCTGGCCGGGAGCGGCCCGGTCCTCCGGGAAATATGGATCGGGCTCGCCGGCGGCGTCGGCGTCTCGGTTCTCGCCGCGCTCTATCCGGCCTGGCAGGCGGCGCGCGTGACGCCGCTCGAAAGCGCGCGCCAGGCGGTGTGGCGGCCGCGCTCCCGCGCCGCGCCGCGCGCTTCGCTCGCCGGCCTGGCCCTGCTGGCGGCGTCTCCCGTTATCGCCTTGGTTTCGCCTTTCGGCTCCGGCGGGGTGGAGCGCTTCACGCTCGGCGTCGTCGCCATGATGCTTTTTTTGCTCGGCCTCTGTTTTCTCACGCCGCTGTTCGTCTTTTTTTGGACCGGGCTTTTCTGGCGCGCGATATCCCGGCTTTCCGCCGGCTCCGCCTTTCTCCGCAACGAGGCGCGGCTCGCCTGCGACGGGCTCAGGCGCGCGCCGGGGCGCTCGGGGACGACCATCGCGACTCTGATGATCAGCCTGGCGGCGATCTTCACGGTCGCTGCGTTCGTCACCAGCGTGCGCGAGTCGCTGCTCCTCTGGGTCGACCGCATGGTCACGGCCGACCTGGTCGTCCACTCGGGCGCGCGGACCGCGGGGCCGCTCAACGTGCCGGTGAAAGAAGAGCTGGGCGAGAAGCTCGCGGCGATTCCCGGCGTCGACGTGGTCGATTTCTACCGCCTCATCCGCTCCACCTACGAGGGAAAGCCGGTCATGATCGAATCGTTCTCCGCCCGGCGGTCGGCGCGCGTGCGCACGCTGCCCATGATAAATGCCGGCGGCGGCAGCGGCGCGGCCGCGCTCAAGCAGATGGCCGGAGAGCGCGGGGTCCTCGTGAGCGAGAGCTTTCACGGCAAGTTCGGCAAGGGAAGCGGCGATACGATCCGCCTCGCCACGCCTGCGGGGCTGGTCGCGCTGAAGATCATCGGCGTCTACGTCGACTATTCGTCGGATTCCGGCAGCGTGCTGATCGAGCGCGAGCTTTATAAAAAGCTTTGGGGCGACGAGCTGGTGGACGCTTTCGATCTCTGGCTCAGGCCGGGCGCGGACGCCGAGGGGGTCATCCGTCAGATCAACGAAGGGTACGGCGAAAAATACCAGCTCTTCGTCAGCACGCACCGGGAACTGAAAGCCAACGTCGTCCGGCTCATGGAGCAGTCGTTCAGCGTCAATTACGCCGTCGAGATCGTCGCGGTGGTGGTGGCGATCTTCAGCGTCATCAACACCCTGCTCGCCTCGGTGCTCGACCGCACGCGCGAGATCGGCGTGCTCAGGGCGATCGGCGCGACGCGGAGACAGGTCCGGGGAATGGTGCTGGCCGAGGCGGGCTGGATGGGGCTTTTGGGCGGCGTCCTCGGCCTCGCCGCCGGCTGGATCATGTCCTACCACCACGTCGTCTACAACACCCGCTTCTTAACCGGCTGGAGCTTCCAGTACTACTATCCCGCGGGGATCGCCGCCGGCTCGCTCGCCGCTTCCGTGATCCTCTGCCTGCTCGCCGGCTATTTCCCGGCCCGGCGCGCGGCCTCGATTCCGATCGTCACAGCGATCGGGTACGAATAATTTGTATTCGAGCGGCTTACCGCCCGACTTTTTTCCCCAGCGTCTCGGCGGCGAAGATCGCCAGCGAGCAGCCGATCGGAAAGAGGACTTCGTTGACCCCCTGGGTCACGAGGGCGTGCGCCGGGGGCGGCGCCGCGGCGTAGTAGAGCAGGACGGCGATGAGCGCGCCGCCGAAGACCAGTCCGACGGCCAGGCCGGCGGCGGCGTGGGCGGCGGCGCCGGCGCGCCGTTTGCCGATCCAGGCGAGCAGGAGGCCGAGCGCGGCGTATTCCAGCCCTTTCAATATACCCAGGATGAGCGGCGAGGCCGCGGAGCCGGGTCCGGCGGCGACGCCGAGCGCATACGCGGCGCTTTTTTGCAGCGTGCGCGCGACGGTGAACGCGGCGGGAGCGGCGAGCAGCCCGGACATGCCGGTCCACGCGGCCTGTCCTTTCGAGGCGGCCTTGCCGAAGGCGAGCCCGGAGCAGACCACCATCGACCAGGAAATTTTTCCCACGAGGTCCGCGACCAGCGCATTGGCGCCCGGAGTCGTTTTGAAAATCGCCTGGACGGCGAGGAGCACGATCTCCACGGCGATGCCCAGGCCGACCGCGAGCCAGGCGATATGCAGAACGGTGGCGCGCAGGTCGCCTTCGTCGCGGCCCGCGGCTTCGGTGGTTTCCATGAGGCCTCCCGGTTTTGCCGAACGCCCCGCTACTAGCTCAATCGGCGCCATAAAGTCAACTTCAATTGGTCAGCCTGCGGCGCATGCCGGTCCGCGCCCAGGCGAGGAGCAGCGCCGACGCGCCGAGCATATAGGCGAGGTCCCAGAAGAGGAGGGGCGAGAGCTCGCCGCGAAAGGCGGCGCGCGCCAGGCGCACCGGGTGGAGGAGGGGAAGCGCTTCCGCGATCCATAGCCAATCGGCCGGCAGCCGGTCCTTCAAGGGAAAAAACACGTCGGAGAAAAGAAACAGCGGGGTTAAAAACAGGGTGAAGTAGAAGCTGAACAGGTCGATGCTGGAAATCCTGAGCGAGAAGGCGATGCCGATGGCGGCGAACAGGAGGCCGGTCAGAGGCATCAGCGGCAGCACCCAGAGAGACGAGGGCATCGGCGCGAGCCCGGCGAGCGCGATCACGGCGAAAAAGCAGCCGCCGTAGATGGCGGCGCGCGTGATCGCCCACAGCACCTCGCCCGCCAGCACGTCGTCGGGCTCGATGGGGGTCGTGAGCATCGCGTCGTAGGCCTTTTCGAAAGTGAGCCGCACGAAGATGTTGTAGGTCACCTCGAAGCTGGCGCCGTTCATCACCGCGACCGAGACGAGCCCCGGCGCGAGAAAGGCGAGATAGCCGGTGCCGCCCATCTCGTCGATATACGACCCGACTCCGAGCCCGATCGAGAGCAGGTAGAACACCGGCTCGAAGAAGTTGGGCAGGATATTCAGCCTCCAGGTGCGGCGGTACACAGCGCGAGCGGCAGAGAAAAAATCACTGCCCGCCCTCCAGGCTGGTCCCGGTCAGGGCCAGGAAAACGTCTTCGAGATTGGTCGGCCGGACGACCAGCGGCCGGTGGTCCGCCTTCTCCCGGCGCAGCCGCTCGACGAGCGGCGCCGCGTTGTCCAGATAAAACGTCACGCGGTTGCCGACGCGGATGCGGCGCGCGGCGAGGTTCGCGCCGGCGAGCGCCGACTCTTCCCCGGGCGCGCAGTCGATCTCCACCGCCTCGGGCGCGAGGTGGGCGGCGATCAAATCGGCGGGAGTCCCCTGGGCGACGACCTTTCCCTCGGCGACGACGGCGACCCGGTCGCACAGACGCTGCGCTTCGTCCATGTAATGCGTGGTGAGGAGCACCGTCGTCCCGGCGGCGCGGAGCTCGCGCACGCGCGACCAGAGGGCGAGCCGGACCGCGGGATCGAGGCCGGTCGTGGGCTCGTCCAAAATCAAAAGCTCGGGCCGGTTCATCAGCGACAGCGCGATCGCGAGGCGGCGCTGGAAGCCGCCCGAGAGCTGCCGGACCGGCACCCTGGCGTGCGAGCGGAGATCGAGAAAGGCGATGACTTCGTCGATGCGGCGCGCGAGCTCCGGCTCGGCGAGGAGATGGTAGCGGCCGAAGACGCGCAGGTTCTCCTCGGGCGTGAGCGCCTCGATGAGCACGTTCTGCTGCAGCGTCACGCCGAGGCGCGCGCGCACGGCGCGCGGATTTTCAGCGATGTCCAGGCCGAAGACCTCGATCGTCCCGGACGTCGGGCGGGTGACGCCGTAGATCATGCGGAGCGTGGTGGTTTTGCCCGCGCCGTTGGGGCCGAGAAGGCCGAAGCAGATTCCCGCCGGCACGTCGAGGTCGAGGCCGTCGACCGCCGCGCGGGCGCCGAACTTTTTCGAGACGGAGCGGAGTTGGATGATCATCGTCGCGCGGCCGGACCGCCTCAACCGACGGTTTCCGCCGTCCGCTTCGGAGGCGTCACCAGAGTGTAGAGAACCGCCGTCACTAAAAGGACTCCTACCAGGCCCTTGAGCAGGAGGCTATAGCTGTGCGTGTGGTCGTAGAGCGCGCCGGCGGTGACCGGGCCGATCACGGCGCCCCAGGTCTGGACGAAGCCCATGGTGCCGCGGATCTTGGCGAAATTTTTCCGGCCGAAGAACTCGCCGACCGTCGACCAGTTCACCGGGAAGGTCGACTCGACGGCGCTGAACAGAGAAAGAAAGAGCCAGACCTCCCAGCCGCCGCCGGCGTAAATCAGGAACAGGATGCCGGCGGCGGAGCCGACCATGCACCATGCCATCAGCCGCGTCTTGTCGACCCGGTCGGCGAGCCAGCCGAAGAGCATGTGCGACGGCAGGCTCATGAACGCCTGCGCGCCCAGGAGAAAAGCGGCGTGCCGCTCGGTCACGCCTCGCCACACCATCAGCGGCACGTAGTGCACGGTGATCGCGCTGAGCGCCACGATGCGGAGGCCGGTCGCGACCGTCATGAGCCAGAAGGCGCGCGTGCGCATCGCCTCCCTCAAAGTATAATTCACCTCCTCGACGCGCGGCTTGCCGCCGGCGCCCCGGGAGCCGGCGGGCGCCTCGGGCGGGTCGCCGTCCGGGCGGAGCCCCATGCTTTCGGGCGAGCGCCGC
>WNFL01025885.1_pt2 | contig 17130 bp, 18 predicted proteins | sample 5400361 | NCBI WGS metagenome assembly WNFL01 (sample SAMN13153351, study PRJNA577476) | soil metagenome | isolation source: 40 cm soil on Douglas fir-dominated hillslope | place: USA:California | collected 2013-09-17 | reverse complement strand
TGCCGACGACGAAGTATGCGAAAAGCGCCGATGTTCACGGCATTGCAGTCCACACGGGGGCGCGTCGCATCGCTGGCCGGCGCAGGCGAGGTGCTCGTGTCGGGCACCGTGAAGGACTTGGTAGCTGGGTCCGGAATCACGTTTGAGGACCGCGGGGCCCAGGTTCTCAAGGGGATTCCGGGTGAATGGCGTCTCTATGCCGTCGCGTCCGGATGAACTCGCCTGGTCGGCGGCTAGCATTGCCGTGTCGCTGAAGAATGTCTGAGCTCGATCGCGAGAACCGACGCAAGGCCACCGCCACCTTCAAGCTTGGGCTGAAGGCCAGTCGGGGCGGCATCCATCGAACGCTCAATCGAGCGCCCAAGGGGGCCGGGTGGGTGCAATGTGTCAACTCTCCTGCCGGGGTCATGTGCCGGCCAGAGAAAGTCCGCGAGTCCATCGCGCATTTCGAGAGGGCCTATCAGACCTTCCCGGACATCGTTGCCCTCAATCAGATAGCGCTGGGCCATGAAATGCTCGGGGAGTTCGAGGCAGCCCGCCACCACTTCACCCGCATGCGCGACCAGGCGCTCGCCGAGAACATCGCCGCGTATGCTGAGGCTTCGGAGCGGGGTCTCGCACGTGTGAAGACCGAGTGACATGAAGAGACTCGCGCTCGGGGGTGCGGCTCTGATCCTCCTCGTTGTCGGCGGTCTCGCCACAGCGATCGCGTTCGGTGGGCCCGGTCGACTGCCCCCGCTCAGCCGGAGTAACCCGTTCGAGGCGGTCGATTTCTCCAGGCTGCCCGCGGTCGAGCGCTTCGCGGCGCGCGATGGTGCCCAGCTCGCCTATCGCGCGTACGGCAAGGGCAACGCCGGGAGCAAGAGCGCGGTCGTTCTCATTCATGGGTCTTCATCGCGGAGCGATCGCATGCATCCGTTGGCCATGGGACTGGCGGGGGCGGGATACGTCGTCTATGCGCTGGACATCCGAGGGCACGGGGACTCAGGCGTCAAGGGCCAGATCGCGTATATCGGACAGCTCGAGGATGATCTCGAGGATTTCATGAGCGCGGTGCGGCCCTCGGGGAGCAAGAGTCTCGTGGGATTCTCGGCGGGCGGCGGATTCGCCTTGCGCTTCGCCGGGGACGCGCGGCGCGGCCTCTTCGACAAGTACCTCTTGCTGGCGCCGCTCCTGGGCCCACGGGCGTCCACGTACCGTCCGGCGGGCGGCGGCTGGGCGTCGGTCGGTGTCCCGCGGATCGTGGCGGTGAGCGCTCTCGATAGCGTCGGTATCTCGAGGTTCAACGAGCTGCCGGTCGTGATCTTTGCCCTGCGGCCGGAGTTTCAGAACGTCTTGACCCCGTACTATGCGTTGGCCTTGGCCAGGAACTTTGGACCGCACCTGAACTACCGAGGCGACATCGGCGCGGTGAGTCAGCCGATGGAGGTCCTGGTGGCCGACGGCGATGAGCAGTTCTATCCGGAGCGCTTCTCGTCTGAGTTCAGCGCCGCCCGACGGAAGGTTCCCGTGTCCATCGTGCCCGGCGTCGGCAGCCACATCGGCCTGACGCTGGCCCCCACTGCCATCCAGGCAACGGTGGCGGCGATGGGTCGCCTCAACGCGAACTAGGTCGATCCGCCCGCGATGCGAGTTCGGCTGAAGAAACCCTCGGCGCGGGACGAGCGGAGGTTCCTCGAGGCCGCTCGACGTAGCCGAGCGTTTCTCCGTAGGTGGTCTCCACCTCCCGGCACGCCGGCGGCGTACCGCGCGTATGTGCGGCGCCTGGGGAAGCCCAGCCATGAAGGCCGGTTCGTCGTTCTCCGGGAGTCCGGGGACCTCGTTGGGGTGATCAACGTCAGCGAGATCGTGCGCGGATCATTTCGCGGCGCGTACCTAGGCTACTACGCGTTCGTGCCTCATGCCGGCCGAGGCTACATGACCGAGGGCCTCACCCTGGCGCTTCGCTGGGCCTTCCGGGGCTTGCGCCTTCATCGCGTAGAGGCGAATATCCAGCCGGGAAACCAGCCCTCGAGGGCTCTGGTCCGCGGTCTCGGATTTCGTCGCGAAGGGCTTTCGCGGCGGTACTTGAAGGTCGCCGGTCGGTGGCGCGACCATGAGCGCTGGGCACTGCTCGCAGAGGACTGGCGTCGACGTCGCAAGGGGGGATCGGGCTCGTGATGAGGGCGGGCGTTCGGGTCCTGCTGGTGGCGCTCCTGGTCTGGATCGCCGCGCCCGGCACGCTGGCCGCGGAGAACGACCACTGGGCCGAGCGCCTGACCTTCTCGACCGGCCGGTCGGTCGCGTACGTCGCCAGTGCGCCGCTTCGCCAGGCCCAGGCGCAGGTCCAGATCGCGATCCTCGTGGTGCATGGCGCGAACCGGGACGACGAGAGCAACTTCGCCCGGATCATGGCCGCCGCCCGGGCCAGCGGGAAGGCACCGACGACCCTGGTGATCGCGCCCCGGTTCAAGACCGCGGACGACCAGCCCGCCGCCGACGAGCACGTGTGGACCAACGACGGCTGGCCCTCGGGCGATCTGTCGCGTGACGGGAAGGACGCGGCGAGCCGCCTGAGCTCGTTCGCCGTCCTGGATCGGCTGTATGCCGAGCTGTCGGACACGACGCGGTTCCCGGGCCTCCGGCGAATCGTGCTGGTCGGGCACTCCGCGGGCGGGCAGCTCGTGAATCGGTACGTGGCGGTGGGCCGGTTGGGCGAGGACGCGGAAGGGGCACGTGGGCGGCTCGAGTATCGGTTCGTGATTGCCAACCCCTCCTCGTATCTGTATCTCGATGAGCGGCGTCCGGTCTCCGGCAAGGATCGATTCGAGCCTCCCGCTCAGCCGCCGCCGGGCTACAACGACTGGCGCCACGGCCTGGAGCGGCGGAATGCATACGCGGCCCGCCTCTCGGTCGACGAGATCCGGGCCCACGTCTTCGGCCGGACCGTCTACTACCTGATCGGCACCGCCGACAGCAAGCGGGATCGGTCCCTGTCCGTGTCGCCCCCTTCGATGCTCGAGGGCGAGAACCGCTACGATCGCTGGGAGAAGTTCCGCCGCTACGTCGGGTTGTTCCCCGAGTGGCGCGATCACGTGGTGTTCGCCGAGGTGCTGGGAGCCGGGCATTCGGGCACGCAGATGTTCGACTCGCGCCCGGCGCGCCAGGCCATGTTCGAGTGATCGCGCGGTGACACGCCTGCGCGTCAACCTCCGCGTGCCGGTCGGCCGGCCCCTGCCGGAGCTGGCCGCGTTCGTCGCCCGCTGCGAGGACGCGGGCCTCGACGGGGTCGGTATCCACGATCACCCCTCGAGCGGCCGTGACGTCTACCTGGCGCTCGGCCTCGCGGCCCAGGCGACGCGGCGGCTGCGGCTCTTCCCGGCCACGTCGAGCCCCGTGGTCCGCCATCCGCTGGTCCTCGCCTCCCTCGCCCACAGCCTGGACGAGATCGCGCCGGGCCGGGCGCTGCTCACGGTGGCGCCCGGCTTCATCTCGACGCGCAGCATGGGGAGGCCGCGCGGATCCGTGGCCGTCATGCGCCAGGCCATCGGCGAGCTGCGGCGGCTGCTGGCCGGCGAGGCGGTGGAGCTCGGCCCGACCACGACGCGCCTCCGCAACCGGAGTGCCACGCCCACGCCGGTCTACCTGCTGGCCGCCGGCCCGCGCATGACGGAGCTGGCCGGGGAGATCGCCGACGGCGCGTTTCTCATGGTCGGGCTCGATCCGGCGGCGATCCGCGCCGCGCGCCGCCACCTGGAGGAAGGCGCGCGGCGCGCCGGCCGCTCGCTCGCGGGCTTCCCGGTGGTCTTCGTCGTCACGCTCGGCCTGGGCGATCGGGCGGTGGGCCCCGCGTGGGTGCGGAGCTGGTTCGCGCCCGGCCAGCCGTTCCTCGCGTATCCGAGCGCGTCGAACCTGCGCTGGCTCGCCGAGGCCGGCTTCGAGCTCCACGAGCCCTTCGATCCCGCGGCGATTCCCGAGGATCACGCGCGCCGCATCGCCGACGCGTTCGGCCTCTTCGGCCCGCCCGAGCGCTGCGCCGAGCGTCTGCTCCAGGCGCGGGAGGAGGCCGGGGTCGAGGAGGTGTTCCTGTTCCCGGCGCACGACCTGGCCGGAGGCTACGAGATGCCAGAGGCCGAGGTGGAGGCCTTCGAGCGTGTGATCCGGCCCCGTCTCGGGGCGTAGCGGGCTAGGATCGTCGAGGGGACTAGGGACAACGCTCGACATCGGCGATCCGGTTGGCCGGGAGTACGCGGAGCTGAAGCGCCGGCTGCCGTGGCTGAACGTGATGGGGGGCTGCTGCGGCACCGGTCACCGGCACGTCGAGCAGATCGCGACCGCGTGCGTCCCGCTCTTCCGGTGAGTACGATGGACCGGTCGAGCTATTCATGGAGGGGAGGGTGCGATGAGTGACGACGACCGGCCGATCGGATCGGTGCTGACACGGCGCGAGGCCCTCGCGCTCCTGGGAGCGGGCGGGCTCAGCGCGCTGGCCGCGGGCCGCGGCGCGGCGCAGACGGCCGGGACGCCCACCTGCGTGGCGCGGCCCGCCCTGACCGAGGGTCCCTTCTTCGTGGACGAGAAGCTCAACCGCTCGGACATCCGCTCCGATCCGGCGGACGGCAGCGTGCGGCCCGGCGTGCCGCTCCAGCTGGCGCTGCGCGTTTCCCGGCTCACCCGGGGTGCCTGCGCGCCGCTGCCCGGCGCCACCGTGGATCTCTGGCACTGCGACGCGGTCGGGGTGTACTCGGACGTGCAGGACCCGGGCGGGGCCACCCTCGGTAAGAAGTTTCTGCGCGGCTACCAGACCACGGACGCCGATGGCCTCGCCCGCTTCACCACGATCTATCCCGGCGCGTATCGAGGCCGGGCCGTGCACATCCACTTCAAGATCCGGTCGGCGGCGGCGGGCGGGCGGGTGCACGACTTCACCTCGCAGCTCTTCTTCGACGACGCGCTCAGCGACCAGGTCTACGCCCAGCCGCCGTACGCGGGGCGCGGCGAGCAGCGCCTGCGCAACGCGCGCGACGGCATCTTCCGCAACGCGGGCGCCCAGCTCACGCTCGTGGTGACGCCGGCCGCGCCGGGCTACGCGGGGGCGTTCGAGCTGGCGCTCGAGACCGGCTAGAATCCCGGCGTGACGCGCTACCGGATCAGGAGGGCCGGGCCCCGCTCCACCGAGCAGCTCGTGGAGGCCGGCGGGTACGGCTACGCGCACTCCTGCGTGACCTCGGAGAACTTCCCGTCGCGCGGGACCGCGGCGGGTCCGGCCGAGATCGTCCTCGTCGGATTCGACGGCGCGGCGACGGCGGGAGAGGCCCTGGCCGAGGCGGCGCGCCGAGGCCTCGCGCGACCCACCTACGAGGACGCGCTCCACTTCGGGGCCGAGCATCCGGAGGCGCAGCGGGGGCACGCCATCGTCTTCCTGCACGAGCCCTGGGTCGGCTACTTCGGCCGGCGCGACGTGCTGTGCCTCTGGAGCAACGCGGGCCGCCGCGAGCTCGGGCTCGAGGGCTTCGACGATCCGTACGGGCCGGACTACCGCTTCGCGTTTGTCGCGCCGCCGCGCCCGTTCTACGCGGAGTTCGCCTGGGCCTACGACTATCTGGTCGCGCGGCCGGTGGCCGAGGAGTGCGCCGGGATGGCCGCCGCGCTCGCGCGCCGGGGCGTCGGGCCCGGCGCGTCGCTGCTGGACGCCGGCTGCGGCACCGGGCGCTACGCGGTCGAGCTGGCGCGCCGCGGGTTCGTGGTCACCGGCATCGACCGGTCGCCCGAGCTGCTGGCCGAGGCGCTGCGGCGCCCCGTGGAAGCCGGCGCCCGTGTGCGCTTCGAATCCGGCGATCTGCTGACGCTGCCGGGCCGCGCGGGATTCGACGCGATCGTGTGCCGCGGCGTGCTCAACGATCTGGTCGAGCCGGCCGATCGCGCGGCGGCCTTCGGCGCGTTCGCGCGCGCCCTGCGGCCGGGCGGCGCGTTGCTGTTCGACGTGCGCGACTGGGACGCGAGCGTGGCCGGAAAGTCCGCGCAGCCCGTGTCGGAGCGGTGCGTGACCACGCCGCGCGGCCCGCTCGTATTCCGGAGCGTCACCCGGGTCGATCCGGCCACGCGGCGCCTGCTCATCGAGGAGTGCCACCGCCTCACGACCGCGTCCGGCGAGATCACCGCGAGCTACGATTTCGCCATGCGCTGCTGGGGCCGGGACGAGCTCGACGGGCTCCTGGGGGCTGAGGGCTTCGAGGCGATCGAGTACGCCGGCACTTACGAGGGCGCGCCGCTCGGGGTGGGGGATCGCCTCGTGGTCGCCGCCTCGCTGGGCCCGCGGTAGCGGCCGGATGCCGACACTCCGGATCTCCGACGCGGACGCCGTCGCGTACGACGACGCGGGTCTAGGGCCGCTGATCGTGCTCGTCCACGGCTCGCCCGGCACGTCGCGGGCGTGGCAGCCGGTCGCGGAGCGGCTCGCGGGACGCTTCCGGGTGATCACGCCCAACCTGCCGGGTTACGGCGGGACCACGCCGCGGCCGGTCGATGGCCCGGGCGACAGCTCGTATGCGGCGGAGCTGATCGTGGCGCTGATCGCGTCGCTGCGCGGGGAGGCCGGCCCGCCCGTCGTGCTCGGCGGCCACTCCTACGGCGGCGCGGTCGCCCTCATCACCACGCTGCGCGGCCGGGTCACCCCGGGGGCCCTGGCCCTGTTCGAGCCGGTGGCGGTGCCAGTGCTGGCCGCGGTGGGCGACGCGGAGGCCTTCGCCTCAGCCCAGGCGCTGTTCGACGGCTACTGCGCGGCCTTCGAGGGCGGCGATCCCGAGGCGGCCCGGATCATGGTGGACTACTGGTTCGGCGCGGGCGCGCTCGATCACATGCCGGCGCCGATCCGGGAGTACCTGATCGCCCACACCGGCCACAACGTGGGCGACGTGCGCGCGACGCTTCGCGACCCGTACTCGGTGGCCGCGCTGCGCGGGCTCGGCATGCCGGTACTCTGTGTCCACGGTACGCGAAGCGTGGCGATGATGGTCAAGATCGTGGAGGCGATCGCGTCGCACGCCCCGCGCGGTATCATCAGGAAGCTCGAAAAGGCCGACCACGCCATGACCACGACCCATCCCGACGCCGTCGCCGCCCTGATCGCCGAGCTGGCGGACGGGAGCGTGTGAGTGTGGCCTCCCGTCGCGCCTTTCTCGCGGCCGCCGGGGCGCTCCTGGGCGCGATCCTGATGCCCCGCGAGTCACGTGGCCAGGGGCTGCTCGAGCGGCGCATCCCGAAGACGGGTGAGGCGCTGCCCGCGGTGGGCCTCGGCACCTGGCAGGTGTTCGACGTGGCCGGCGACGCCAAGGAGCTCGCGCAGGCGAAGGAGACCCTTCGGGTGTTCGTGGACGGCGGCGGGCGACTGGTGGACAGCTCGCCGATGTACGGCTCCTCCGAGCAGGTGACCGGCCAGCTCGCGGTGGACCTGGGCGTGCAGCCGAAGCTCTTCGTGGCCACCAAGGTGTGGACGAGCGGCAAGCAGGCCGGGATCCGCCAGATGGAGGACTCGATGCGCAAGCTGCGCGTCGAGCGCCTCGACCTCATGCAGGTGCACAACCTGGTGGACACGCAGACGCACCTGGCCACGCTGCGCGACTGGAAGGCGGCCGGGCGCGTGCGCTACCTCGGCATCACCCACTACCACGCGGGGGCGCACGGCGATCTCGAGCAGCTCGTCCGGAAGGGCGACATCGACTTCGTGCAGGTGAATTACTCGCTGGCCGAGCCGGAGGCGGAGCGGCGGCTGCTCGGCGCCGCCGCGGAGGCGGGCACCGCGGTGATCGTCAACCGGCCGTTCGCGGAGGGCGCGATGTTCCGCCGGGTGCGGGACCGGGCGCTGCCCGAATGGGCGAAGGAGGCGGGCGCGGGAACCTGGGCGCAGTTCTTCCTCAAGTGGATCGTGGCGCACCCCTCGGTGACCTGCGTGATCCCGGGCACGCGAAATCCCCGGCACGTGGCCGACAACCTGGGCGCGCTGGCGGGGCCGCTGCCCGACGCGGCGCTGCGCCGGCGGATGGCCGAGCACTTCAACTCGCTGTAGGGTTCTGGAATCCAGGAGGCGGTGATGCCGCGCAACGAGGCCGGGCGATATCGACACATCGAGGTGCAGCCGGTGGCGGGGGCGCTGGGCGCCGAGATCCGCGGCGTCAACGTGGCGGGCGCGCTCGACGACGCGGTGATCGCGGAGATCCGCCAGGCCTACCTCGACCACCTGGTGATCTTCTTCCGGGACCAGAAGCTCGCCCCGCACGAGCAGCTCGCCTTCGCGAAGCGCTTCGGCGCGCCGATGGAGTACCCGCAGCTCAAGGGGCTGCCGGAGTGCCCGCTGATCACCCCGGTGGTCAAGCTGGCGCACGAGCAGATCAACTTCGGCGGGGTCTGGCATTCCGACACGACCTATCTGGCCCAGCCGCCGATGGCGAGCATGCTCTACGCGGTGGAGATCCCGCCCTACGGGGGCGACACGATCTTCGCGAATCAGTACATGGCCTATGAGACGCTGTCGGACGGGCTGCGCGGCGCGCTCGATGGGCTGGTCGGGGTCAACACCTCGACCAAGGCGGAGGCGTCGAAGACGCGGGAGGACCGGCTGAAGGCGGCCGGCGCCGAGATGAAGGTGCTGACGAGCGAGCATCCGGTCGCGCGCACGCACCCGGAGACGGGCCGGAAGGCGCTCTACGTCAACCACGGCCACACCGCGCGCTTCAAGGGCTGGACCGAGGAGGAGAGCGCGCCGCTGCTCGACTACCTGTTCCAGCACCAGGTGCGCCCGGAGCTGACCTGCCGATTCCAGTGGCAGCCCGGCTCCATCGCCTTCTGGGACAACCGCTGCGTCCAGCACAACGCGGTCAACGACTACGCCGGCTTCAAGCGCCTCATGCACCGGGTCACCCTGGCCGGCGACACCCCGCGCTAACTGGGGTCAGGTCTTGAATTACGACATTTCCGCGCGCGAGGCGACTCCTCACGCCATGAAAATGTCGTAATTCAAGACCTGACCCCCTACTTGCCCGACCAGCGCGGCTTGCGCTTCTCCACGAAGGCCTTGGCGCCTTCGATGCGGTCCTCGGTGGTGCGCAGGAGGGTGGCGAGGTCGTTCTCGAGGCGGATGCCGTCCTCGAGGGGGAGGCCGATGCCGCCCACCACCGCTTCCTTGGCGTAGCGCAGCGCCACCGGCGCCTTGTCCGCGATGGTGCGGGCGAGCGCCTGCGCGGCGGCCGGGTGCTCGGCGAGCGGGACCACGCGCTCCACCAGGCCGATGCGCAGCGCCTCCGCGGCCGGGATGCGCATGCCGGTCATGATCATCTCGAGCGCCTTGCCGCGTCCCACGAGGCGCGGCAGCCGCTGGGTGCCGCCGCCGCCCGGGATGATGGCCAGGTTGATCTCGGTGAGGCCGAGCTGCGCGTCCTCCGCGGCGACGCGGATGTCGCAGGCCAGGGCCAGCTCGAGCCCGCCCCCGAACGCGTAGCCGCGGATGGCCGCGATGATGGCTTGCGGGCAGCGCTCCATCTCGCGGCGGAAGTCCACGCGCCGGCGCGCCTCGCGGAACTGGGTGGGCACCGGCGGCTCCAGGAACTCGCGGATGTCGGCGCCCGCGGAGAAGGCCTTGTCGCCGCCGCCCACGACCACCACCGCCCGCACCGAGTCGTCGGTGCGCAGTCGCGTGAAGACCTCGAGCAGCTCGCGGCGCATCGCCTGGTTCATCGCGTTGTGCACGTCGGGCCGGTTGAGCGTGATGGTGGCCACGCCGTCGCCCTGCTCGTAGCGGATGGCCTCGTACTTCGTCGCGTCGGTCATGAGGAGATGTCCTTGCCGGCCACGACGCCACGGCGGCGCAGCTCGGCGATCTCGGGGTCGGCGTAGCCCGCCTGGTGCAGCACCTCGGCGGTGTGCTGACCCAGCGTCGGCGGCGGGCCCGCGTCGGGGGCCTGCGTCTCGGAGAAGCGGAGCGGCTGGCCCATCAGCGAGAGCGGACCCAGCTCCGGGTGGTCGTACTGGACGATCATCTTGTGGTGCCGCACCGCGGGGTCCTGCATGAACTCCTGCAGCGACTGGGTGGCCGCGGCCGGAATGTCGTGGGCGGCCAGGATGGCGAGCCACTCCGAGGCCGGCTTCGATGCGAAGACCTCCTCGAGCAGCGGCATGAGCGCATCGGCGTGATCGCGACGGGAGAGCCAGGAGCCGAAGCGCGGGTCCCGGGCAAGCTCCTCGTGCTCGATCGCCTTGCAGAGCTTCGCCCAGAACGACTGGTTTCCCACGGCCAGGAAGAACCATTCGCCGTCGCCGCCCTGGTAGAGGCGATACGTCGGCGTGTTGCGGAGCACGATCTCGTGGCCCGGGTAGGACACCACGCTGCCGGACTGCAGCGCGAGCACGGCCTGCAGCAGCGAGGTCTGCACGCGCTGGCCTCGGCCGGTGCGCTCGCGCGCGAAGAGAGCGGCCAGCACCATCTGGCAGGCCAGCGCCGCGCAGTAGTAGTCGGTGGGCGCGATGCGCAGGTACTGGGGCGGTCCCCCGAAGCCCTGCAGCGCCATGAGGCCACCCATCGCCTGCAGGAGCGGATCGAACCCTGGGCGCTCCTTGTACGGGCCGTCGGAACCGAAGGCGGTGACGGTGGAGTAGATCAGCCTTGGATTGATCGCCCGCAGCGTCTCGTAGTCCACGCCCAGACGCTCGACCACGCCGGGGCGCATGTTCTCCATGACCACGTCGGCCTCGCGGGCCAGGCGGTGAACAATGGCGCGCCCGTCGGGGTCCTTCACGTTGACCGCGATCGAGCGCTTGCCGCGGTTCCAGCCGTAGAAGCCGGGCAGCTCGCGGAAGGAGTCGCCCTCGATCGCCTCCACCTTGACGACGTCGGCGCCCAGGTCGGCGAGCATCATCGCCCCGTACGAGCCCGCGATGTACGAGGTCAGGTCAACGACGCGAATGCCATCCAGGGGACCGGTCATTTGTCGGAATGTAAGACCTGACCCCGGACGAGGAGCTCGCGGTGGTAGGCGGCGTCGCCGTAGAGGGGCTCGAGCGCCTTGGCGCGCTTGAAGTAGAGGTGGAGGTCGTACTCCCAGGTGAAGCCGATGCCGCCGTGGACCTGGATGGCGTCGCCGCAGACCTGGCGCGCGGCCTCGCTCACGAAGGACTTGCAGACCGACGCGGCCATCGTCGCGTCCTCCGCGCCCGCGCTGAGGGCCCACGCCGCGTAGTAGACCGCGCTGTGCGCCTTCTCCACCTCCAGCAGCATCTCGGCGCAGCGGTGGCGGACGGCCTGGAAGGAGCCGATGAGCTGGCCGAACTGCTCGCGCACCTTCACGTAGCTCACGCTCATGTCGAGACAGCGGCGCGCCGCGCCGAGCATCTCCGCGGAGGCGCCGACCGCCGCGCGGCGGAGCAGGCCCTCCAGCACCGGGCCCGCGCCGCCCGCCTGGCCGAGCAACTCACCGGCCGCCCCGTCGAGGCGCACCTCCGACCAGCGGTTGGTGAGGTCGATGCCGACCATGGGCGTCACCGTGACGCCGGCCGCGCGCGGGTCCACCAGGAAGAGCGAGACGCCCTCGGGCGCGCGCGCGGGCACGAGCGCCACGTCGGCCACGTGGGCCCAGGGCACGAAGCGCTTCACGCCGCTCAGGCTCCACCCGGCGCCGGTCTTCGTGGCCGTCGCGGTGGTGGACGCGGGATCCCAGTCGAGCGAGTCCTCCAGCAGGGCCGCGGTGCCCCGCGCCTGGCCGGAGGCGATGGCGGGGAGCCACTTTTCCTTCTGGGCCGCGCTGCCACCGGCCTGGAGCCCGAGGCCGGCCAGCACCACGCTCGCGAAGTAGGGGCCCGGATAGGCGGCGCGCCCCATCTCTTCCAGCACCAGGGCGAGCTCCACGAGGCCGAGGCCCGCGCCGCCCTGCTCCTCGGCGAAGGGCAGGCCGAGCCAGCCGAGCTTGGCCATCTCGCCCCAGAGCGATTCGCTGTACCCGCTGCCCGCGTCCTCCATCATCGCGCGTACGTGGGCGGGCTTGCACTGCTCGTCCAGCGCGGCGCGGACGGAGTTGCGGAGCAGGGTCTGATCCTCGCTGAACGAGAAGTTCATCGGGTACCTCCGACGCGATCGGCCCGGGATTCCTTCGGGAGCCCGAGGATGCGCTCGCCGATGACGTTCTTCTGGATCTCCGACGAGCCCGCGTAGATGGTGCCCGCGCGCGACCACAGGAACGCATAGGCCCAGGTGCCGTGATCGCCCACCGCGGTGTCGACTTCCAGCCGGTATTCCGCGGGCACGCCGTCGGTGAGCTGGCCGTACGGCCCGAGGATCTCCTCGGCCAGCTCCATGAAGCGCTTCTCGAACTCCGAGTAGGAGAGCTTGGTGAGCGAGCCGCCCGCGCCGGGATGCTCGCCGCGCTCCAGCATGGTCAGCACGCGCAGGGCGCCGTAGCGCTCCACCTCGAGATCGGTCCAGATGCGGCCGAGCTTCTGGCGGGTCACCGCGTCGTCCAGGATCGGCCGCCCGTTGCGCTTGAGGCGCCGCGCCGCGTCCATCAGCTGCTTGTACTGCGAGGCGTAGGTGGTGATGCGGGCCAGCGCGCGGCCGCCGCGCTCGTAGCCGAGAGTGGTCTGGGCGATGCCCCAGCCCTCGCCGAGGCGCCCGATCTGGTTCTCCTTCTCGACGCGCGCGTTGGTCATGAAGACCTCGCAGAACTCCGAGGAGCCGGTGATCTGCTTGAGCGGGCGCACGTCCACGCCGGGCTGGCGCATGTTCATGAGGAAGCAGCTGATGCCCTTGTGCTTGGCCACCGACGGATCGGTGCGCGCGAGCAGCAGTCCCCAGTCCGCGATGGCACCGCCGCTCGTCCAGATCTTCTGGCCGTTGACCAGGAAGTGGTCGCCCTTGTCTTCCGCCGCGGTGCGCAGCGCGGCCAGGTCCGAGCCCGCGTTCGGCTCGGAGTAGAGCTGGCACCACATCTCCTCGGCGGTGAGGATCTTCCGCAGGTAGCGCCGCTTCTGGGCGTCGGTGCCGTGCACCACGATGGTGGGGCCGACGATGCCGACGCCCAGGCTATTGGTCGGGGCGGGCGCGCCCGCGCGCGCCATCTCGTCGGCCACGATCGCCTGCTCCATCGGCCGCGCGCCCTGGCCGCCGTACTCCTTGGGCCACCCCATGCCGAGGTAACCGGCCTCGTAGAGCCGCCGGTGCCAGGCCTTGCGCTCGTCGAGGTTCCGGATCTGCCGCGGCATGTTCTGCTCGAGCCACGAGCGAACCTGCTTGCGGAAGGTGACGTCCTCGGCGGTGTAGTTGAGATCCATGGCGGGGCCTCCTTGCCGGGCCGGCGGCTGGCGCTACCGTTGGGGTAAGCCGCTTGTAGCACGGGCCGCGCGCGACGGTCAACCGGCCCTCCGTGCTACCTTTTGCTCGCGTGAACCGCCGGGCCTTCGTGAAGGGTGGGGGAGCCATCGCGGTCGTGGCCGCCGGGGGACTGGTCTGGCGCGCGTACGATCAGGGCGTCTTCTCGCCCGGGGCGGGCGCCGCCTACGAGCCGTGGACGGGCTGGCGGAGCGACCCCGCGCCGGGGCCGCTGGCGCTGGTGCGGGCCGGCATCCTCGCCGCCAATCCCCACAACACCCAGCCGTGGCTCTTCCAGGTGGGCGCCTCCCGGATCGAGCTCTTCGCCGACACCCGGCGCAACCTCGGCGCCTTCGATCCCTACCTGCGCGAGATGCACATCGGCCTCGGCTGCGCGCTCGAGAACATGCGGCGGACCGCGCGCGTGCAGGGCTACGAGGTCACGGTGACCCTGCATCCGGGCGCGCTCGTGGCCGCCGCCTCACCCCGCCCCCAGCCGGTGGCCACCCTCGAGCTCTCGCCGGCGCGGACGCGGCCGGACCAGCTCGTGGACGCCATCCCGCGGCGGCACACCGATCGCGGCGCATACGCGGCCGGGCGCCCGGTGCCGGGCGAGATGCTGGAGGCGATGTGGGCCGTCTTCCAGGACGACACCGACGTGCGGCTCTTCCTCTTCTCCGCCCCGGGCGAGCGCAAGCAGTTCGGCGAGCTGGTGCTCGCCGCCACCGAGACGATCATCGCGGACCCCGAGATGGTGGCGGCCAGCGACCGGTGGTTCCGCCATCGCTGGATGGACGTGGAGCGGCGGCGCGACGGGCTCACCCTGGACGCGGCCGGCCTCGGCCCGTTCGTGACCACGATGGCCAAGCTGCTGCCGCCCGCCTCCGGGGAGACGACCCATCGCTACTGGCGCGATGCCACCCGCGACGTCCAGATCCCCACCACCGCGGTCTTCGGCCTGATCGCGGTGCGCGATCTCTACGATCGCCCGCAGGCCCTGCGCGCGGGGCAGCGGTGGCAGCGCCTGCACCTCATGGCCACGGTACGCGGCGTCGCCATGCAGCCGATCAACCAGCCGGTGGAGATGGTGGACCGGGAGCGTGAGCGGGGGAAGCCCCCGCGCGCGGCCTCGGCGCTCGCCGCGCTGACCGGCGAGGCGGGATGGAAGCCCACCTTCGCGTTCCGCGCGGGGCTGCCGACGCGGTCGCCCGCGCCGAGCCCGCGGCGTCCGGTGGAAGCGGTCGTCCTCGGCTGATCCGCCGGCTCAGCGCCGACGCTTCGCGGCTTCCTGGAAGAGCAGCCCGTCGCGCACACCGCGGGTGCAGATCACCAGGCGCAGGTAGCCGCCGAAGACCATGACGTCTTCCACCACCATGGCCCCGGCCAGGATGATGTCGGCGCGCTCGCTCCGGAGCCCGCGGATCTTCCGGCGGCGCCGGGCCGAGAGGGCCTCGAGCCGCTCGCGGATCGCGGTGACGTCGGACTGGTGGAGCACGAGCCCGTTGCGGTGCTTGCGCTCGCCCGGCGTCGCCCGCAGGTACATGCTGGCGAGGGTGCGCATGGTGCCCCCGAGACCGACCAGCTGCGCGCCGCGCGCGGCCGCGGGCAGGGCCGGGCGCAGCCGCTCGCGGATCACGTCGCGGAACACCCGCAGCTCCTGCCGGGTGGGCGGGTCGTGGCGCAGGAACTGGTGCGTGGTGCGCACCGCGCCCAGGGGCAGGCTGGCCATCGAGACGATCCGGCCGCCTCGAACCTGGCTGAGCTGCAGGCTCGCCCCGCCCAGGTCCGCCACCAGCGCGTCGCTGAACGAGAGGCTCTCGCGCGCGGCGGCCACCCCGAGCCGCGCCTCGTCGCGGGCGCTCAGGATGCGGACCTCGATGCCCTCGTCGCGCCGCAGCGGATCGAGGAGACGCTCCCGGTTGAGCGCGTCCCGCACCGCGGAGGTCGCGATGGCCACGACGCGCGGCCCCTCGCGGCGCTGCGGCGAGTAGCGCGCGAAGAAGCGGTGCACCGCCCGGATGGTCTTGGTGATGGCGCGCGCGGGCAGCTTGCCGGGGGCGCCGCCACCCAGCCGCGTGGGCACGCGCTCCTCGACCACGATGTCGTAGCGGGCGCTCGGCCGGATGCGCGCGATGATGAAGCGGACCGCGGCGGAGCCCAGGTCCACGATCGCGACGAGATCCGTGCGCGGGCGGCCGTTCGTGCGTCCGGGCATGATGGGCGGGAGGCTACGCGCCGCCGAGCGAGCGGAGGATCCGCGGCTTGACGAACCAGCGGAGCTGGCCGGCGGCCGCCGGCCCGTCGGGGAGATCGAGGAGCGCGGCGCCGCCCTTCTTGAAGGCGAAGCGGTCGTCGTCCTGGTGCACGCCGAGCATGCGCGCGAGCAGGCGCGAGAGCGTGGGCTCGTGGCCGACCACCGCGACCGTTGCGTCGCGCGGGCACTTCTTCAGCGCGGCCACCACCGCGTCCAGGTTCTCCTGGCCCAGCGCCGGCTCGACGCGCGGCGTCACCTTCCTGAAGGCGGCCGCCGCGATCTCGGCGGTGGCGCGCGCGCGGACCAGCGGGCTCGTCAGCAGGACGTCGGGGCGCTCGGCGATGCGGGCCAGCCCGCGGGCCGCCACGCGGAAGCGGGCGCGGCCCCGAGGGGTCAGCGGCCGCTCGCCGTCACGAATGCCGACCGACCCGTTGCGGACCGCGGGGGCGTGCCGGATGAGCAGCAGCTTCACGAGCGCCCGTCAGGCGATCCACGCCTCTCGGCCCCGGCGCTTGAGCTTCGGCCACTCCTCGAAGAAGGCGGCGCGGGCTTTCTTCCGGCGCTTGCGCTGCCGCTTGACGAGGTCTCGGCCGAGGGCCTGCGCGGGCTCCGTGCCATCGATCGCATCGTGCAGATACTGTTCGATTACCACAGCGTCCTGCAGATCGCCAAGGATGTCTTGCAGCTTCTTGGCCTGGTGGATGAATCGCTTGCCCCGCTCCCCCGCGGCCGCGCGCGCCAGCTCGGCCGCGAAGCGGGCGCGCTTCACCTTGATGCGGACCGCGTGGAGCTCGTCCACGCTCGGGCGCCCGGGGAGCTTCTGGACCGCCTTGCGGAGCCGCTTCCACTCCGTCGCCGCGACGTCGGGGAGGGAGACGTCCGAGGCCGACGCGGGCGGGCGGGAGAGGAAGGTCTCGAGCTGCTCCAGGATGCGCGGATAGCGCGGGCTGTCGAGCGCCTCGTTGAGGCCGGCCCGCGCGCGAGTCCGGTCCGCCGCGAGGCGGCGGAGCACCCGCTGGCCCGCCCGGTGCTCCGCGCCCTCGAGCGCGGCCAGCCGGGGCTGCAGATAGGCGTGGAGCACGTCGAGGTCGCGGACGAGCCCGAGGGCGGCGCCGAGCCAGTCCAGCTCGCTCCGGAGCCGTTCCACCCCCCGGTCGTCGAACAGGGCCCGGCTCGCGCGCAGGATGGCCCGGAGGCGGCGCACCGCGACCCGCATCTCGTGGACATGCTCGGGGTCCTGGCCCGCGCGGGTCCCGGCCTCGTGCCCCCGGAGGGCCTGCACGAGGGCGGACATCTCGTCGAGGACGTGGCGAAGGCTCGAGCTCGGCATGCGTGTGCCCCGGCGGCCCCGGGGCAGGCGGACCCTACCACAGGCCACACATTCGTCGCCAGTCCGTCATCGAAACGTAACCTCCGCGTCACCGATGGTCGCGACCTTCCGGGGATCGTGCTACCTTCTCGGCCATGACGACCCAGGCCGTGGCCGTGCTGCCCGGGCGAGGGGTCCGCGACGCGCTGCTCGCCGCGCTGGCCGGGCTCGTGGCGCCGC
>WNFL01341230.1_pt1 | contig 17136 bp, 17 predicted proteins | sample 5400361 | NCBI WGS metagenome assembly WNFL01 (sample SAMN13153351, study PRJNA577476) | soil metagenome | isolation source: 40 cm soil on Douglas fir-dominated hillslope | place: USA:California | collected 2013-09-17 | reverse complement strand
ATCGTCGAGTAGTGACCCTCCCGAGGACCCAGCAATATTCCATGCGCTGCTTGTGTTCACCAGCGAACTCGTCCACAATGCGTCCTTCTCACTATCACAACGCTACGCTACGTGAGGCGGCGTGCGGGTCGCGGCTGTGCACGCTCGGGAGCGACGTCTCGGGGTAGCCACCGGTGTGAGGCGCGTCGTTGTGTGGCGAAACGCCAGGAACGAGTCGGTTGGGCCATTGCGAGAGGCCAGTACCATAAAGAGGCGTAGGCGCCGCGGTGGATATGAATACGGTGTTTAGTTTCAAAATGCGTGCCTCAATATATGCATGCCTTGCGATGAGCATAAACGCCTAAGGTCACAATCCACCACAACCATATTGCCTGGCTCACACCATGTCGCTTCTCCCTAAGAAAACGCAACAAGGTAACCCACCTCTCTTATCCAAGTCAGTCACTCGTACTGATGTCCTCTTATAGAGCCAATAGCCCCGCTTCCTGGGAGTCCACCGGGCAAGCCCGCTCCCTCATCACCATCTACGAATATTTCTCACATTTGTGTTACCCAGAGGAACCAAAGACCCTCAAGACCGCCTGGGAATACTATAATGAAGGCGCGTTAGGCAGCCACATCACCATCCATATTATTGTCTAATATCAGAACTCCAGGAATGGAGATCATCGACCGCGAGCGCGAGAAAGAATGGCTTGAACAAATGGATACCATACTCATCTTCGTAGATCTTACCTCCCTTTGGTGTTAGCCTGAGTTGATTGGTTGTCAGGCCGCACTATTTGCAGGTTTCTTGAGCTCTTTCCTGATCGAACTCCTCGCTCGTCTCGAACCAGACGAGCCTTGAGCCATATGTCCCGGTCGACTTCTCCCCACCACAACACATTGTCGTTGTCAATGCTCTTTTCTATGCCAGCCTCGGAGTGATGCTCCTGGCGGCATTCATTGCTATGCTCATCAAAAGCTGGGTCCGCGAATTCGACCGCGGCTTACAAGCGATGTCTCTCCCAGAGCAGCGAGCGAAGACCCGTGAATTCCGGTTCCTCGGGATGGAACGCTGGAGGCTTCCAGAGATGGTCGGGGTGCTGCCATTGCTCGTCCAGATATCGCTTCTTCTATTTTTCATCGGCCTTGTCATGTTTCTTTTTCACATCAGTAAACCTGCGTTTGGCGTCACCACAGCGATTTTTGGCATTGGGATCCTCTATTATGTCATCACTACGTCCATATCTGTGCTGGTTCCCTCCTCACCCTTCCGCTCTCCTCTTTCGCGCACCTTAGTCACGATGTATCGAGGTGTGCATGCTTATTTCTGTCCACATATTTACCATTTTGAATCCCCAGCGATGGATATTACGCCAGCAACAGCGCTGGGTCGCGTCCACCGCGCTATCCAGGTCATCCTTCTGAAATTGCGCCCCTATCTCGAGAAAAACTTTGAAGTCCCGATTGCAGAAACAACAACGGACGATGTACACCTTTCCACGGTAGCTTCCACCTTATGGAGGATTCATGACAGTGCCCCAAATTCTCAACACAGCGAAGCACTGCAGTGGTCTGTGTGGCAGGTAGCGGGTGCGGCGACACTTAGCACTCCACCAGTATTCAATGTGCCTTACTGGATTATTCGGAGAGGGGATGTCGATGAGTACCTCTCAGATCTCCCTCCAGCCATGCTGGTCGCATTGCTAGCGACTTTGTCGCGTGGACCTGACAAACGGCTAGTGTGGTTTATAGGACAAGATCTCGTTCGGCGCATGGAATTTTCCAATGTTCCTTGGGCTCAAGTTGTAGTTGCGGTTTTTGACTACATCAGCAGCTGCTTGTGGTTGCTTGACCACAATAGAGATAAGGGACAGACGAGGCCCAACCTCACATATGTGGCACGAAGAAAGGAGTTGCCCAGAGAAGAATCATTATGGCTTTTACGTACGCTGTCAGAGCACCGTGGCAAGTTGCAACTGGAAAGGGAGCCATTCTTAATTGGGATATGTCTAGCGATCCTTTCGAAGCATGCCCCGGAATGGGATGATGAGTTCTCCCCTTACGTTCCATTTGTAGACGCCGCTGACATTGTGTTACTTGATGCTGTGGTCACACTCGCCGCTCTGTCCTGTTCTCTAAAAAATGCCAATCGGCTACAAATTCTCACCAGAAGTCGTGAACACCCATGGCTGTTTCTGAATGTTCGAAACCCTGCTCTATTTGCCAATTGGTTCGATGACATTCCTTCCGACTATCACAAGCAGCTCATCTCCCTGCTCTTCCTGGTCGTCTATGCCTTCCTTTGTCGAGGCTCATATCCCTTGGCAGTTCAGTATCTCACTGTCATTATATCAAAGGGTGATTTACCTCTCTATACCTCCGCCCTTACTGCCATTGCCCCGGCCATGAGCAATAGTGGACTTTCCACCATTGGCAGGATGATCGTGGAACCCCAGACACAAGAACTAACACGAATGATCCGTGACTCCATACCCATTGGAGCGCACACTTTTCTGGAAGGAATGCTCAAGAACTACGACCTTCAGCTTGGAGCGAGTGAGAACCCGGATCCAAACTTTTTTGCAATCCTATTCATGCTTTCCAATGACGTACCTTCAGACAAATTAGAGGAACTGAAGAAAGTGAATCTAGAATTGAAAAATCCTTGGACGAGGCTGGCTGCAAGAGTGGTTGCCCGACTGGACATTCCTGATGGATCAGGTCTGCCAATGGGGTCGTTTGGTGACCATCGAGTCTACAATATGATTGCAGCACTGTCCCTTCTGCGATATACACAAGGAACAGTCGAACAATATACAGAGTTCCTCTTCCTGGGTTCATTCCTCGAATCGCGAGAGACCTCCATTTCTTCGGTGGCGCTGGAGTACTATATGAAAACCACGATTTCCTATCCTGACCCCCCTGCACCACCCTATTGCCTCTCCACAGTTGTATCTGCTGCGTTCAACCTCATACTGCCAGACCATCAACTGTGGATGGGGTGGACAATACTAGATATATTCGTGAGTGGGTTCGGACCACTCTCAGTCGAATGGCGACGATCCTTCGCTGAAGGCTTCTTCACCTTATCGCGCCGACCGCTGCTAAGACCACGGGGGTACACGGAGTCAATCACAAGAGAGAGTGAGCTTGAGCAGATTCTCACATGGGAATATTTCAACGAAGAGGAACAAGAACTCGAGTTGACTGATTCAGAGTTGAGCGGGTTGGATTGGATGGCGATGGCATGGTCACTCCATTTATCCCATCAGTCTGGGGGAGGATCAGAAAGTTCAGGACAGACAAAGGCCAAGTTGCGGAATTTGAGTGGACCTGCAGTTAATGAGGAATTTGTGCTCAGAGCACTTTGCAAGCTCCTCAATGCTGCTCCACTCTACCGACTCACTCCGATCCTCCCGAAGCTTTGCGAGTTTTTACAGTGGTTTGATGATTCTGAGCTCCCTGAGTACCGTCGCGAGATTTCGACACGGATAACGGAAGCGGTCCATCTGCACCAGGAACTCCAGAATCTCCACCGTTTCCACAAGTCCCATTGCATGTGGTATATTTAGACACATCCCCGTAGCTTTTTTTTAAATTGGGTATATGAACTTGACCTGTGATCGATCCTAATTCTGACGTGAATATCTATCTCGGGATCATAATCAATGCTCGACAACCATGCCACATTTAAATCATTCACTAGCTGAACATTGATCGAGATTGGTGGGTTCCGTGAGAAGGGCAAAATGATATTGATAGAGGACGGAGGAGTGGCGCTTGCTCCAGATCTGGACGCGAATGTAGAGGTGTCTATTCTAGTGCCTCGTTAGACACTCTGGCTTGTATGGCCGTTTACGTTCATGCGAACACCGAGTCGTGACAACAGTGGATGACAAACTGCCGGCACGCGAGCTGATGCGCAAAGAACCAATACTAATGGGTTGCCATAGAGCGAGTGAGTATGCACTAACTAGATCACACGTCTCACCTGCGAGGTTGAAAGCCCCGTGCATGGCCAGACGTGTTACAGGCATTCGATTTGTATAATTGGCATGAAACTGGCTTCAAAGCTCGTTTGGAGATCCTGAACCTCAGTTTAACTGGGGAGGATTCGTCAAGAAGGCTTCTAGCTAGAGGCATACTCACACCATGCCTCGGTGTCCAGAGAAGTCGCTCGAATGATGCAAACCATGAGCCAGTCATCGAGTAACAAGTATTTTTGACGCGTTAGTACGTACGCTGACGGTCCCCGCACGGCCAACAAGCTTCCTTCCTCAGCTCCCGCTTCGCTCCAACACCCGAGAGCCTCTTCACATGCCGACTCTATATATCTATGTACCGTTAACTTCCATTTCTGCTCAATTTCTGGAACACTCCTGCCTATCTTGCGCGTTCTGGGGGTTTGCACGATTACTGCCCCAGACCACCGCGCCCACACCAGACCACACATATCTAGGATATAAACACCGAGTCTTATTGTTATTTTATGGCCCATTTACGCTAGAAAGCCGATTATATTCTGTTGGCTATCGTTTGTTGAGCGCCGCGTCACCCTAATTTGGTTTGTTTGGTCACTCCTCCGACCACCCGATTTTGTGTACGTTGCGGGATATTCGCTGGGACTTACCAACCCTCTGGGGGAATGATGGCCTGGTGCCGAATAACTGCGGGTATAATGACTGAGAAAAAGCATTGTTGGCAGGGGCAACTGTGGGATATGGAACATACATAGAACAAATACGGGTGGGGAACAGAGGGTTAGTCAATGTACGACAGTTGCTCCACGTGGAAATGGAAAAGTGGAATAGAGTAGTATGTGACTCATCACACGTTGTGTCTCTCTGTTTGTTATTGGGTTTCTCCTGTGGGTGTTTGTACGTTGTTTGGTCCATCCCTGTATATATAACACACTATGTTTGTCTACATATACTACACGGTTGTCTTCCCACTCTCTCCAGTCGTTAGGTCCGGCGTGCTCGTTCATCACCGGCGTGTGGTCAGCCACGCAATCAGCGGCACGGGTACCATTGATGGCAATCGTTGGTGTTACGGGGGATGTGGCGGCCGAGGATCACAAAAGGCGGTGGGACTGGGGACAGTGACAAGCACATGGCACGAGGGAGAGCGTCAGCGTGGTACTGATGGTAATGGTGGCCATAGCCAGGGAATATGGGACGTTCCTGCTTCTAGGCTGGATGGCCAATTGAGAATCGGAAGACAACTAAGATTGGCTGCCTGTGATACCTTCCCAATTTCGGTTACTCTTAATGAGAATCTTTCTGTCGTTGGAGCCACCATCGAGGAGGGCGTGGAGAGCACTGACGATGAAGACGAGGAAGCCCGCGCAGGTCAAAACCTTCGAGGGTTGCTGTAGTCGTTGGAGGCAGGAGATATTCGACTATATTAACACTGATGGAGGTAAAAATGGCCGAATGAACCGTTTGAGACCAGTAATGCCAGTCGAGCATCAATTGTTCCGTTAGCGACGAGAGTGGGCAAGGGCAGGAGCGAGGGACGTGAAAGGCAACCACAATACAGAGTCAACCACCAGCATGGGAGCGGATATGGTGGATATGCACACACGGTGCTCGCGTCCGTGTAGTCGAGAACAGGGAGCACCTCTGTGGTTAGTCTTGTAACTTTGGTGATTGCCATAAATATAACCCTTCTAATACATCGAAGTAAATAGTAGTGTTTTAGAAAATAGTGATGTGGGCAGCCATTCAGTAACGAGCACTCGATGGTCGGTACTGAGCCAAGAGGGGCCTCGGACTACTCGCTCATTGGTTCAGATTCAGACGAGTGTGTCCGTCTTCCTCGTCCTCTTCCTCGCCCACGACTAGCGCCACCTCTACTTTTCTTCGCTACCACTTCCTCGGACTCATTCCCCTCCTGGAACGCGCCTCTTATTGACTTCGCCCCTCGTCCTCTCGGTTTTCTCCCCGCCCCTCGTCTCGGGCCTCCCCTCCTGATATTGGGACCGCCCCGTCCGGCTCCGTAAATATCCCAATCTTCCTCTTCTTTTCCACTGCCGTTCCTTTCACCACGGTTGTCCTTATCTCCGTCGAAGTATTCGTTCGACGCGGAATGCCGGTCCATTGCACGAGTGTCCATATCTCGTTGTCGATCCCGCTCTGCCTCTACCTTCTCTTCCGTTTCCATTTTCTTCACTTCCTCGTCAAGCCAGTCTTGAAGGTTCGGTGGTAGCTCTTCCATACAAACACTCGGCGCCCCTTGAAGATATCGTAACTTTTGCCGAGCTCCAGAGATCATAGCCCGCAGTGCCGCAGGTGAGTTCTCATTCTCGACCTTCTGTACAATTTGAGGATGCAAGAGGTAATCAGGGTGGAAGTAGCACAGGAAAGGACCGCCGGGCAACTCGTTTGGGATGCTCGCTCCGACTAGCACGGCAGTCTCGTATGTCCAACACCTGGAGACATTGTGGATTGTGTAGCCGCCACCGCCGAGGACCAACAGCGGTAAGTTGAAGTTCTTGATGAACCGTACGCAATCTCCATGCGCGGCAATTGAGAGGTTGAAGGCGCCAATTTTGTCGCACCCGAGTGAATCGGCTCCACACTGCAGTACGATGACGGAAGGACAGAAGGAGGTAATGATGGCATCCGTGATCTCGCGGAAGATGGTTAGATAGGACTCGTCGTCAATACCGTCGGCGAGAGGCACATTCAGACAGAAGTGCTTCCCGTGTCCTTCTCCACAGTCTGTCCACTTGCCCGTTCCGGGGAAAAACGAGCCATTGTACTTGTGGAAGGACGTGGTGAAGACGCGATTCGACGAATAGAACGCCTGCTCGACTCCGTCTCCATGATGGATGTCAATGTCAATGTACAGAACCCGAGGGTAATGTCTGTATATGCATTAGTTCCGCGGGAGGGTTAGGGGTGAAATGACAAACCGTAGTAATTCCAGAATCGCAAGAACGATATCGTTTACATAGCAGAATCCACTAGCGTCATTCTTCTTCGCATGATGCAACCCCCCAGACCAGTTTATAGCGATGTCGGCTTTGCCAGAGATCAAGGCTCTTGCTCCCATTAAGGACGCACCGGCGTATTGCGCAAAGAAATGATACATCCCGCCGAAAACCGGACAGTCGTCATTTTCATAATGATCCTTGAGAGATGCGAGATCTTCTTGCTTAAGGAGTTCCTCGTCCTGTTCACGAGTCTTGCGTTCGATGAGGTCGATATACTGCTTGGTATGATACATTTCTAATTCCTCCCTATTGGCTGGTCGTGGGCTATACATATGGTGAATCATCTTGTGGAGACCATATCCGAGAACGAGGGAGTTGGTGAGAGTGAGACGATGAGGTTTCATAGGATGAGTAGCCTATGGTTAGTGAGCCCACATGATCTCTAGTGACAATGGGAGCTTCCACGTACTCCATAATGATATTCCCCAACATCTTTGGGAAAATAGTATGAGACAACGGGTCGAGAATGAGGCTGCGGAACAAATAAGTATCACTTCTATGGTTTGATGTAAGATTCAAGTGTGAAACTAATTCCACCATCGCAGAAGGGGCCAAATGTAGAGTCACAGGGTCACTTCTGGCACACATAGTTGAACTTCATAGGGGTTCGTGTTTCAAGAAGAAACACTCGAACGATTAACTACTATCGCTGACACCGAGCGAATTTACGAGTAGCAAGATATTGTTATGGGTGTTACGTGACCAAACTGGCGGGAAGAGGGGGACCACGTAGAATGATATGACATAAGAGTGGCCGATTGCCTCCTGTACTCATTAGGTGGTGTCGGAAGATGCAAGGGAGAAACACCCAGGGCTTTCAGTGCGTATATTACACCCCAATGAGATTTGCGAAGCCATAATAATACTGTAGATGGAGTATATCTTCCATCCTGACGTGTTCACGTTCCTCGGGAATGGTAGTATGGATGTTTCAGGTGCGACAGAAACCAAAAATGGAAGGAAGAACACTTCACGCCTTTACAAAACACAGTAAACCTCCCCATTGGCGTATTCTCTGCGTTCAGATCCAAGGAAGTCGGAGAGCGAGGCAGATTGGAGAAGCAAAGCGATAGGAGAGTATCATTACATATCTCTTTGTGCGTTATTCTAATAAAGAACCTGAACATTTGGTTCATTCCATAGCAGGTCCGCAAGACTCGCGGCAGGGATGACGACAATTATCAAATGAGGCTACCCAACAACCAAATGTCATGTATTGACGGGGTTGGAGGGTCCTCCACGAAGGTCGGGTTGCACCAGGCCAAATCTCGGATGTTGCTTACATTGACTCGATATTGCTCCCATTCTGCCCCAGGTTGCGCGGCATCCTCAAAGTGTGGTGTTGCTGCATATGTATACGAGGTTGCAGCTGAGCCGCGAACCATTTGCCCAAAGTGGCTGAGGTCAAGTTAAATCCTACAAAGGGAGGGTCCTTGGCACCTTTCTTAGACCCGACTCATCAAGAATGAACTCACAACCTCAACCAGCTACATACCATGGGCATAGACGACGAAGCTACTTTGCTGTCGACACCGGAGAACAAGTGGAGCTTCGAGCAAGACAGAGAACTTTCGACAACGCATACCTGCGGACTTGTCTGGTAAACCTCAGCTACTCCGCTGTCATCCTAAAGTTGTTCGATAGCCGGTTCTATGACAGTAAGCACCCCACGCCACTTCGGAGAGACCAACATTTGCGGCCTAACATCTTGTTCTCGCCAGTCGGACTGCTCTATGCTATTCTTGCAGCACTACTGTTGGCCACTGCATATCTACGGGGTCGTCACTCCAACCGGGATTTCTCTGATCAGGCGCGCGCTGCTTTGGAGTCCCTAAACCCTCTGCCCATCACTGCCCGTGTCTGGGGTCGGCCATTCACGACAGCAGGGTGGACCGTCGTTCAGGTCACAGTAATTGTGGTTTCTGTCCACTTTGTTCTTCTCGTTCTGCTTCTTCGGCTTTGAACTGTCGCCAAATTGATCCCTCCCATATTACGGGCTATCATGAGGTCATGGTATCTTTGAACAGCAGATCTCCGAAAACCGTGTTACGTTCCGAGTCGTAATTTGCCGAGTGGGCGTAATTCGCGCTACTCTTCCATTGGCTCGGCCATTACTCGCTGACCAGGTAAGCATCGCTTCGATCCGAAACAAAGTATCTTTTGCACCTCAAATAAGCTGACACCGCCTCTAGCGTAATTTCTGTTATCCTGGTCCACGAATTATAAGTGGGCCCCGGTGTAAACATCTCTCCCATATCATTACGGGCAGCAAATTTATGGTTTGGGGGGCCCTCCGACCTCAGCGGTTGTGAAGCGAGAGCCTCAGATCTGAACCTGGATATTTTGGAGAATATGACACAACTTACACCTCGACACAGAGGTTGGTGAACGAGCAGACGCGAAAGGCCCTAATATTCGATTGGCTAGTTTTGTAACATTATATACCAGATGTACAGAGAGCCCTTTACAATATCAATTTCGTTTCGATCCTTTGGAGGGTGTCCATGGATCACAGAGACGACCACGGGTAGAAGTGAGATCTATGGAAGTCTTCCCTAGAGTACATGCCACCCTCAGGCGGCTCGTATTGAGCGGAGGTGAGGAGATAGGGATGTCGATGGGGGTACATAGACAGGGACACTCCAAGCGGTCTCCATGCAGATGCAGGAGAAGACCAGCTCAAGGCAAGATCACGCATGGCTCTGTTAGGCTCACTTGCCGTTGGAGTGGTTGGTTGAAGGTTCTTCGCACCAAGCGCGTCAAAAGCATTATATTAGACCTCACATACGGTTACGGTCGATGAACAACTAGGTACTATCGGCTACGGGTTGAGAATCGTGGGGCAGCAATTAACGTCATCCCAACCACGTCCAGACCCACCCAGCTGGCCACCATTTTTGGCTAGAGGAACTGCCTACTCGCACTCTGGAAACAACTTTGCCTTAGTGCTGTACCGTGAGCGGTGGAGGGGCTGGCGGCTAGCCGAGTGCGCGGGTGTAAACGAACTCCCGTTCATTCCGCACTCCGGGGAAGGGCTCCGTGGGACTTACTCCTGGACGGCATATAAGAGAGGGTACGTACCCAGTTTGCGCACCCACTTTCCCATTTCCGCCTTCAACGGAGCGCAGCTTCAGGTCACCGTGTTAAGGCATGTCCACTCCAAGACCTGGGAAGACTCAGAGGAACCTGTACCTCCGTTCAAGGATATATCCAGAGTACTTCCACGAGTTTTATGACCAGCTGAGCCGCGAAAATGGGGTTATGGCTGACTCACCGCGAAAAACCTCGACCGTTCTCAACTATCAACGGATTGGACCTCAGTAACGACTATTCTTGCATTCCATGGCCATAGTGGTAATACTCTGCCAAGCATTTGGGAATATCACTCAAGCAGAGGCACATTTGGTCCCGTCTACTCACCAAAGTCCTCGAGAACATCCTCACGTCTCAGCAACGCACTTCATTGCGCGCTTAATTCCAGGTGGACGAGGTATGCTCCATAGCGGCGGGGCAGCGACAATCATATTGTTTCTTGGAATTTGAAAATGGCTTTCTAGTCGCCTGGGCTCATGCAACGATTGTGCTACAATCATGCATGTGGAGGTCCAGAGTTAGAAGGGAGTCGGTGAAGGGAGGAGGCAGTGACCCACCTTGCAAGAGGACTCGCCGCCATGGATTACTGGTCCGTATGAGGATAATTGGTATGGAGGCACCATTTTAAACACTGTTGTCACCATATTAACGTTGTTGTCTGTGTGGCTAGTAGACGCTGTAGGCCAGGCTTGGTGCAAGGACGTGGCACAGAGGATCGAGACTTACCTCATTCATCCGCATGCTCGCAAAAGGAGATACATTCATTTGAAGCGAGTGGTCGGTGGTTTTTACCGCGTGTGGTGCGTGACAGCGGCAGGGTTAAGGACCATGTCAAAGCCACGAACCCAAGGAAGACGAGGTGTGAGTGATGGGACTTGCCCGCCTCCATTCCTCATCAAGTCTTTACATCGCACCCATCGCCTTCTGTCCTATCACCATTCTCGTTCCCGACGTTCAGCCTCTTCCCGACGTCCGATCTCACCACATCCCTGGCTTCAATTCCCTGGACAATTCACCAGAGTTGACCTTAATCTTAGGTACAGTCCCATCTTCCCATCTTGGACCCTCTTCCTGTCGAGCTCGTCTTAGCCCACGAGCGGGTGTCTTATCTTGGGCTGCCGTAGAGATAACACAAAGTATTTAGGTTATCTACCCCACCCCCTAGTCTACTAGCTAAGTCGTCTTCGTGCCCGCTTTGAAACAGAGGCCCGAAACTCTGAAGCACGAGAGGGTCGTAATCAGCTCTGGTGCGCATTTCTAGTTCTGAATCGATCTTATGTATCTCTTACATGGTCATTTACCAACCTTCTCTCGTCTCCCGTTTGTCCCGACTCTCCTCGTGTTCGCCTTGGTGACGGTCCGTGGTTTTTGGCGATTTTTCACTGGAGAAATTCAGCTGACGCCACATCACAATCATTGATTATAAGCCAATGGCCTCGAGCGCTTCTCAGCCCAATGAAAACCCAGAAGGGGGTTCCAGCACCGCGGGGCTGGATGCGCTTGTCGTTGGACGAGCTGGAGATTCTAAGCCGCTGCTTATTGCGGTCCATGGGCAGAGTTCCATATCCTATGTTGTTGCATTGGTTGCTGGAGGGGGGCCAAGTGGGATGCACAGTGAGTGTGAGCTCCTGGACAACCCTATTTATGTCGTTAATCTCCCATTCTCCTTTGATCTATCCAACGCGCAACAGCCTCACCTGTCCAAGTTCAAAGGCTGTCAATGCCGTATCAACCTTGCTATTGCACCCAGAACCCAGACACCACTTTATATGAAAACCATTCAACGACCAAGCTTAATGTACCCCTATCATTCAAATACGCACATCAGGCCGCACATCAGGCCGCAGAAGCTCTTCATTCACCATGTTGGCCACTTCCATGCCAGTTCGCTATTGGTGTCAGGCCAGCCTCGGCCGAAGTTGCAGAGGCGCCAAAAGATCAGATCCAGGGTCTTCGCACGCTCGCGCAGTGGCCACGCCTCCACGACCCCACACTCCCATCCCCTATCGTCGGTGATATCGAGTCCGATCCTCGTGGAATCGCTGATCGGTACGGAGTAAAAGGACAGTCGGTCCTCACCGCCTTCGTCGATATAGACGAGCTCACCTGCCACGTTTGTGCCTTCAAGGCGGGTACACTCGAAGATGCCCTCCTCCATCAGCAACAGGAGCGCCACTTCCGATAGTGGTGAATGATGGACCCGTTGTGTGCGCAAATCTTAGTTGGGAATGTGTTGTCCCCAATTCGGCCTCTTTTGTGGCGAACCTAGGCAATCATCCCAGGGTCTTCAAGGACCGCCCACATCCTATTACGCCCTTAATTATATATACCACCAACCACTTTCCATTTTTGGAGTGCCTGTATATCTTCTGTCGGCACGACTTGATTTCGACACTATTTACGAAACAATCCTGATGATAGCTTTCTAGTAATTTATCTGCTTGGTCCACTCATGGCTCGTATTCTACTCTCCCCATCCTTAACCAAATAAACTGCGCCACTCCCAAGCTATAATTCTCTTTGGCTCGCCTCTATATTGTGCTAGCGACACAGAGTCCTTCTTAGTACCGCTCGATAGAATAGAAATTGTCTTTTTATTTTCGTCATGTTTGCCTCGGGAGCATTATGCCCATTACCCAAGGCTCGGCAGTAAAACCTCCACGCAAGACGCGGACTATCCGCCTCCTAAACTACACCAGCAAGATCAATGGGCTGATCGACCCTGGCCGGCCACCCAATCTGATAAAGCGAATGGCTGTACACCAAATTCAAACGCAAAAAATGTGGTGAAGGGTAACCTCAGGTCATTACGGAATATGGCATCATTACACATCTGGTCTATTTCTTGATGAGCAAACTGACCATAAGATTCCCAGATTTCGCGCCGGTGAATCCGAAAGTGATTCAATTATCATTGTCCTAAAGCCAAACATTCCACTACCCTCCCCAAGACGATGCTCACATTCCAGATTGGCCCCGTGAGACTGTTGCCTCGTTTTTATCCAGAAATGACCCGATGGCATCGACTTGAAATTTGTGGCCAGGGGTCTGGACTGTGTAAGGAATATGTTGAATGCAAGTTCTGGGCTCCAGGGGAGTGAAGATAAGTAAAACTAACCTCTGGTCACGACCCAGTCCCTCTCCGGCGATAGCTCGCCTAAGGATCCAGTAACGTCGAGCTGTGAGGCGAGCCTATATTGCACGTTGACTGTCGAGCTGGTACAACGGAACCGATTACGGCCTGGCTCTATTTTTGTCTCATTCTGTGGGCCCTATCCTACCTATTACGAAGGTGAAACAGCCGTCCGCCAAGTGGTCGTCATTGAACTGTCCGTACTTTGTACCCAACCACATCACAGTCGGCGTTGGGGTGTCGTCCCTCTCGCCTCGGGTCGTCTCCTTCACTTGTATGCCGCAAAAGGAATTACCAACAACCAACCAAGCACACCCATTCGCGCCCGGAGGTTCACCTTGAGGCGTTTCGGCCTTTCAGACAGAAGACGATTATAATCTGTCATTTTTGATGTACCCAGTTGAATACGTGCCATTCCTCGCTCTGCCTTCTGCATCCATTCAACAATCTCCGCCTCTGCTGTCGGGCGGTTCCTCCTACTCTCAAGGAAGCAAACAAGGAGAATGGCCAAAGCTCCTCATAGTACTATTCAGTACTATCAACGACACGAGCTTCCATGACCGCCCCCCGCTTGCGGTGATTTGGACCCCAGAGGCGGGAAAGATGAAAATACGACGGCCGTCGTCTACGCCTCCATTGCTCCCTGTATGGTGAGACCTGGAGAACCAGGTTTGTGGTCCCCCCCGCCGGGCCACGAAATTCGGTTCGCTCCTAAGTAACCAAACCACTGTGATTGGTTTGATGCGATCATGTTGCTTTGGATAAGCCGCCGAGTTGACCGGGTCCTTGGTACGACGTCAGAATACTCGTTATGTTGCTCTACTAATACTTATCAGTGTAACCCGACGCAAGAGCCCATTTGACTTGAGTTTGACCCAGTTGTCATTGTGGATGAGGGGTATGCAGAGTGGAAGGGGATTTCGGTTGATGTGGAGCAAGGAAATGGGACCAGTATGTCCAAAGACCCTTTAACTTTCTGTGATGACAAGCGTAGACTTACGCACAGCCCTTAGTACAATCCGATTGAGAATTCCGAGGCACTGCCGGTAATATTCTAGTGGTGGTGTCAGTGCGCCAAATATGGAGGACATAGTTAAGTCACGTGCCGAGTGAACTAAAATCAAGGTACACAGGTGCGAAAGGACAAAACACCTCTCAAACGCGGTTGTTTGTGGGCAACAGTGGAGGAACAGGGTTAACACGGCAGTAGCCCGCTCTTTCGCCGGCCCAGTTGGAGACTGCCCGGCTCTTCGTCCCTGCCATTCTCACATCTCTCGACCCGCGTTGTTGCGGGTCGCCACATCGTTCGAGCCATGACCCAAACCCCTACTCAGAGCTCAATCAAGACCACTACCACCGTCCACGTGAAGGGTGCTCCTGGTGTGCGAAAGAGGCGCACTGTATAACGTAAATACTTCTCACTCCGTACGCACTTCTGGAGCGCTCCACCTGATCGGGCGACTGCCAAACGTCCAATCGCTCGGCGACGGCTGTGGAGGTTTCTTCATTATCTCCTTCAACCCCTAGCGAAGATCAATACTCCACGAACGTTCTTCACTGATTCACCTCCATCTGTCCGGTTTCCCAATCTACGCGAACCAGCCACACCAACGCCCACCGTATCCCCTTCAGTGTTTGACTACTCGCCGATTGACTCCCTCTTACGCCCCCCTCCTTCGTCCACACCCTTGGCCCACATCTTTGGCCCACATCTTTGGCCCACCTCTCTCGCCCCTGTCTTCCGCCCATTGATACTACTCGGGCTCCTGTATTCTATGTCTAGTCCCACGGAAACCCCCTCCCCCCTTCCGACTATCGTTGGTGACGTGGCTGGGAACGAAGAACGGGGGCCCGTTCCCGGAAGGGCCCATAATATAGCGCCCATGACCATTGCAATCGACAATGAGGGCGGAATATCATATGTGCAACGGCTGATGGCCCAAGGTGGTTCAGGGAGACCGAGGGAAGGTGAGTCGCAATCCTCTGTGAGTCTTCTTACCAGTACTGATATACACATATCATTTCAATAACAGACATAGGAGTAGCACTACTCGTCAATCATCATCCACAATCCACTCCGCTGGAGACTCACATTCATGTCAGGCCAAATCCAATGCCTCCCTTCCTCCCTGCCGGCATACCAATTCATGATCCGTTGGCCTTTGCCAGTCAATTAGCGCAACACTATTCAGACTCCAGGGTCAGGGCCCACTATGACCAATATTCCAGTCGTTGAAGCGACCCCCCACTATGACAATGCATAAATACCTCAGGCACGACGAGGCTACATGCACCAGCGATAGACCTATGAATTCTGGCGATACACTTCTCATGCGGCCGTCCGTTTTCCAGTGAAGTGGTGCGTTGGTCTCGCCTTCCTTCACCTTCTGGCCCTGAATATCTATGTTTCATCAGTTTCACCCGCCCAATCCCGTCTGTTTCTGCACTATGCCCAACTCCTTGCGTCAATGGCTTCGATATCGTTATTTGTACCCACCTTTGGGTCCCAGTTTGGACCGCCGCAAACTGGCTATGGTTTCTGGTATTGAGCCCATACTCTTGACAACGTCAACGTATGGTGAAGGTGTCCTGTTGTTGTCCACAATGCTTCTTTTCCGTCCTCGTCACTTTAAAGGCGTTGTGCTACACTCCTCTTCGAGTCTATTCTCAGGCACCAATTAGCATCATCGGCAAGTTAAAGGGGTTGTAAAATAGGATACTAGTTTCACATTATGATGTGAATAGGCTGAGAAATACAAAGTGTCCCCAGTTAATTGTGACAATCAGTCAACCGACAGCTTGCATCGGTGGCTCACTCTCCGCCATGGTCAGGGATTGTGGTGGGAAGTAGGTATTGATCCCTTCAGCGAAGGCTTCTGGTGAGTGACATGTAACAGTAATATGTGATCACGCAGCAAGCTGGTTATCGACCCTGTGCCATAAATTAATCGAATCGGGTGACTCCATCACCAGAATATGGATTGACATTTTATATTTATGGGTGCTACGACGACAGGTTTTTCGATAATAAAACTGGACTCTAGGGTGCCTGTGGGCACTTTTAGACGTGCAGTGGTTGAGTGGGAACCTTGATCCCTTTCCGAGAGGGTACTGAGAATATCGACGTAAACGGCGTGTCCAAGTTGTACGTCTTATGTCCTCCGAGGATCGTCCCAAGGTCCGTCCCAAGTCACGCACCAATATTATTGATCATGGTCGAGCGGAAGGAATAAGCATGTTTGAATTGCAAAACCCTTTCTGTGCTTGATGCACATCATTTGGTTGTTCAGGTTCCAACCGATGCCGAACGTGGCACCCGAATGCAACACCGCTCACGACCGCTTGACTCATTGTCATTCGCGAGGCGGTACCAGCTCTTCAGCATCCGCTTCAGGCGTGTCCTTAGTGGGCCAAAACTTCACACTTTGCAGTGGATCCTCCGTCTTCTCACGAGACAGAATGATTTTCTCCAGCATCGGCTTTATCTCATCCTTCTCCCGCTCCCTAATCCATCTTCGATAACGTAGCCCGAAAACTTTCAGTCTCGGTACAAGAGGAGCAACGAAGACGTCACTGGATGCCTCATTTAGCTGTGCCGGTCCCAAGGGAGTCACCGATAATGACGATGTTCCTTTCAACCTTCTCGCAACCATGTGATTGAAGAACTTCATGCCAAGCCCATCTGGACGCACGAGCCCCAAGACCAATTCCTCCAGGTCGGGATGCAGCTGAAGCGCGTTGATCAGGGATTGATCATAACACTGGGTGTCAAGGTGCAATATCCGCGGTCGAAGCCATCGTGGGTTCATCGATTCACCCCAAACAGAAGCGAGCTGGGCGCTACCCCTTGGTTCATTCCAGGCCTCATTCCGAACAACCATCTTATCGAGTTTGGGAACACGGAACTCGGACATGGGCTCGATCA